>QWCN01006956.1_pt1 | contig 10493 bp, 9 predicted proteins | sample 1972711 | NCBI WGS metagenome assembly QWCN01 (sample SAMN09866707, study PRJNA288562) | Human gut metagenome isolate term1_stool, whole genome shotgun sequencing... | isolation source: gut | host: Homo sapiens | place: USA: California | reverse complement strand
TAAAAAGGCAGATGTACAATAGGGCAGGAAGTAAACTACTGAGAGCCAAGATTCTTTATTCACAATAGAAGAAGTACCACCAAATTTGACGAAGAACCTCATATAGTAAAAAAACATCTATCATACTATCATACATTTCAATAATCATCTAATTATCAAAAGAATAAACATGAAAGATGACTTTCAAAAAATGTATCTATCATATTTTTATTGCAAAAAACAGGTATCTATCATGTCTATACTATGTCTATTTTAGTATAGTATTAGATGAAATTAGCCTTTAAAAGGCATGAGGATGCACACTATATAGGAAATAACCTGTATCTGACAGCTTAATAATCTATTGGGAGCGGTGGTCTTTCTATAGCTCACACATGCAGGCTATATAGCCCACGCATGTAAACCGTACAGCCTACACATATGGGCTGTGCATCACACACATGTGGGCTATAAACTTATCGCTGTTAAAGTTGGATTATTAAGCCATGATAATCGTATTTATACGGATTAATTACAACAAAAGCAAGCTATTTCATGCATATAAGACCTTTATTCGGCTATTTTGTAGATGACAGATAACCTGTTTTTGCTGGTAAAAGTATGATAGATACATTTTTTTAAAGCCATCTATCATACTTATTCTTCTAATAGTAAGGAGACTATTAAAATACATGATAGTATGATAGATGTTTTTTTCACTATGTAGTATTTAGCTGAACGTTTTTCTGTGTCATCAACATTCACAACATTTGTTACCAGATAGTAAAAGCTCTGTTAAACGAGAAATGCCAATAAAGAAGAGGCTATACTCTTAAAATACAGGAAGCTTGGTGCGAACAAGAAGAAGAATGGTTCGTTCAAGGAGCCGAGCAATGAAAAGAAGATCAAAAAAAGATAGTTATTTTCATATCTTTTATTACCTTTGTGGCACAGCTTAGCTGTTCAAAATCAAAGGAAAAAACATGAATGAGAGTGAAGACACAAGCAATCCATCGGTAAAAGCACTCATTGTCTTTAGAGAAAACGGAGATACGGACAATTTGTTCGTACCAATTTTGTGCGATGCGATCAGGATGGCTGGCATTGACGTGCGATGTTCCACAAAAGAGTTTTGGGAGTCGGATACGGATTATGATATCATACATTTCCAATGGCCGGAAGAAGTTATAGGCTGGACATGTAGCAACCCCGACACTATTCGCCGACTGGAAGAACGTATCCGTTTTTTTCGTTCACGAGGAACACGGTTTATCTACACACGACACAATGTCCGTCCACATTATGCTAATGAAATCATAAGCCGAGCCTATGATATTATCGAATCGCAGAGTGACATCGTCGTACACATGGGGCGTTTCAGTCGCGACGAATTTCTCACAAGATATCCTGACAGCCAGAATACAGTGATCCCTCACCACATCTACCAATACACTTACAAAGAAGATATCAGCGTAGAACGCGCACGCCAATATCTCAATCTGTCGCAAGATGCATTCATTGTCACTGCCTTTGGAAAATTTCGCAATCGTGAAGAAATACGCATGGTGCTCGGAGCGTTCCGCAGCTGGAATGAGGAACGCAAGATGCTGTTAGCTCCACGCCTCTATCCTTTTTCAAGACACAACAACTATGGCAGGAATTTCCTCAAACGATGGATTTCAAGGGCCGGATATTATCTATTCATGCCACTGTTTAACCGCATATATAAACTACAGGCAGGAGCCAACGACGAGCTGATAGACAACTGTGACCTGCCCTACTATATGGCTGCTTCAGACGTGATATTCATCCAACGGAAAGACATATTAAATTCGGGTAACGTACCCCTTGCTTTCCTCTATCACAAAGTGGTGGTAGGTCCCAAAGTGGGAAATATCGGCGAACTGCTTTCCGAAACCGGTAACCCGACATTCAATCCCGACAACAAAAAAGACATCCTGCGAGCACTCGAAGAAGCCCGCCGGCTTGCCGCATGGGGACAAGGGGAAGTGAATTACACGTACGGCATGGAAAATATGAGCATCCACAAAGTGGGACAAGCATACGCACAAACATATAAACAAGCAATCAATGGCTAATAACATTAAGAGTCTATTATTTTCAGGGGTATTTTACACTGCATTGGCTAAATACAGCGGCGTCTTCATATCCCTTGTCGTAGCAGGAATACTGGCCCGCCTATTATCACCGGATGACTTCGGAATCGTAGCTGTCGCTACCGTAATCATCGCGTTCTTCAATCTTCTCACCGACATGGGAGTATCTCCGGCCATCATCCAACACAAATCGTTGACTAAAGATGATTTGTCGGATATTTTTTCATTCACCGTATGGACAGGTATCGGAATCAGTGTCTTATTCTTCGCTTCTTCGTGGATTATTGCCGATTATTACCAGAGCAATACTCTACGGACTTTGTGTCAACTGCTGTCTGTCAACCTCTTTTTTGCCTCTGCCACCATCGTGCCGGGAGCATTGTTCTACCGGAACAAAGAATTTAAATTCATAGCTATCCGTAGCTTCGTTATTCAAATCTCCGCAGGTGCAGCCGCCGTGACCGCTGCCCTTTGCGGAACAGGACTATATGCATTAATTATCAACCCGATTGTATCCAGCATACTGATATTCGTTATCTCCTTTCAGCGTTATCCGCAACGGCTGCGCTTCACATTGGGGTTGACGGTACTCCGGAAGATATTTTCCTATTCTGCCTACCAATTCCTGTTCAACGTCATCAACTATTTCAGTCGAAATCTGGATAAACTACTGATTGGCAAATACATGGGCATGTCCGACTTAGGATATTATGAGAAATCTTACCGCTTGATGATGCTGCCTTTGCAGAATATCACACAAGTCATCACTCCGGTGATGCACCCTATTTTCAGTGATTTTCAGAATGACAAAGGAAAACTGTTAAGTTCTTACGAACGCATTGTCCGTTTTCTTGCCTTTATTGGTCTTCCACTTAGTGTACTGCTTTTCTTCACAGCAGAAGAAGTGACAATTATTATTTTCGGTAATCAATGGATGCCATCCGTACCTGTATTCCGGATTCTGTCACTCTCCGTAGGGATTCAGATTATACTTTCTTCGTCCGGTTCCATCTTTCAAGCGGCAGGCGATACACGGAGCTTGTTTGTGTGCGGAGTATTTTCATCTGTACTCAACGTGGCAGGTATATTGCTCGGAATCTTCTACTTCGAAACGCTGACAGCAGTGGCAAGTTGCATCGTGATAACGTTCACCATCAACTTTATACAATGTTATTGGCAAATGTACCGGGTAACTTTCCGAAGAAGTGCCTGGCCATTCATGCGTCAGCTTATTTCTCCATTGATAATTAGCACTTTGATAGTGCTAGCCCTTATTCCGATGCAATATGTACTGGAAGGAATGAATATTTTTGTGACAATTATTGCTAAAGGTATAATTAGTTTTATTATCTTTGGAGGATATATACAGGCTACGCATGAGTATGACATTATAGGGAAAGTGCGGAGTATCATGTGTAAGAGAAAGTAAATAGACAAAATAAACAATATACAGAGATTTATATATAACGAATGAAAGCCTTGTTCCTTATATTCCATGGCTTTGATAAAGCCAATGGAATTAGTAAGAAAATACATTATCAAGTGAAAGCCCTCAAAGAATGTGGAGTGGATGTTCGCCTGTGTCATTACGATATCACCGCTTATGGTGAACGCCGCTGGAAGGTAGATAACGAAGTCATTGCCGACTTTGGCACAGGAGCTGCCGCCAAAGTTTGGAAACGTGTCTATTATTCTCCTATTATAGAATATGCCCGCCGCGAAAAAATCGAACTGGTATATATCCGTTCCCATCACAACGCCAATCCGTTTACCTTACGACTGGTGAAACTGTTAAAACAGACAGGTGCCAAAGTGGTAATGGAAATTCCAACTTATCCATACGATCAGGAATACACTTCCCGGTCTATGAAATTTTATTTGCTCATCGACCGTTGCTTCCGACACCAACTAGCTAAACATCTGGACGGCATTGTTACTTTCTCCAACGCGGAAACGATCTTTGGAGGAAAAACCATACGTATCTCCAACGGAATAGACTTTGATGCCATTCCCATGAAGCAAAGCCAAAATGACACTTCACATGAACTGCATCTTATCGGTGTAGCCGAAGTACACTATTGGCATGGATTTGACCGCATGGTGAACGGAATGACAGAGTACTACCGGACTAACCCCGATTATAAAGTATATTTCCACATCATCGGTCCACTATCCGGCGAACGGGAACGGGAAGAAATTCTGCCTGTCGTCCGCAACAATCATTTGGAACCGTATGTCATCATGCACGGACCATTACATGGTGAGGAACTGGATATCCAATTTGAAAGAGCAGATTTCGCTATTGGTAGCCTCGGACGCCATCGAAGCGGTATCACTTATATCAAGACACTAAAAAACCGTGAATATGCCGCACGGGGATTTGCTTTCACATATTCAGAAACGGACGAGGATTTCGATTCCATGCCTTATGTATGGAAGGTTCCTGCTGACGAATCGCCAGTAGACATCCCGGCGTTGGTTGAATTTCAGAAGTCAGTGAAAACCACGCCACTTGAGATTCGCGAATCGGTCCGTCCATTATCATGGAAAGCCCAAATGCAAAAAGTAATTGAGAAGATAGGATTTAAGACACAGTAAATATAACCAAAGTTACAAACAATAGTTGATGAGCAAACAGATTAAAATAGCCTACTGCATTCCCTCTCTCTATTACCCCAGCGGTATGGAGCGGGTGTTAACGCTAAAAGCAAATTATTTTGCTGAACATTTCGGCTATGAAATACATATCATTCTGACAGACGGCAAAAACAAGAAGCCTTATTATGAACTTCACCCGTCTATCACCCTCCACCAACTGAATATTAACTACGATGAAATGTACGGGCGCACTTTGCCAAAAAGGATTCTCGGATATTGGAAAAAACAACGATTGTTCAAAAAGAGACTTAATGAATGCCTCTGCAACATCCGTCCGGATATTACAATCTCCCTCCTCCGCCGTGATATTAATTTCATCAATAAAGTGAAAGACGGGAGCATAAAAATCGGAGAAATCCATTTCAATAAATCCGACTACCGTGCATTCAATGACAATCACCTTCCCATGTTCTTGCAACGGATTGTGAAGGAACACTGGAGACGACAACTCATACGTCAATTGCGCCAACTGAAACGCTTCATCGTTCTTAGCCATGAAGATGCCGCTCAATGGACAGAGTTAAACAATGTAAGCGTGATATACAATCCACTTCCCTTTTACCCGGGAGTATCTTCCGACAATTCACAAAAACAGGTAATAGCTGTCGGACGATATGTACCGCAAAAAGGATTCGACCGCCTGATTCCTGCCTGGAAGATTGTCAGTGAACAACATCCAGATTGGACGCTGCGCATTTACGGAGATGGCATGCGCGAAAAACTACAACAACAGATTGACTCGCTTGGCATTTCATCCAATTGTGTTCTGGAGCATAGCGTACCGAATATTGTAGACAAATATTGCGAAAGTTCCATATTTGTCCTATCGTCACGGTTCGAAGGGTTTGGAATGGTTATCATTGAAGCAATGGCCTGTGGCGTCCCTCCGGTGTCATTCACCTGTCCCTGCGGTCCGCGCGACATCATTACTGACAGCAAAGATGGTCTATTAGTAGAGAATGGAGATATCGAAGGCTTGGCCGGGAAAATATGTTATCTCATTGAAAATGAAAAAGTACGGAAAGAGATGGGCAAACAAGCACGCATCAATGTGGAACGTTTCAAGATTGAACACGTGGCACAAGAATGGAGAGAGTTATTCGAAACATTAACAAAACAACCTTATAGCGATCAATTATCATGATACCAAAACTAATACACTTATGCTGGCTAAGCGGAGATCCTTATCCGCATAAGATACAGAAATGCCTGGACAGTTGGAAGAAGCACCTCCCCGATTATGAAGTTATGTTGTGGGACTGTAACCAATTTGATCTGAAAAGCAGTCTGTGGGTAGAACAGGCTTTTGCAACCAAAAAATATGCTTTTGCGGCAGATTACATCCGCATGTATGCTCTCTATCACTACGGAGGTATCTATCTCGATTCCGACGTAGAAGTGCTAAAAAGCTTTGACGAGTTTCTGAAACTTCCCTATTTTGTAGGAGCTGAAAATGCAGGCACTATCGAAGCAGCTATCATAGGCGCGGAAAAAGGATGCGACTGGGTAAAAGCTTGCTTGGATTATTATCAAAACAGGAAGTTTGTAAAAGAAGACGGACAAATGGATATCCGTATGCTACCGGAAATAATGAATGAGACGATACAGAAACTGAAACCTGTATATAATCTACCATCCGGAAGCAGGATTAATGAATTGGAAAAGATAGATATGCAGACGAAGGTATGTGTGCTTCCGTGTGAATACTTTTCTCCAAAAGTCTTCGATTCGCGACAAGTGATTTTGACCCCATATACGTATGCGATCCATCATTATCAAAACTCATGGTTCTCACACAAAGTATTTTTTTATTACCGTACAAGAACGCTCCTTATCAGAATATTCGGGTATCGGTGCGTCAGAAATATAGAGAGATTCTTACGAAAAAAATAATATAAATTAGATACAACTATGAACAAATGGTACAGTAAATATCTGCAAGTATACGAAAAACCGTTCTCTGAAGCTTCTCCGTCCATAGTTGAAGAAGTGCGCCAGAATATTGCAAAGTTACAAAGCAATAACCCAATTATCACAGTGTCACTGATCGGGTATAATGAGGAAAAGCATTTACTTGCCTGTCTATGGTCTTTGAGCGAAATGCAATGTAAATATCCTGTTGAGATTATCGGTGTAGACAACGAATCGAAAGATCGGACAGCTGAGATTTTTCAAGCATGCGGAGTGCCTTATCATACGGAAACCCAGCATAGCTGTGGTTTTGCCCGACTTTGTGGTTTGAACAACGCACGGGGAAAATATCACATCAATATTGATTCCGACACAATGTATCCACCCAAGTATGTAGAAATGATGGTGGATGCTTTAGAGCGTCCGGGAGTAGTGGGAGTCAGCTCCTTATGGAGTTATATTCCTGACGAAAATCACTCACCGATCGGATTGAAAATATATGAAGCTGCCCGTGATTTGCATCTGTGGATGCAATCTTTTAAACGTCCCGAACTTAGTGTACGCGGTCTTGTATTTGCCTATCGCACAGAGTATGCTAAGCAAACAGGCATCCGCACCGATATTATTCGCGGCGAAGATGGATATCTGGCTTTACAACTTAAACAATTTGGTAAAATAGCATTTATACGTAATCGTAAAGCACGTGCAGTAACAGGATATGGAACGGTGGGGGTAGACGGAAGTTTATTCAACAGTTTCAAAGTGCGCGTTGTAAAAGGGTTGAAAGGTATGGGAGGTATATTCACAAAGAAAAAAGAATATAAAGATGAAGATAGCAATCTGATTAAAAACAAATAACTTTCACACACTCTAAAAAAGAATACTATGATTATCCGTAATCCGTATGACAGAGATGACCTGAATATCGGTAAGAAAGACAGGGTACTAGAAGTAGGGTCGGGACATAATCCGACTTACCGGGCTGATGTTATTGTAGAGCAGTATATGGAAACGAACTACCACCGATGCGGAAATCTTAAGATTTATCCACACCAGGATTTTATCAATGCAAACGGAGAAGTATTGCCGTTTAAGGATAAGGAGTTTGATTATGTGATTTGTAACCAAGTACTTGAACACGTTGAAAATCCGGCAGATTTTATTCGTGAACAATGCAGAGTATCTAAGAGAGGATATATGGAAACTCCTAGTCTGTTGGGCGAGTTTCTTTTTCCTAAAAAATCTCATAAATGGATTATCCTCTATCTGGATAAAAAACTAATTCTTTTTGAGAAATCGAGGATGCCGGGAAATTATGAAAATAATTATGGTGAACTGTTTCTGAATTATCTGCCTTATCAGTCGCTGACCTACAAACTGCTATGGCTCACCGAAGGAGACTTGATGCTAAACCGATGTGAATGGAAAGATAATATAGAATTCATCGTTAACCCGATTGATGAAAAATATACAGATTTCTTTACCAAACCGTGGAGCCGGCAGATGGTGGAACAGCTATATCCACGCAGAAGTGCAGTAAAAGAATTAAAGAAAGTGGGTAGCGCTCTCTATTATATGATAAAAAATAAAGTAAAAAATAAGACTCATAGACATGTTCCGATAACTTTGGAGGAATATATGAAAAATGAAAAGAAAAAATAATATGATATTCAATTTTGTCTTATCTAAAATGTATATAAGTACTCTATCGATTGTACTATTGTCTAGCTCTTGCATTGATACAAAAAACAATTTGTTTATTGACAAGGGGAATTTACTTTCGTTCAAATTTGAAAAAAAATTAAATCCTCAATTAGCAGAAGATATAGAACTACCTATATATACTAGTCATAATAAATTAACTTGGTATTTGGACAAACCCATTGATGCAAGCAACCTAATAGCCTCATTCAGTACAGAAAGAGGTAAATTATACATCAACAATAAAGAACAAAAAGACGGAGTAACCGCTAACGATTTCAGTGAAATCATCACATATACCTTTAAAGGAGATAATGGAGAAACAAAAGATTATCAAGTCCGATTGTTACCATATACAGGACTGCCAGTTGTCATAATCAAAACTAATGGAGAACACCCACTACTGGATCGGGAGAATTGGCTCACTGCATCATTCGAAATTAAAGGAATGAATCATTTTGAAGATTTCAAAGATTCTATTGAAGTAAAAGGAAGAGGAAATGGTACATGGAGATTTCCTAAAAAACCATTCAATGTGAAACTAAACAATAAATCAAGCATACTTGGAATGCCTAAACACAAAAGATGGAGCTTCCTCGCTAATTATAGAGATAGAACCTTACTTCGAAATGATGTCACATTTCATATCGGCTACATAGCTGACAACCTACAATGGACCCCCAAAAGTCAATTTGCTGAAGTAATCTTTAATGGTGAGTATCAAGGGAACTTCCAAGTTTGCGAACAAATCAGAGTTGACAAAAACAGAGTTAATGTTAAAGAATTAACAGCAGAAGATGTGGATGAGCCACAAATTACTGGTGGATATCTATTAGAATATGACTCATATTATGATGAACCTAACAAATTCAGGACTCCCATCAACAATTGGCCGGTCAACATAAAAGAGCCAGATGAAAAAGTGCTCAACAAAGCGCAACTTGAATACATAGAAAACTATACAAATACATTTGAAGCACTTCTTCAGGCTGGAGAATATGAACAAGTATACAACGAATATATCAATGTTGAGTCCTTTATCGACTATTGGATGGTACAAGCAATAGTTGGAAATAAAGAAATGGGATACATATATAGTGTATACTGCTATAAAGACCGCAATAAGAAATTGTATGCCGGCCCATTATGGGATTTTGACTATACTACTTTTACGACAGAAGCCGAGAACAATAATAAAAGTGCTGTCTGGTACAAATATTTATTCAAAGATCCTAATTTCAAAAGAAAGGTTGTAGAACGTTTCTGCCAACTTAAACCACAGTTAATAGGGATTGCTGATTATATCTCCGAAAAAGCAACTGCACTTTCTCTGTCTGAAAAGGAAAATTCAAAATTATGGCCACTCTCAAATCTTGATAGTACCATCATACCAAACAACGATGAAAAATTAACGTTTAACGAAGCAATCAGTCGAATGAGAAGTATTTATCTAAAAAGATTGGAATGGATTGAACAGCAACTAAATAATTAATTTTATAACTCTAATAAAGAATATACAACTATGAACGAAACCATTGCCCTCTGCCTTGAAATTATTTTCTGGCTTGCCCTGTTCATTGTGTTCTACACCTATCTGGGCTACGGAATTTCAACGAAGAAGATGTTGTAGACGAAAAGATGGAGAACAGTCTTGAGCTGGATTATCCTGCGGACAAGCTGCATATCGTATGGGTGACAGACGGAAGCGACGACGGTACGAACGAACGACTGCAAACCCGTTGGCAGGGGAAAGCGACAGTACATTTCCAACCGCTCCGGCAAGGTAAGACGGCTGCAATGACACGTGGAATGTCGTTGGTGGACACTCCGCTCGTTGTTTTTACGGATGCCAACACCATGGTAAACCGGGAAGCCATACGGGAAATCGTACTTGCTTTCCAAGACCCGAAAGTGGGCTGCGTGGCCGGCGAAAAACGGATCGCCGTGCAGACCAAAGACGGGGCGGCTGCCGGTGGTGAAGGTATTTACTGGAAATACGAATCAACTCTGAAAGCACTTGACGCACGGCTCTACTCTGCTGTAGGAGCAGCAGGCGAACTATTTGCCGTGCGTCGTGAACTATTCGAAGCAATGGAACCGGATACGTTGCTCGATGATTTTATTCTT
>QWCN01006667.1_pt1 | contig 10494 bp, 9 predicted proteins | sample 1972711 | NCBI WGS metagenome assembly QWCN01 (sample SAMN09866707, study PRJNA288562) | Human gut metagenome isolate term1_stool, whole genome shotgun sequencing... | isolation source: gut | host: Homo sapiens | place: USA: California | reverse complement strand
TCAAAGGAACAGCTGGTGAACCGACTTCTGGCAATGGAATCTCATGTAGATTCCCAGAATATGAGAACAGGTAATCTGAAAGACGAGGACTGGACAAAATTGGTAGAAGGAGCAGATATTATCGGTAAATCTAATCTGATCATTGATGACACGCCGGGTATTTCCATTGCGGAAATGCGCTCCAAATGCAGGAAATATAAGCTGGAACATAATCTCGGGATTATCATGATCGACTATCTGCAGCTGATGAGCGGAAGTGGAAAAAGTGATTCCAGACAGCAGGAAATTTCAGATATTTCCCGTTCTCTGAAAGCTCTTGCCAGAGAGCTGAATGTGCCGGTGATCGCATTGTCTCAGCTCAGCCGTGCGGTGGAACAGCGTCCGGATCACAGACCAATGCTTTCGGATCTTCGAGAATCCGGAGCCATTGAACAGGATGCCGATGTGGTAATGTTTATCTACAGAGATGACTATTATCATAAGGATACAGAGAAGAAGGACATTGCAGAGATCATCATTGCCAAACAGAGAAACGGTCCCATCGGAACAGTAGAACTGGTATGGCTGCCGAGATATACACAGTTTGTGAATATGAAGAAATAATCTATCTCAGAGGAGTTTGATCTTTGACTTGAATAATATTATAGCAATCCTCTAAAATAATGCATCTTAATCCAGCCCATCAGAGTGTGAAATCCTGCTGAATTGTCTTAAATGCATTATTTACGAGGATTGCTATAGAAAAATTTTACAGGGAAACAGTATCAGGGGGGGGAGAATCCGGTACTGTTTCCCTGTTTTTTTGTGTCAAAATAAAGTTTTATAGGGAAGTTTGTCAATCGAAACTTCTTGCAATCTCGGTATGGCGTTTTATAATAAATATACATGATATCAGGATTATGACAGCTGTTTTTACAGTGCAGTGGTTCAATGATATCAGGTGATAGATTGAGTTGTTGATATGCATCAGTGGTTTCTGATGAAAAAATGGACTCAAAAGGAGGAGGGGCAGCATGGAGCAGCGGTATACTGTGACTCAGACCGCAGAAATCCTTGGCGTGAGGGCATCGGTCCTCCGGTACTGGGAGGAAGAACTGGAACTGAGGATATGCAGGAATGAGCAGGGACATCGTTACTATACAGGAAATGATATTACGCTTCTGGCTAATATAAAGGAACTAAAGAAAAGAGGACTTGCCCTGAGAGCAATCAAAGAACTGGTTCCAAGAATTTCAAGGACTGCACCCGGGACTACTGCGAGCAAAGTGAAGCTTCTTGAAGATGAACAGCCTGAGAGGGAAAAAATACTTGAATTTCAGAAAATCATGGAACGTCTGATCGCTCAGGAGCTACATATGAAAAAAGAGGGAGAAGACCAGTGCCGGGATCTGGATGAAACGATCCGTAACAGACAGCTTGCGAGAAAAGAGGCTGCTGCAGCACTGGAAAAAAGAAGCAGGAGGATCAGAAGAAAACATTTGTAAAAGTTATCCATAAAGAAAACAGCTTCGTCTCTGCGGTAAACAGAGATGAAGCTGTTTTGAAATCATGAATTATTCTGCTGGATGAATAGCCTCTGTTGGACATGCATCTGCACATGTTCCGCAGTCTAAGCATGCATCAGCGTCGATTACATAATGCTCATCTCCCTGAGAGATAGCTTCTGCAGGACATTCGCTTTCGCATGTTCCACAGCTTACACATTCGTCTGAAATTACATATGCCATAATTAGAATCCTCCTTATCGTAATAACGTTTTAGGCCCCTTTCGGGGTTCTGCATACATTTTAATATATCTTTGTCTGAATTACAAGTATAAAATCAGATACATTATAAAATAATATTAAGTTAGCATTTGCTTACTTTACCTGCAGATTACAAATAGCTGACGGACATGTGAATGTCTGTCCGAGCAGAAAAATTATCCTGCCAAAATACAGGCATTTGTATGATGGAAAATAGTCTGTTAATATACAAAAAAAATAAGAGTATCAAAAAGAAAGTGCGTTTTTGCTGAATTTATTGACAATTCAGACATAAACGGTTATAGTAAAGATACTTGTAAGGAGGCATAACACAGAAAGTTGTGCCTCTTTTGTTCCGTAGCAGGAATCAGAAAACAAATAGAAAGAATGGAGGAATGAAGAATGAAGAAAGCATTGGCAATTGGACTTGCAGCAGTAATGGCGGTTTCCATGAGTGCACCGGTATTTGCAGAAGATGAAGGTAAAGGGATTGCAAAAGAGGACCTGAAAGTAGGAGTGATCTATATCGGTGATGAGAATGAAGGTTACACGGCTGCTCATATGAAAGGAATTGATGAGATGGAAGAGAAGCTTGGTCTTGACGATTCTCAGATTATTGAGAAAACTCTCATCGGTGAAGATGAAGGATGCTATGATGCGGCAGCAGACCTTGCAGATCAGGGATGTCAGATCATCTTTGCAAACAGCTTTGGACATGAGACTTATATACTGGAAGCGGCAGGGGAATATCCGGAGGTTCAGTTCTGTCATGCAACAGGAACACAGGCTGCATCCAGCGGACTTTCCAACATGCATAACTATTTTACAAATATTTATGAAGCACGTTACGTGTCAGGTGTAGTTGCAGGTCTGAAACTGAATGAAATGATCGAGGACGGAACAGTAAAAGAAGACGCATGCAAGATGGGTTATGTAGGTGCATTCCCATACGCAGAGGTTATCTCCGGTTATACAGCTTTCTATCTTGGCGCGAAGAGCGTATGCCCGTCTGTAACAATGGAAGTAAAATATACAAACAGCTGGGCAAGCTTTGACCTTGAGAAAGAGTGCGCAGATGCTCTGATCTCTGACGGCTGTGTACTGATCAGCCAGCATGCAGATACAACAGGTGCTCCTACAGCATGCGAAGCAGCAGGAGTTCCATGTGTAGGTTATAATATTGATATGACATCTGTTGCTCCGAACACAGCACTTACTTCTGCATCTATGGACTGGGGTGTATATTATACATACGCAGTACAGTGTATGCTTGACGGCACAGCAATTGATACTGACTGGTGTAAAGGATTTGCGGAAGGTGCAGATAAGATCACAGCTCTCAATGACAAAACTGTAGCAGAGGGTACAGAAGAAAAGGTCAAAGAAGTGGAAGATGCGCTCATTGATGGATCCCTTCATGTATTTGATACATCTGCATTTACAGTAGACGGCAAAGAACTTGATACTTATAAGAAGGATGATACAGAGTATATTTCTGACGGATACTTCCATGAATCTGAATATGGTTCCGCACCTGCATTTGATATTGCGATTGATGGAATTACATCTATTACAGAATAAGAAAATTGCTGGAGCTGCAAAGCGCGGAGCAATTTACGACAGCAGGGCTGCCCGGGCGGCAGCTCTGCTGTTTTCATATCGTACGTGCAAAAGAAGTCTTGAAGTCTTCTGACAGAAGGTTTCTTTTGCTGTATTATGGAGTATACAGGAGAGCAATTCCATAATTCAGAAGTAGGATTAAATGATATCGGCAGTCAAAGAGACAGGACTTTTACTGTAGATTGGATATCATTAGATAAAAGGAGGAAACGATAGTGGGAGAAAACTATGCACTTGAACTTAGAGATATTTCCAAGAGTTTTGGTTCGGTCCAGGCGAATGATCATGTAGATCTCACACTGAGAAAATCGGAGATTCTTGCAATTCTGGGGGAAAACGGAAGCGGAAAGACAACTCTGATGAATATGATCTATGGAATTTATTATCCGGATGAAGGACATATTTTTGTAAATGGAAAAGAAGTAACGATCCGTTCACCGAAAGATTCCTATGAACTGGGAATCGGTATGGTACATCAGCATTTTAAACTGGTAGATGTACTGACAGCAGCAGAGAATATTGTTCTGGGACTTCCGGGAAAGGGAAAGCTGGACATGAAGAGGATCACAGAGGATATTCAGAAGCTGGCAGATAAATATGGCTTTGAATTGGATCTGTCACAGAAGATTTACGAAATGTCCGTTTCCCAGAAGCAGACAGTTGAGATCATAAAGATGCTCTACCGTGGCGCGAGGATTCTGATCCTGGATGAGCCGACCGCAGTTCTGACACCACAGGAGTCTGACCGTTTATTCGATATTTTGAGAAATATGAGAAAAGATGGATGTTCCATTATGATCATCACGCACAAACTCCAGGAAGTTCTGGCGTTATCAGACCGTGTGGCAATCCTCAGAAAAGGAAAGTATATTGATACAGTAGAAACAGCTCAGGCAAATGCACAGAGTCTGTCAGAGATGATGGTAGGCGGCAGAGTAGATCTCAATATCGACCGTCCTGAACCGGAGAATGTAAAGAAACGATTAGTGGTCAAAGGTCTGAACTGTAAAAACAAAGAAGAGGTAAAAACTCTGGATGATGTTGATCTGACAGTAAATGCAGGAGAGATTCTGGGTATTGCCGGCATTTCCGGAAGCGGCCAGAAAGAATTTCTGGAGGCAATTGCAGGACTCCAGGCAATAGAGAGCGGTTCGATCACCCTGCTTGATGACAATGGAAAAGGAACAGAGCTTGCAGGAATGGATTCTATCTCCATTAATAAAGCAGGGATCAGCCTTGCTTTTGTTCCGGAAGACCGTATTGGTATGGGGCTTGTGGGCGATATGGATATGACCGATAATATGATGCTCAGAAGCTACCGCAATGGTAAAAGTCCATTCCTGGATCGAAAAGGTCCAAAGGCACTGGCGTTAAAAATCAAAGAACAGCTTGAAGTCATGACTCCAAGTATTTCCGCACCTGTCCGTCAGATGTCAGGAGGAAATGTGCAGAAGGTTCTGGTAGGAAGAGAAATTGCCCAGAATCCGAAAGTGCTTCTGGTAGCTTTCCCAACTCGAGGGGTGGATGTCAATACTTCCCATGTGATTTACCGCCTTCTGAATGAACAGAAGAAAAAAGGGGTTGCAGTAGTCTGTGTTATTGAGGATCTTGATGTAGTTCTTGAACTGTGTGACAGGATTGCAGTGTTCTGCGGAGGTAAAATCAGCGGAATTGAGGATGGAAGAACTGCAACGAAAGAAGGAATCGGGATTCTTATGACGAAGCATGAAAAAGGAGGGACACAGGCATGAAGAAAGAACCTTTCTTACAGGTAAGTAAAAGAAGAAACAAAGCCAGATGGCAGGAACGTCTTCTGATCCGTTTCATTGCATTGATCCTTGCACTGATCGTGTGCGGAGCGGTGATCGTTGCCCTGGTAAAGATGAATCCGGTGGATGTCTATAAGGCAATCTGGGATGGAGCAATGGGTTCGGATCGCCGTCTGTGGCAGACCATACGAGATACAATGGTACTGCTGTGTATTTCCATTGGTCTGGCACCTGCATTTAAAATGAAATTCTGGAACATCGGTGCAGAAGGTCAGATCCTGATCGGTGGTGCCTGCTCTGCTGCCGTCATGATCTATGCAGGAGATAAGATGCCTACAGGGTTACTCCTGATTGTAATGTTTGTGGCAAGTGCACTTGGCGGAATGATCTGGGGAATGATCCCGGCTGTATTTAAAGCAAACTGGAATACAAATGAGACACTGTTTACTCTGATGTTGAATTATGTTGCCATGCAGGTAGTAACTTATTGTATTGTATTCTGGGAAAATCCGAAAGGTTCCAATACAGTCGGTATCATCAATCAGGCTACAAAAGGCGGATGGCTTCCGGAATTGTTCGGACAGAAATATGGCTGGAATGTAGTCATTGTCCTGATTCTGACAGTGGGAATGTTTATTTATCTGAAATACTGTAAGCAGGGCTATGAGATCGCAGTAGTAGGTGAGAGCGAGAATACTGCCAGATATGCCGGTATCCAGGTGAAAAAGGTTATTATCCGTACAATGGCAATCTCCGGTGCAATCTGTGGTATCGCAGGTTTTGTTATTGTCAGCGGAGCCAGTCATACGATTTCTACTGCAACAGCAGGCGGTCGTGGATTTACTGCGATCATTGTCGCATGGCTTTCCAAGTTTAATACATTTATTATGGTTGCAGTTTCCTTTGGCATCGTATTTATGAACCAGGGTGCCGTACAGATCGCAACACAGTATGGACTGAATGAGAATGCTTCCAATGTTCTTCTGGGAATCATTCTGTTTTTCCTGATCGGTGCAGAATTCTTTATCAACTACAGAGTAAAGCGTGCAAAGAAATAGGAGGTAGCGGCAATGAGTGTACTGATAGTTTTTATTCAAAAAGCAATTGTCCAGGGCATCTGTATTCTGTATGGGGCGCTTGGTGAGATTATGACAGAGAAATCCGGTAATCTGAATCTTGGTATTCCGGGAATTATGTATATGGGCGGCATTTCAGGTTTGATGGGAGCTTTCCTCTATGAGAAGGATAATCCTGATCCCAATGCACTTGTGGGTGTACTGATATCGTTTTTGTGTGCGTTTGCATGTGCTGCAATCGGTGGTCTGATCTACAGTATCCTGACTATCACACTTCGTGTAAATCAGAATGTAACAGGTCTTGCACTTACCATTTTTGGTACAGGTTTTGGTAACTTCTTTGGCGGTTCTATTTCCAAGCTTGCAGGCGGTGTAGGACAGATTTCCGTAAAAGTAACAGGAAGTGCCTATACGGCAAAAATCCCGGGATTGTCTAAGATTCCGGTTATCGGAGGTATTTTATTTAATTATGGTTTCCTTACATATCTCTGTATTATTATAGCAGTCCTGTTATCGTTTTTTCTGTTCAAGACAAGAGCGGGATTGAATCTCAGGGCAATCGGTGAAAATCCGGGAACTGCAGATGCAGCAGGTATCAATGTTATCAAATATAAATATCTGTCAACCTGTATCGGTGCAGGTCTGGCAGGTCTGGGCGGACTCTATTTCGTAATGGAATATTCAGGAGGAACCTGGACAGACAATGGTTTTGGAGATCGTGGCTGGCTTGCTGTTGCACTGGTAATCTTTGCATTATGGAAACCACTGAATGCAATCTGGGGAGCATTCCTGTTCGGAGCTCTTTATATTCTGTATCTTTATATCCCGGGACTTGGACGAAGCATGCAGGAAGTATTTAAAGCACTGCCTTATGTGGTAACGATTATCGTACTGGTATTCACAAGCTTCCGAAAGAAAAAGGAACACCAGCCGCCAGCTGCACTGGGACTTCCGTATTTCAGGGAGGAACGATAAAATTAAAAGTTTTCAGTTGATTCCAGAGTAAAATAGTATTATAATATCAGAAGCTATAAAAGCTGAGTAGTATGAAGAAAAATTAAGGAGGAAATATACAATGGCTAAAGTATCAAAAGACATGCTGATCGGTCAGCTTCTTCAGATTGATGCAAATATCGCACCGATTCTTATGAGAGCAGGAATGCATTGCCTTGGATGCCCATCTTCCCAGATGGAATCTCTCGAAGAAGCAGCTATGGTTCATGGACTGGATGTTGATGTACTGGTTAACCAGATCAATGATTTTCTTGGAGAATAATCTTCCTGAAAGGTAATTATATGACGGACTATGACAATTGTTGAATTGTCATAGACTGACATGTAAAAAGGATGTTCTGAATAAGTTCAGGACATCCTTTTTTGAGAAATCTGTAATTTACTATGGTATAAGAAAAGAGCTTTCAGATGAAAACTGAATGCTCTTTTAATTATGAAAATTATTACAGTTGAATCAGCTGCTGAAGGGCAGAATCGGAAATCAGTTCTCCATGTTCTGTCAGATAAGCTTCTCCTGAAAGAGAGAAAGCCTTTCCCTGTCCATATTCCGTAAGAATATTACATACCCTGTTAAAATCCTCCGGAGAAAGTGATGACTGGTGAAGTACCAGTTTGTAAAGCTCATCGGCCGGATCTTTGTACAGGGTGTTTGTACCGGTAAAATAGCCGTTCAGTCCATGGGCGGCCGCAATCACATCGTCCAGTGTGTCGAACTCATAGAGACGGATAAGATTCACATCAGGAACCTGAGTATCGTCATTTTCCTTTGCTCCGGTATTCTGAGCAGATTTGCCATCTTTTGTCTGAGTACTCTTCATCTTTGCTTCGTAAAGCTTCTGGAAGATATCGATAATATTGTCTGCACCGTCAAGCTGAAGAGTATCTGTCTTATCATTTTCTCTGAATGGAGCAAATTTGGAGAAACGGGTATCCAGTTCTTCAGGATCCTCTACTTTGGTAATAATCAGGATGATGCTCTCGGTACTCACCGGGATGGCCTCGATCATTAATGGAATATTATCTGCCTCAAAACCAAACTGTATCTGTGCCTGCTGCATCATATCGCGGAAAAGTTTCTTGGCTTTCTCAGTGCCGTAAGCCAGTTCACTGATACGGATTTGATGGTTCTCCAGGTCTTCTCTTGTCAGTGTGCAGCGTATCTGGTTGTCGTTGATCTTTTCTATCTTCATGTTGTCACATCCTATTCTGAATAACATTGAATTATCTGGCAGCTTCATAATTGCCTGTGAAAATCCATTAAAAGTGTTTCTGATAATGAAAATTTAACTTTTGAAAGCTGCGGACAATTACGGATAAATTAAAAGTTACTATTGTTTTTTTGAACAGCAATTTTAAAGGATTGCCATAGATGCGCTGCCTTTGGAAAATTGCTGTAAGTAACTTCAAAAATTCTATTGTCTGACTGTGAATTTATAAAATTTTATACACTATATTATATAACACAGAACTGCAAAATGTAAAGATAAGTAATCAACCAAAATATTAAATTTTTAGAAACAAAACAGAAAAAAATACATAAATGAAGAAAAACACTTGCATCTGTTTGCCAGATGGATATAATGAAAACAGAAGAAGCAGTAAACCTGCGGTTCACATAAGCGAAGATCTGAAACATTAACCAAAGTGATCTTTTATTTCTAAACTTCATTGCCGTTTTTCATGCAGCGTTCCTGCTGTGGCAATGTACAGGTAAAATTTCCATGATGATAAGAAGATGATAAGAAGTTGAAACGTTACTGTTCACTCTGTTCACAGTAACGATAAAACAGGTGCAGGGATATTGTTTTTTCAACAGCCGATAAGGTGCTTTCTAAAAAATCTTATGAAAGAAGGGAGGTAAGCTTACGGAAAATATATCACGGGCAACCAAAAAGAGCATGCGTAAACCACTGGAAAAAGAATTGAAGAGTTATCGTGAACAGGGAATTTCTCTGTATCTGAATGGTATACTCAGTAATCCGAAAACAATTGCAAAAGCCTGTCAGATTGCAGAAGGTGGTGGATACATGCGTGATTACGTTGAAGATGAAAAAGGACGGATCGCTCGTGTGGATTTTGATTTCGTCAAAGAAAAATAACAAAAGAGAAAGCTGCCCGAACAGATTCTGAACCAGTCCCCCCGATGTTCATAATGCCTTCGGGCAGCATAAGAATATAATTACGCATATCTTAAAAATTTGTGAAAAATACGATTTTGCAATACAATTGTAATATTTTATGGTATACTTAAGCCAGTATCATCAAGTTACCGATACAGTTGATAATACTGGTACATCATACTCAAAATAACTATATGAAATACCTTTCTGTGAGCTGATGTATCAATAGCGATCGTGTTACTGTCTGCTTTGTTTCCGGTAACACAATATTTACTGAAAGGAAAAATACTATGAATAAAAAGTATAAACCAGTTATCGCAGTTGCCGTTTTGGTCATTCTTGTTGCGATTCTTGGAATTGTCACTCATGTAGTAATGAAGTACATACCATCTTCTGAGAAAATGGATCTGAATGAATATTATGGAGAAATGGCAGATGGGGAGATTGCCCTGGTCATTGGAACTGAGAAACTGGAAGAACGTGGTCTGGTGGACGGAGACAGAGTCTATTTACCACTGGATGTGGTGAATACTTATCTGAACCAGAGATATTACTGGGATTCTGCCAATCAGCAGATACTTTATGCAACACCTTCGGAGCTGACTTCTGCGAGTGCATCATCTGAGGCAGGAGATAAGGTATGGGTGAAAGATGATAAAGTGTATCTGAATCTTACTTATGTGCAGGAATTTACAGATCTTGATGCATACATCACAAAAGATCCATACAGGATTGCCATACAGTATAAATTCAAAAATGTAAAAACAGTCACAGTTAAGAAGAATACAAGCATACGTTACCGCGGTGGAATCAAATCGGCTATTCTTACTTCTGTAAAGAAAGGTACAAAGCTTCGTCTTATCGAAGAATTGGAGAATTGGGATCAGGTAGCTACGGATGACGGATATATCGGTTATATAGATAAGAAGAAAGTGGCAGAAGCAGAGAAGACAAAATTTGAACGAAGCTTTAAGAGGGAACAGTACTCCTATCTTACTATGGACAGCAAGGTTAATATGGTGTGGCATCAGGTGACTTCCACAGATGCCAATGCTTATTTTGCGGATGCGACAGCAAATATGACAGGTGTGAATGTGATCTCGCCTACCTGGTTCTATCTGACAGATACTTCAGGAAACATTGCAAGCAT
>QWCN01010020.1_pt1 | contig 10517 bp, 10 predicted proteins | sample 1972711 | NCBI WGS metagenome assembly QWCN01 (sample SAMN09866707, study PRJNA288562) | Human gut metagenome isolate term1_stool, whole genome shotgun sequencing... | isolation source: gut | host: Homo sapiens | place: USA: California | reverse complement strand
GGGGATGGAGGGCTTCGCGGGGTCGATGGGATGATAGTCGTTCAGAAGCGCCGCGGGCGTGATGACGGCATAGGGGAAGTCATGCTCCGCCGTCATGCCAAGCTCCTTGAGCGAGCAGAGCATGCCGTTCGACTCGACGCCGCGCAGCTTGCCCTTTTCGATCTTCACGCCGCCCGGCAGATGCGCGCCGTGCAGCGCTGCGGGGACATAGTCTCCCACATGGATGTTCCACGCGCCGGTGACGATCTGCACGGGCTCAGCCTGACCGACGTCGATCTGGCAGACCCACATGTGGTCGGAATTTTCATGGCGCTTCATCTCGATAATTTTGCCGACGACCACGTTCTTGAGGTTTTCGTCGGGACGCTCGATGGTCTCGACCTTCGAGCCGGAGAGCGTCATCTCGTCGTTGAATTCCTTATCGGTGATATCCTTGAGGTCAACGAATTCGTTGAGCCAATTACGGGATAGGATCATATTTGTATCCTCCTAAGAAGTAACAATCAAATTTCGTTTTTTGTGACGACATGCGCGTCACAAAAAACACCGCTCAGGGTGCAGGCGTGCGAGCAAAGCGAGTGCGGCGCAGCACCCTGCGAAAGAGATCGCAGAAAGCGGCTCGCCGCTTTCGCGAGGAATATTAAAACTGTTCGAGGAAGCGGACATCGTTCTCGAAGATCAAACGCAGGTCGCTGATCTTGAAGTGGCCGAGCGCCAGACGCTCAAGGCCCATGCCGAACGCCCAGCCGGAATAGACCGTGGAGTCGATGCCGCAGCCCTCGAGGACCTTCGGGTGGATCATGCCGGCGCCGAGCACCTCGATCCAGCCCTCGCCCTTGCAGGTGGGGCAGCCTGCGCCGTGGCACTTGTGGCACTGAATGTCCATTTCGCAGCTCGGCTCGGTGAACGGGAAGTGATGGGGGCGGAAGCGCGTGACCGTGTGCTCGCCGTAGAGCTGGCGCACGACCTCGTTGAGCGTGCCCTTGAGGTCCGCCATCGTAATGCCCTTGTCGATGGCCATGCCCTCGATCTGGTGGAACATGGGCGAGTGCGTGGCGTCGACCTCGTCCTTGCGGTACACGCGGCCGGGGGCCAGAATGCGGATGGGCAGTTCGCGCGTCTCCATCGCGTGGATCTGCATCGGAGAGGTCTGCGTGCGCAGAAGGATTGAGCTGTCCTCGGTGAAGTAGAACGTGTCGCTCCACTCGCGGGCGGGATGGCCCTCCTCGACGTTGAGCTTCGTGAAGTTGTACTCGGCAAGTTCGACCTCGCGGTCTTCGAGAATTTCAAAGCCCATGCCGACGAAGATGTCCTTGATCTCGTCGAGCACCTGATACATCGGGTGCTTCACGCCGATCTTTTCCTGCTTGCCGGGGATGGTCACGTCCACGGCCTCGGACTTGAGCTTGAGCTCCATGGCCTTGTCGGCGAGCTCCTTCGCCTTTTCCTCAATGTCCGCTTCAAGCTTGGCGCGCACGTCGTTGGCGAGCTGCCCGATCACGGGGCGCTCCTCGGCGCTGAGCTTGCCCATCTGCTTCAAAACGGCGGTCAGCTCCCCCTTTTTGCCAAGGTAGCGGACGCGCAGTGCTTCGAGGTCCTCCGCCTTGCCGGCGTCGGAGATCGCATCGAGCGCCGCCTTGCGGATCGCTTCCAGTTGTTGTTTCATATCATTTCTCCTTTTCAGGTAAAAATTTGCCGAATTTCAAAAATCGGCGGCAGGGGCAAAAAAATAGCCTTTCCTCCCGACACTCTCGGGACGAAAGACTTTCTTCCGCGGTACCACCCTGATTCGCGCCCAAAGGCGCGCGCTCGTTGCCCGTAACGGGGGCTGACCGGCCGCGCATTTCCTCGCGGCTGCTCGGGGGCGAACCAAGCGACATCCCGCAGACCGGCTCCCAGCCGCCGACCGGTCCTCTCTACGCGGAACAAACACGCTATTTTCCCTTTCACAGCATTTGTCTAAGTGGTACTTATATCACAGAAAAAAGGAACTTGCAAGGGGGAATTTGCCCCTTGCCGGCAAAAAAGCGGCAAAAACGCAAAATATCGCGCATTTTCCTCTGCGCACTCTCCTTTTCCTGCCCAAAACGCGGAAAAACCGCACTTTACAACGTGCAAAAACGTGGTATACTATAATAGTTGTTTACAAACCCACCGTGGCTGCTCTCGCAGCCGGATAAGGAGAACGATCATGGACGAAAGAAAGCGTCTTTACAAGTCCCGCAACAACAAGATGATCTGCGGCGTCTGCGCAGGCATCGCAGACTACTTCAACATTGACCCGTCGATCGTGCGCGTGCTCTGGGCGGTCCTCGCTCTGGCCGCCGGTACCGGCGTGCTCGCCTATATTGCCTGCGCGATCATCCTGCCCGAGGGCGACACCGAGGTCTGACCGCTTGACAATCCGCGCAAAAAAGATATACTAAATCCTGTTTGCCGCGCGAAACGGCAGAAAAAGATGTAAAACGCGAAGGGAGCTTCCTTTTATGGCGACTTATCCGATGCATGTCGCGGGTCTTGACCGCGACTTTCCCATCTGCAAGGTAACGGACGATCTTTATATCGGTGCTTTCATCATGTTCGGCGACGCGGAGCTGACCGTGCGCTGCGCAGAAGAGCTCTTGAAGCTCGCCGAGGGCATCGACTACGATTACCTCTTCACCGCTGAGGCAAAGTCCATCCCCCTCATCCACGAGATGGCGCGCCAGAGCGGCGCGAAAAAGTATTTTATCGCGCGCAAGGGCCCCAAGGTCTACATGCCCGACCCCATTTCCGTGGAGGACAAGTCCATCACCACCGTCGCCCAGCAGAAGCTTTTCCTCGGCTCTGACGACGCGGATCTCATCCGCGGCAAGAAGATTTTGCTCGTCGACGATGTCATCTCCACGGGCGGCTCGCTCAAGGCGATGGAAGCACTCGTCGAAAAGGCGGGCGGCACCGTTACGGGCCGCATGGCCGTTCTCGCCGAGGGCGGCGCAGCCGACCGCAAGGACATCCTGTTCCTTGAAAAGCTGCCCGTCTTCAACGCCGACGGCAGCGTGAAGTAAAAAGATTCAATCACAGAAGCGCAAAGCGCCTTTCAAAGAGCTTTCTTTGAAAGGCGCTTTCTCTGTTATTCGGTGATCTCCTCGCAGACCGTCGGCGATGTGGGCCTTGCTTCGGCCTCCGGCGCTGTTCTTAGTCCGCTCAAACCGCGGCGGCAGAGCACGCAGCCCGCCGCGCATACGGCGGCCATGACGGCAAGGAACTGCCACTTCTCCGCAAAACCGCCCAAAAGCCCCAGCGGGTCGTTCATTGCGTTGAACGCGGCGTGCGCGGCGATCGTGGGCAGGATGCTCCCCGTGCGATAGCGAATATAGCCGAAAAGCAGGCCCATGAGAAACGCGTAGCCGATCTGCACCGGCGTTCCGTGGATGAATCCAAAGAGTACCGCTTGCAGTACAATTGCGATCCACACCGGCATGGCCCGTTCCAGCCGCGACTGGATGACGCCGCGGAACACGAGCTCCTCCGCAACCGGCGCGCCGGCTACCACGGCAAGCGCCGGGATCAGCCCCGTCTCTGTGCTCAGGCGCATGGCTTTTCCATATTCCTCCATCCAGCTTTCCGGCAGCAGGGCAAGCACCAGACTGACCAGCACATAGAGGCCGACCGCGCCGAAGGCGCAGAAGCCCACCGTCCAGCCCGAGCAGTGACGAAGGCCCGCCGCCTCGGATAGCGGCTTTTTCCGCAGCAGGAACCACAGCAGCAGTACCGCGGCGATGATCAGACACGATAGCAGCGTGAGCGCCGACAGGCCGTCCAGAAGCCGCTCCGCCACCGCCTGCGCCCCCTGTGCAAGGTCCGCTCCCCTATTGATCGCCGCATCGGCAGCGATACCGATCCCATAGACAAAGGGCAGCAAAACCTGCACCGCCACGAAAAAGAGCTGATACAAAGCGGATCTCCCCAGCGCAGCCAAAACGCCCTTTGCGGAATAGGAATGCTCGGTTTTCATATCTTCCTCCTTGTCCGGTCCTAAAATTGCCGCAGCCTCCATTTTGTGTGCGGGCCACTTCAAGCAAGCCCGGCGCAGTGAATGCCAGTGTGTTTTATTCGTCTTTTAGTTGAAAATATTCATTTATCTCTATACCGTTTGTTTAATTATACTGTATTATCAGATGCTTGTAAACAGCATTTTGTGAAAAGCAATCTTTCGGCAACGGCCTGTATTTGTCCGGTCCATCATACAGTTTATGATACAGTGAACTTCTGCGTTCTTCTCACTTTTCGTCAGTTTTACTAAAAATATTTTAGCTTTTTCTGCTGGACAAGTGCAAAAGAACGTAGTATCCTATAAAAAATAAACGAGGAAGATAGATGATTCATCCGATAAACTGGTCAAACACAACAAAACAAGGAGGAAAACGCATGGCATACCGGGAAAGCTACGCAGGAAAGATCAACCGCAAGCTGAACAAGAAGCTCCACGTCGTCGAGGTGGCCTCGGGACGGCAGAAGGCCGACCTCGTGCTCAAGAACGCGACGTATGTGAACGTCTTCTGCAACGAGCTCAGTCATGGCGACATCGCCGTGGCCGAAGGGCTGATCGCAGGCATGGGCGAGCATTACGAGGGCGCGGTCGAGATCGACATGGGCGGCAAGCTCGTGCTGCCCGGCTTTGTCGACGCGCACATCCACTTAGAGAGCGCGCTCGTTTCCCCCAAGGAATTTGCCAACGCCGTCATTCCGCACGGCACCACGACCGTCATCACCGACCCGCACGAGATCGCCAATGTCATGGGCACCGACGGCATCGAGTATATGCTGCAGGCGACGGAAGATCTGCCCGTTGACGTGCGCTTCATGCTCCCCTCCTGCGTGCCCGCAACGCCGCTCGACGAATCCGGCGCGGTGCTCGATTACCGCGCGATCGACTCGTTCTACGAGCACAACCGCGTCGAGGGTCTGGCCGAAATGATGAACTATGTCGGCGTCGCGAACGCCGACGAGCAGGTGCTCGAAAAGATCGTCGCCGCGCAGGCGCACCACAAAAAAATCGACGGCCACGCCCCCGGCCTTTCGGGCAACGACCTGAACGCCTACATCGCCGCCGGCGTCTATTCCGACCACGAGTGCAGCACCGTGGAGGATGCCATCGCCAAGCTCGAGCGCGGACAGTACATCATGATCCGCGAGGGCACGGCCGCGCGCAACCTCGACGCGCTGCTCCCGCTGCTCACACCGCAGTATTACACCTACTGCATGTTCTGCACGGACGACAAGCACCCGAACGATCTTCTCGAAAAGGGCCACATCGACTACATTGTGCGCCGCGCCATCAAGGCGGGCGTCGACCCGATCATCGCCGTCAAATGCGCGAGCCACCACGCCGCGCGCTACTTCCTGCTCAACAACCGCGGCGCGATCGCGCCGGGCTTCCTCGCGGACTTTGTCATCATCGATAACTTTGACGATTTCAACATCCTTGAGGTCTACAAGAAGGGCAAGCTGATGTTCGACGGCAAGACCGTCACGCCGTTTGAAGCGCCCGAGATCGATCCGCACCTCGTCAAGCGCTCGCACGAGACGTTCCACGTTGCGCACCTTGAGGCCACGGACTTTATCGAGTCCCGCCCGCGCGCGGTGCTCGGCATGGTGCCCGGCGAGATCGTCACGACCGATGCGGGCTACGCCGAAAAGATCAGCGTTGAGGACGACATCTTGAAAATTGCCGTCATCGAGCGCCACAAGAACACGCACCACATCGGCATCGGCTACATCAAGGGCTACGGCCTCAAGTCCGGCGCGGTGGCGACATCCATCTCGCACGACAGCCACAACATCATCGTCGTCGGCGCGAACGAGGAGGACATGGCCGCGGCGGTCAACCGCGTCGTCGAGCTCGGCGGCGGCATCGTCGTGATGGACGACGGCAAGGTGCTCGGCGAGCTCCAGCTCCAGATTGCAGGCATCATGAGCGAAGCGCCGCTTATCGAGGTCAACGAGGCGCTCGAAAACGCCAAGGAGCAGGCCTTCAAGCTCGGCGTCTCGCGCGGGGTCGACCCGTTTATGACGCTTTCGTTCATGGCGCTGACCGTCATTCCAACGCTGCGCCTCACGACGCGCGGCGTGTTCGACGTCATCAATCAGCGCTACGTGTGATCTTACATTGTGAAAGGCTCCGGCGCAGTGCGCCGGAGCCTTTTTTCGAAAAGTTTTGCTTGCAAATGCTCCCTGCATCGCATATAATAATTGTTGCACCTGCCGGTGTGATGGAATTGGTAGACGTAGCGGACTCAAAATCCGCCGCTGGCGACAGCGTACCGGTTCGAGTCCGGTCACCGGCACCAAGAGCAGAGGACCTGCGCCGCAGGTCCTCTGCTCTTTTCTTTGAACGGGCAAAAGAAAATCCGGATATTAAAATTGTGGTCGTTTGGCCGGGGCAGTACCGGAGTGAGGCTTTCCTCTGCGATCCCACTGTTGCACTTGAGAAGATCCGATAAGCAGCATTGTATTCCCCGGAAAATCTACAATGCTGTGCGAGCCAGTCTGTCATCGCCTTTCAGGCCGCAATCAAAGTAAGAAAAAGCACGCCTGCCAAGCAGACGTGCTTTTCGTTTTGTGTCAGGGGTTTTAGCTTTTCAGCGTCTTCCGCCGAAGCCGCCTCCGCGGCCACCGCCAAATCCGCCGCTGCGACCTCCACCGAAGCCACCGCCGCGGCTGCCGCCAAATCCGCCGCTGCGACCTCCACCGAAGCCGCCGCCACGGCTGCTGCCGCCAAATCCGCCGAAGTTTCCGCTGCCAAAGCTGCCGCCGCGGCCGCTGCTGCCAAATCCGCCAAAGGAATTACCGGAACCGCCCGAGGGCCGTCTCGGCTGCTGGGGCGGGCGGCGGTTGCCGCCGGAGAAGCCGCTGCTGTGCGGCGGTCTGGGTCCGCCCTGCGGAGGACGGGGACCGCCCGAACGGGGCGGGCGCGGGCCGCGCGGGGGACGGCGGCCCCAGAAGATGGGGTGATACATCACCGTCGGCACGCCCATGCCGGGCATCATGTAGCGGCGGCGATAGCGGCGATAACGCATGCCGTCAAGCATGATCCAGAGGACAAAGAATATGATGAGGATCATGATGAACATCACACCGTTGGCCGCCTCGTCCAGCGCCGCCTCGCTCGGCGCAAAGCGAGCGCACCGCGGCGTCATAATCGCCCTTCTGCACGTTATCCGCCATGCAGGAGGCAACAAAGCTCTGCGAAAGGCCGCTGAGCAGATCATAGAAATCGCCGCTGGCGACCAGATAATAGTCCTGCTGCTGTTTGGCGATGACAAGAATGGCGTCATTTGAGCCAAGCTGCATCGTGTCCGCATAGTCATACGCCGTATTCTCGAGATTATCCGACGACTGCACCGTCACGACGGCCATGATGCTGCCAAACATCTTATCCCAGTTAGCGTTATAGAGGCTGGCCAGAATCAGCACGACGATGGCGACGCCGCGTTTTTGAAAGAATTTCATATGCTTCTCCTATCCGGAGCGTCTCAGCTTCTCAGCTCCATGAGCTTCTGCTTCAGCTCGCCTTCGATGCGGCCGAGCTCGACCTCCGCTTCCTTGCGCTTCTGCGCGCCCTCGCGCTGGATGTTCACGACCTCGTCGAGCGTGGAGACGAGCTGCTCGTTCGTGTGCTGCAGCGTCTCGATATCGACGATGCTGCGCTCGGCCTCCTTTGCCGTGGCGATGGTGCCCATCTTGAGCATGTCGGCGTTCTTCTTGAGCAGCTCGTTCGTCGTCTGCGCCACCGCGCTCTGCGCGGCCGTAGCCTGACGGCTGTGCTCCATGCCGAGCGCGAGCACCATCTGGCTCTTCCAGAGGGGGATGGTATTGACGAGCGAGGACTGGATCTTTTCGACCATCAGCGTGTCGTTGTTCTGGAGAAGTCTCGTCTGCGGGCCCATCTGGAGCGACACCATGCGCGTGAGCTCCAGGTCATGCAGCTTCTTTTCAAAGCGCTCGCACTTCTGCGCGTAGTCGTTGTAGGCCTGCGCATCCTCGGCAAGGCCGCTCGCCTCCGCCTTCTTGCGCAGCTCCTCGAGCTCGCCGGAGCGGACCTCGGCCAGACGCTTTTTGCCCGCGATGATATACATGGTCAGTTCTTTGTAGTACTTGAGGTTCAGCTCATACATCTGGTCGAGCATCGCGATGTCCTTCATCAGCGTGACCTGATGCTTTTCAAGCTCAGAAACGATGCGGTTCACGCTCGTCTCGGCCTTGCCGTACTGCGCGCGCATCAGCTCGAGCTTATCCTTCTGCTTGTGGAACAGGCCTGCGAAGCCCTTCTTCTCCTCCTGACCGAAGCCCTTGACCTCGACGACGAGGTTCGAGAGCGTCTCGCCCACCTCGCCAAGATCCTTGTTGCGCACGGAGGACAGTGCATTTTCCGAGAACGTCGCAACGCTCTTCTGCGCGGCCACGCCGTAGTTGAGCACGAGGTTCGTATCCGTGATGTCGATCTTTTTCGCAAAATCGTCGACGGCCTTCTTCTCCTGCTCGGTGAGCATGCTCTCATCGACCTTGACAGGCTCGACTTCCTTTTTCTCCGTCTCGGGCGCGGCAGGCGCTTCGGGCGCGAGCGTCAGCTCAGGAACGGCCTCCTGTGCCGTTTCGGTGGGATTCAGGGTCAGCTCGGGCATCATGTTGTCGCTCATATCATTTCTCCTCCGTATTTTGGCTTTGAGTTTGTTCTTTTTCGTGCTTTTTGATGCGCTGGATGCGGCGCAGGCACAGCAGCGTGGCCAACGCCCAGATCAGCGCGGAATAGTAAAGCGTATCCCTGTGCAGATGCAGCGCGCCGATGATGCTTGCCACACACATGATGGCAAAGATTGCACAGAAGATCGGGTCGAGCCACACGCCTTTCAGCCGTTTCAATATCCACGCATTGACTTTGGCGTTGAACGCCATCACTTTCTTTCGCATCGCTTACTCCTTTATAGCTCGAGCTTGATGTCGTCCTGCGAGGCGGTCGCCGTGCCGGACTCGGCATGCAGCTCGCCAGTATCCTCGCTCAGGCCCTCGCGCTTCATCATGTTCTCAAGCACCGTGATATCGGCGGAAATATCCATCGCCTCGCTGCCGAAGAGCATGTCGAGCTGCTTTTCAAAAGCCGTAACGATCGTGCCCATCATACTCTCCACGCGCTGCATGGTCGCGTCGATGTTCTCGCCGCTCACGCCCTGCGCGCCCATACGGTCATAGGCATTCAGGAGCTTGAGGGTCGTGGGCAGGTAGTAGTCCATGAACTTGCGGATCTGCGGCAGCTTCGACGGGTCGGATTTGACCTGCGCGAAAATTTTCGCGCTCAGGTCTTCGAGCCGGTCGATGTCGGCGGAGATCTTCTCATCCTTGATGGACGTGTTGAGGCGCTTCATCTCGGAGATGGCAAGATTGCCGTCCTTGATCATCTTGTCGAGCTCGGGGTTGCCGGTGCTCTCCTCCTTTTTCGGCGGGTCGGGCACCGTGACTTCGACCGTGCCGCACACGGCGTTCATGATGAAGAACACCACCCCCGACACGACCGCCACAAAGAGGAAATGCGGTACGCGGTAGAGCGGAAACAGCAGCGCATAAATGACCCATGTTCCCGCCGCGGCGTAATAGGGTACGGTGGATCTGCGTTTGACAGTTGCCAAGACGATCCCCTCCTGTTTTCATAAATATTTTGACTGATATATGATATCACATCGCATCAGCGCGGTCAAGCAAAGCAAGCGCTTGAAACATTGCAATATCGCACTTTTTACAAAAGAAGGCGGCGTCCGGTCCGGGACGCCGCCTTCTTGCAAAATACTGCGTTTTTCTTATTCGTTTCGGATGGCTTCGAGCGCCGAGATCTTGACCGCCTTGTTCGCGGGCTGATAGCCGGACACCAGTCCGACCAGCACCGAGAACACCAGCGCGAAGATCACAAGCTCCGGCTTGATGACGGACGTGCGCACCACGCCTTCGCCGCCGATGAGCGCCTGCTTGATAAGCTCCCACGTGACGCCCCCGCCGCCGAACGCGCCGAACGAGAACAGATTGATGATGACGGATATGATGAAGCTGAAAATAAGCCCCAAAATGCCGCCGAGAAGGCCGATGCTGCCCGCCTCCATGAGGAACATCGCGCGGATATCGCGCACATAGCAGCCGAGCGCCTTCATAATGCCGATCTCCTTCGTGCGCTCGGAGATGGACATGATCATCGTGTTCGTGATGCCGATGGCCGCGACCAGAAGCGAGATCGCACCGAGGCCGCCGAGCATCAGCTCGATCTGGCGGGTCTGCTTGTTGAGCTCGTCGCGCATGCTCTGCATGGAATACGTACTGTAGCCCAAGTCCTTGATGGACTGCTCCACATCCGACACGGCGTCGAGGCTCTCCGCCTTGACGTTGATGCTTGAATACTCGAACTTCGTGTCGGTCTTGCCGGTCAGGTCCTGAATAAGAGCTTTGAGCGCATTGATGTCCATCATCACGCCGTCGCTCGTCTCATAGCCCTT
>QWCN01006650.1_pt1 | contig 10523 bp, 5 predicted proteins | sample 1972711 | NCBI WGS metagenome assembly QWCN01 (sample SAMN09866707, study PRJNA288562) | Human gut metagenome isolate term1_stool, whole genome shotgun sequencing... | isolation source: gut | host: Homo sapiens | place: USA: California | reverse complement strand
TTGCTGTCACTAGAACCTGAATCTAGCGCGTCTGCCAATTCCGCCACATCCGCATGAGGCGTGTTGCTCGGCTGTGTGCCGTCAACAGTTGAGATTATAGCACGCTTTCACTGCCTTTGTCAACTCTTTTTCAAAGTTTTTGCAAAATTCTTTCTCTGCAAATTTTTTGTATTTTTTGCAGCGAATCTGTTGACATGGCAGCTTCTTCGCGCTATAATTATATGCGTTGACCGGAGTGGTCAGCAACCAAACATTGGGGATTTGCATAGTGGCAGTGCGGTAGACTCTGACTCTACTTGTGGTGGTTCGATTCCATCATCCCCAACCAAAAACCATTCTCAAACGAGAATGGTTTTTTTGTTTTTCCGGCCGCATTTTTCGGCAGCAAAAAGCAGCGGGCACTTCGGGAACAAGCGTTTCCAAAGTGCCCGCTGCTTGGCTTTTCTGGCCCAATCGCGGCCGCAAAGCGACACGCATAGAATGTCTTTGCCCGGAATCCTCACAGATACCGGCCCGTAATGCTGCACGGTTTTTCCCGAATCTCCTGCGGTGTTCCGCTGGCAACGACCCGGCCGCCCGCTTCGCCGCCGCCCGGCCCCATGTCGATCACATAGTCGGCGTTGCGGATCACATCCAGGTCGTGCTCGATGACCACCACGGTGGCTCCGTGGTCCAAAAGCGCCTGAAACACCCCAAGCAGCACCTGCACATCCAGCGGGTGCAGGCCGATGGAGGGTTCGTCAAACACGAACACCGAATCCTCCTGGGTTTTCCCGATCTCGCTGGCCAACTTCAGGCGCTGGGCCTCGCCGCCGGAGAGGCTCGGCGTTTCCTCCCCCAGAGTGAGGTATCCAAGGCCCAGCTGCTTCAAAATGCCCAATCTCTGGCGGACAGTTTTCATATCCCGGCAAAACTCTATGGCAGAATTCACGTCCATGTCCATCAATTCGGGCAGCGACGCGCTCTCCCCTGCCTTGTTGGTAAGCTTCACCTCATAGGCTGCCCTTGCGTAGCGGGAGCCGCGGCAATCCGGGCATGGAACGGTGACGTCCGGCAGGAACTGAACATCCAAATTTACAACGCCGGTTCCGTCACAGACGGGGCAGCGCAGCGTGCCGGTGTTGTAGGAAAAATTGCTCGCCTTGTAGCTGTGTTCCTTCGCGGCCGGGGCCTTTGCATAGAGCTTCCGCAGCTCATCGTGGACCCCGGCATAGGTTGCGACTGTGGAGCGCACGTTGATCCCGATGGGGGTTGCGTCAATGAGCTTGACGTGCGCAATGCCTTCCGCCGCAACTGCACGGATGTGCGCCGGCAGTACCCCGCCGCCAATGCGTGCTTCCAGTGCCGGAACCAGGCTCTCCAGCACCATGGTGGTTTTGCCGGAGCCGGACACCCCGGTGACCACCGTAAGCCGCCCCTTGGGCAGGTCAATTTCCAGCGGCTTTACGGTGTGGATCTGCGCCGTTGATAGGTGAATGCACCCCTTTGCAAACAGTTTCGTTTTGGCGGTGCGGGGGCGCAGCATGGTTTCGGCCTTGCCGGAGAGGAACGGCCCGATCTGGGAGACCGGATTCGCTTCAACCGAGGAAACCGTTCCCTGTGCAATCACATGGCCGCCCTTTGCGCCGGCTTCCGGCCCCATCTCCACGATCCAGTCCGCTTCCTTCAGAATCTGCGTGTCGTGGTCCACCAGAATCACCGAGTTGCCGTCGGCAACCAGATCGTGCATCACGCCGGTAAGCCCCACAATGTTGGAGGGGTGCAGGCCGATGGACGGCTCATCCAGCACATAGAGAACCCCAGTGGTGCGGTTGCGGACGGCGCGGGCAAGCTGCATCCGCTGCCGCTCGCCGGTGGAAAGCGTGACGGTCGCGCGGTCCAGCGTCAGGTAGCCCAGCCCCAGATCCATCAGCCGCTTGGCGGTGCTCTCAAACGCGCCGCAGATGCTCTGCGCCATCGGGCGCATTTCTTCCGGCAGGCTGTCGGGCACACCCTGCACCCACTTCACCAGTGCGGAAAGGGTCATGGCGCAGACCTCATCCAAGGAGATTCCCCGCAGCTTTGGGGTGCGGGCCGCCGCCGAAAGGCGCGTGCCATGGCAATCCGGGCAGAGGTCTTCCTTCAGGAATTTCTCCACCCGCTTCATGCCCTTTTCGTCCTTGACCTTCGCCAGCGCATTCTCCACCGTGTAAACCGCATTGAAATAGGTAAAGTCCAGCTCTCCCGCCTGGTTGGAGCTTTTGGCTTTGTAAAGAATGTGCTTTTTAACCGCCGGCCCGTGGTAGACGATCTCTTTCTCCGCGTCGGTCAGGTCGCGGAAGGGCACATCGGTGCGCACTCCCATGGCGCGGCACACGTCAGTCATCAAGGTCCACATCAGGCTGTTCCACGGTGCAACGGCCCCTTCGTCGATGGTGAGGGAGTCATCCGGCACCAGGCTTTCCATGTTCACAGTGCGCACGCTGCCCGTGCCGCCGCACGTCCGGCAGGCCCCCTGGGAGTTAAAGGCCAGTTCCTCGGCCGACGGTGCATAAAAGCGCGCTCCGCACTCGGGGCAAACCAGTTCTTTCCCCGCAGCCACCGCCAGGGTCGGCGGAAGATAATGTCCGTTCGGGCAGCAGTGGCTGGCAAGGCGCGAGTACATCAGCCGCAGGCTGTTCAGCAGCTCGGTTCCGGTGCCGAAGGTGCTTCGGATGCCCGGAACCCCGGGGCGCTGATGCAGTGCCAATGCCGCAGGCACATACAGTACCTCGTCCACACTGGCCTTCGCGGCCTGGGTCATCCGGCGTCGGGTGTAGGTAGAAAGCGCCTCCAGATAGCGGCGGGAGCCCTCTGCATACAGCACCCCAAGCGCCAGCGAGGATTTGCCGGAGCCGGACACCCCCGCAATCCCCACGATTTTTCCAAGGGGAATGTCCACGTCGATGTTTTTCAGGTTGTGGACCTTTGCCCCGCGGATCAGCATTTTATCGATCATTGATTTTTCCTAGAACTCCTTGTGTTTGTGGCTCAGCGGCGATTTTATGCCCGAGCCGCAGCAAATTGCTTCTCAGTTCACGAAGGTTGGCTCTTTGCCACCGCAGGAATTGCACCGTTTCGGAATGGCTCTGCCTCCCGCTTATTCATTCAAGAAGGCTTCCTGCTCGATCGTGACACCGTATGTCAGAATCCGCTCAATCGCATCCTGAAACAGCGGATACTTCCCTTCCGCCGCCTCCTTTTTCAGGGCAGCCAAATACTCGTCGGAGCGTTCAAGCCCGTGCTCACGGAAGGAATCCACACATTCGCCGGACATACGCATGGGCATCAACGAGGGAACCAGCTCCCGCAAATGGCGGAACATCCGAAATCCGCCGAGGTCGATGTCCGCCCAGAAGCGCATCTTCGCGGTTTCAGGTGCCGCATGGGCAAGCAGCGTGACCAGCCTTCGCTTTTGAGGGCTGAGGAACCCGCCGTGATAAATCACCAGCTCGTCCGGCTGCATTTCCGCCATCACATACGCATCGTAGTTGGTTTTGTTCTCAATAAAGGTGATGCACCCGATGCCGGCCAGATCAATTGCCGTAATGAAATCGACCAGCGTCCCGGGCAGCGCCAAACCATAGGGTGCAGCGCCAATGCAAATGCTCCCACGGTTTGTCAAAACCGTACAATTTCCGGCCAGTTCATACAGTTCCGGGCGCGCGTAAATTCCAAGAAACGCCAATTGTTCCTTTACGCCCAGCTCCTGTTCATTGCAGGCAAACGCCAACTCCGCATCGTATTCCCGTGCAATTTTCAAGAACAAATCGCACACATTGCGCTCAAAGAATTTCGTATCTGAATAGCATCGGCTGCTGAATGCACGCATGGTTATACCGCCGGGCAGCGCGGAGTACTCGCGGAACGCGCGAAGCAGCGCCTGCAAACTTTCCGCATTCTTCCTGCAAAAAGCAGGGATTTTCCACCGCTCGGCGGCAGCCTTACAGACGTCTTTCTTCCAGGCCGCGATCCAGGAAACGTCAACGCCTTCCAGTTCGCCATTCACCCTATCCGCAACCTGTTTTGCTCTCACGCCGGGATGCACCCGTTCGGCCGCCGCATAGCACGGCATAACCTGCTCCAGGCGCAGAATGACGGTTGAAAGGACGGGCCAGCCTTTTACCCACTCCAACCACACCAGCTGCTGCGCTTCCAGCGCTCTGGCCGCCTCGTTGTAGGCATCTCGGATGTCCGCGTTCTGATAAACGTACTCCGGCAGTTCGTTCTTTCCCACCCGCAGCATAACCCGCCGGGTGGATGCCCCCGGCTCATGAAGGTGCCTGCTTTTTTCGTATTTGTCCAAAAGGCGGTTCAGGATCGTGCGCTGTTCGGTCATTGGGCAATCTCCTTGCCAAAGGTCAGAATATGCATTTGGTACTTGTCCTTGTTCACCAGCAACGTGCAATCGGCAATGGGCATAATGTCCGCAACCTTGTCGGGCGGTGTGCAGATGATGGCCTGCAGTCCCATTTTTCGCAGCAGGTGGACGCTCTCGACAATGCGCTCGCTGTCCATCTTATTAAATGCCTCGTCAAACACGACCAGCCGCACCGTATTGCCAAAAACGGAGGTATCGTTTACGCGGTAAAGTTGCGCAAAGGACGCCAAAACCGCAATGTAGAACGGCGTCTGTGTTTCGCCGCCGGATTTGGTGTTCAGCGTCTGCGAGAGCAGTTGTTTTGTCCCATTCTGGTCGGTCGTTTCCAAATCAAACTTCAGATAGGTTCGGAAGTCTGTATAGCGCTGGATGTTTTCCTGCAATTCGCTCTGCTTGCGGGCATTCAGCTGCTCATCGTCGGCCATGGTAATTTGGCTGAACAGCTTCTCGATCAGCTGCCCGTATTTATTCTGGAACGGCAGCGCGAACAGACCCACGTCGCCTTCCATAAGTTCCGGGGCCATGATCATATCGTAATATTCCGCGTAATCCGGATTGCGCTCCACACGGAACTGGTAGCGGTCCGTTCCAAATTGTGCATGGCGCAGGGCGCGGTTCAGATTTTTCACTTGAGTCTGCACCTGATCAATGCTCGATTTCAGCTTGGCCAGAAAATCATTCTGGAACTGCTCCAGGGCGCTCTCCTGCGCCGTTTTGATCTTTTCGTGGTACTGCGGCAGCTCGCTTTCTTCTAAGCGCCGCTGCTCAGCCGCATACTCCTCGTTGTCCATCGCTTCAATGCGGAACGCGTAGAACTTAAACCGATCGGCATACTCTCTGCGCGCGGCGAAGAGTTTGTCCTTTGCGGCGTCCTGTTCCTGTGCGCTTTGCTCCACAATGCTGCTGAATTTTTTGAAAACAGCCTCCGCGCGCTTCAGGCGGTCAAATTCCTGCTGATATTGGGGAATGCCCACGTTTTCCTGGTATTCACAGGGGAACTCTTCCGCCAGGCGATCCTGCATCGCCTTCAGCTGCCGATGCTGCTCCGGCAGCAGCTCATCATCAAGCTGCCGAATTCGTTCCTTGAACTGGCCGACCTGTGTGTTTTGGCCATCCTTTTCGCGGTTCAGCTTCAGATTCTCATCGCTGAGGGCCTTGATGGCAGCTTGCTGTTCTTCCAACCACTGGAAATCCGTTTTGGAGAGCTGCGCATCCACCTTGGCAATCTCGCCTGCAATCTCTGCACAGCGCCGATGGGCCGCCTGCTTTTCCGCAATCGTGTTCTGCACGAAGAACTGCGTAAACAACGGTTCTTTTTCCGGTTCAAGAAGCTGCCGGATGGGCTTCCAATGGTGCAGTTCCACTTCAATCTGCTTCCGTTCTTCTTCCAACCGGGAAATTCTCAGGCTTACGGCGTAGTGACCAATAAACGCGTTCTCCATCCGGTCGCGCTGCATGGAACGCGCCACATAGCCCTGGTAGAGCATACCGTCTTCCGTAATGGCCGTTTTGAAATTGCGCAGCTGCTCAACCGTTTCGCAGCAGACAACGCGGCCCAGCAAGTAATCCATGTAGCTGCGTGCCAACTGGTTTTTTGTATTCACTTTCTTCGCAAGGCTGTCGTCACGCGGGCGGATCGTTTCCCGTTCGCGGAGCTTCCCCACGTCTACGAGGCCGAACGACATAGGGCCGAACTCTTTTTTGAACCGATCGAAAATTAACAGTGCCTGCTTGTAATACGCTGGGTCCACCAAAAGATAAAACTTCTGCGTGTGCAGGTATCCCTCCACCGCGCCGCGCCAATGTTCATCGGCAATTTCCAGCACATCCGCCAAAATGTCGATGGCCGCCGGGCAGCCCACCTGGCGCTCCAGCTCATCGGCCAATCTCTTTTTTAATTGCAGCAAACCTCTCGGGTAATCTTTAATGTTCTTTCGCAGGTTTGCGAGGGCTGCATTCTTCTGATCCCGCTGTTCGTTCCATTCCGCCAGTCGGTCATTCAGTTTGTGCTGAGCGTTTCGGAGTACTCCCGAAAACGCAGCGACCGCCCGCTGGGCGTTTTCAAACGATTCCAGCGGATGAGAAAACAGCGCGCCATTTTCGGGTGCAAGGAACGCACAGGCATCCAGAACGCCACGGGCCGCTTTCTGCACAGGCAAAAGCGTTTCTTCCGCCTCCTGTTCGAGGATCTTGCCGCACAGGCTTTTCAGGCGAAGCACTTCTGCTTGAACCTGCTGCGCCAGGGCCTGCAGCCCCTGGTTCAGCCGGTTCTGTTCCTCCAGCAGCGCCTGCCTGCGGCTGTCCAGCTTCTCCTTCTCCTGCGACAGGCGGCTCTGGTCACAAATCACCTCGAGCTTGCGTCTGCGGTCATCGTTCTGTGCAATCTGGTTTGAGATTTCCCGGATTCGTTTCTCGGTTGCCGTTAATGTTTCGGTGCAATCCTGCTTTTCCAGTTCGAACTGGTGAAGCTTCGACTGCAGCATCTCCTTTTGAGACCACTGCACCAAAAAACTCTGGACTCTCCAGCGTTCGATTGCCTGATTCATTGCGCGATATAAGCCGCTGATTTTTTTCAAAGCGGCCAGTTTCTCCTCCAGGCGCTGCGCGAACACCTCCTGACTCTTATAATCCCGGATGTTCTGCTGCATGGCTTCAATATCCGGCTTGTCCGGCGTGTCGCAGATGTTCTCGGTAATAAACTTCTGAATGTCCACGATTGGCCGGAACGAAACCGCCTTTTTCAGCATTCGGAGAACCTGTTCGTTGTGAACATTCCAGCGGGAGAGCATATTCCGGCGATATTCCCTCTGTGTATCGTAGATTTCGGCCCGGGCGTAGTTCTGCCTCAAAAAGAGGCGCAGTGCAGGGATCTCCATGGCCTCACCATTTTCGATGAAGCAATTTTCCGGCAGCGTACCTATATAAATAAAGAAGCGTTCCTGCCGGCTGCCGTCGCTGCGGCAATCAAAAACGACGCCGGTGACAAAACTGGTGCCTTCCGCCTCATCCTGAAATTCGCACGCAATGTAGCTGGAAAAGTCCTTCCCCCGGCGGGAGTACGGGTTGTTTTCGTCCATATCGGCCCGCAGGTATCCGTCCAGCGTGCGCTGAGATTTCTCATTGGCCGCCTGATTGAAGTTGCGGGAGTTCGTTTCGCCCAACAGCACAATTTGAAGTGCGTCGATCACCGTTGATTTTCCTGCGCCGTTCTTTCCGGTCAAAAAGTTCACGTCGCCCACTTCGATGAGCTCCTTGCTGAAATACAGCCAGTTAATCAACAGAATCTTCTTCAGCTTCTTCATCAGCGTCCTCCTTTCCCAGTACGGATACAACGGCATTCAGCTTCTCGCCGGATACGGCGGCCAGAATCGTCGGCAGAATCACAAATTTGCAGCTGCCCTGATTGAACTTTCCGTCCACGCGCTGAATGATGGCATGGTTTTCCAGCAGGGTCAGCGCCCGCTTCACTTCCTCCATATTGGGCTTTGCCGGCAAAATTGCATAGTCCGTCACAACCTTTTCCAGCACATCACGCACCGTGCAGAAGGCATCCTGCTCCAAGCCAAGCTGGTCCTGATTGTCTTCATAGATCATGCGCAGGGCAAGCAGAATGGCGGTTTCTTTCTTGCTCAGGTTGCAGCGGTTTGCCTCATCGGTGTTGATGACATAGAAGTAGCCATTGAGTGGATCGTTGTGCAGTTCCCAATCCAGAAGGCCAAGATACTCCTGCACGGCCTCATAATGCAGCGACAGAAAGGTATAGTCCGGGTTGTTCACCCGCCCTTTTCCGGGGCGATACAGGGTTCGCGGCACATAGGTTCGGCTGAGCAGCTGGTTGCATACCAGCTTGAACTGCTCCAGCTCCTTCGACGTTGCCTGCTGAATAAAATCAAAATTCATCTCTTCTTCTCCTTTCGGCGAATCTGCATCTGGGGGATGGAGTAGCCATATTCGCTGAAGGTGCCTTCCAACTCCTTGATTTGATACTGGGCAGAGGGGTCCTGGCTTGTCAGCACCGCCAACAAGCTCATGATGTAGGCTTTGTCATCCTGAATTTTCAAATCTTTGAACTCGCGAATCTCTGCATCGCCCAGCCATCCGCGCACATACGCCGCAATGGCCGCGCGGCCGTATTCCGAGCACAGCAGCTTCCCGGCTTGGGCGATCGCATCGGCATCCGGATTGGGTTCCTGTATCAGAACGGGAGCGGCTTTGGTGCGTTTCCCGGGGCGTTTCCGGAACCACAGGCTCTTTTCGGAGAGGAACGACTGTTCGTAAAGCTGAAATGCGGGCTGCATCTGGTCTACCAGATCGCCCGCACGGCGATTTCGCGACAATGCGGTAAGCAAAACATTCAGGTTTCCGCGAACGTTTTGGTCCCGGTTCATCAGGTTTTCCACTTTTTGGGTTGCGGCCCTTGTGCAGCGGCGAACCTGTGTGTCAATCTCGTCCAGGTAGTCGTGCTCCAAGTTGTCGTATCGCTCATCCACCCAGAAAATTTTCTGCAGCAGATCCGAACGGCAGTTCTCCACGGTATCCCCACGCTTATCCTGCAATGCCGCGTTGGCCATGGCAAGCAGCAGAGCGTCGTCCTCCGCCCAGTTTTTCAGGACGGATTGAATCGGCACACGGTATTTGGGGACGGAGTCCTTAATTTTCAAAGGGCGGATGTATGCTTCGATCACCTTCTGCCCCAAATCGTCAAAATGGGAGGCCAGCACCCGATTGACGTCCTGCATATCGCTCTGCATCCGGAAATAGCGCTTCACATTGTGATACACCATCTGCAGCAGCTTGATCAGCTCGCTTGTGTTCTCATAAGCACTGTAAACGGCAGCCATTTTTTCATAGACGTTTCCGCCCTCATTCGCCACCTTCAGCGAGGAATAGGTGTTGAACACATACGAATACCCCCGCACGGGGCTGTCATCCCGAAGCTGGTGAAACAGCTCCAACAGGCGGCTGCTGTAACCGGGAACGGTGATGTACTCCTCGAAATCATCTCCCCGTTCTTTTTCAAACCAGCCCTTGGAACAGAGCTTGCGGATCAAAAAGCGGGCCCGACCGGAGATGTCACGCAGTTCCTCCTCGTCAATGTCCTCGCCTTCGAAGGTCGCATCCGCCAGCTGCTCCTCCAACTTGCTGCGCAGCATGGAATAAAATACGTCCTCGCGTATTTTCAGGTTGTCTCGATATGCGCTGTATAGTACGTCCAGTGCGTCTGCATAGAGCACACGGTTCGGTGAGGCCAGAGGTGAAAAAAGTTCACTCGGTATCACGTCAAAGAATTTCATGAGACTTCCTCCTACAGGAGATAACGATAATGGGGCACTTGATCCGGACTCCGGGCGGGCATTAACGCTGGCAGACGACCGGATGGACGTTGGGTGCATTGTTCCCCCACCAGCTTATTGTTTTTTACTTTGCTGAAATCAGCCGATTCCGCCGCCAGGTGATGTTGATTGGCTGGCCGCCCTCGTGTTTGACGCAGCGCGCTGTACCTAGGTAAGTATCGTCCTCTGCGCCGCCGTCCGCATGATCCGCCCTAAGATCGCAGACAACCAGCTGCACTTTCTTGATGATCGATGCCGTGCCGACTGATGGGAGAGTTTTCCGCTGTTATGCTTTGTCAATAAAGATCGACTTTATTATACAGCTTTACTCGTTTATACGACAAGAGAGTTTCGCACTGCGGTGCGAAACTCTCTGCAAATTTGTCAGTCTGTTGGGGCGAGGGCGCGCATGTAAAAGGGTGGTGCAGCGATTGCAGACCGTATGGCAGCCAAACCAAACATATAAGACGATTTTTTGTATCTTTTATTTTCCTTGTTCAGGATGTATTGCAGTCCCGCAAGGTTCCCCGCCGGCTCAAAAGAATTTTCTTGCTTTTAAGCCAAAAATGTACTAAACTTAAATAGCTGTAAGTTTCGATTGAGCGCCAAGGTTGCGTTACAACGATCACCTTGGGAAAACTTCATACAGGATTCAAGTTCGAGTTTCTTCGGGCTTAGTCATAAAACCAGCCATGTCTCAGTAGCTCAGCTGGATAGAGCACACGCCTCCTAAGGTTGTGCTCTACCAGCTGCCTTACGGGGAAAAGTGATCGTTGCCAGTCTCAATTTAA
>QWCN01006647.1_pt1 | contig 10526 bp, 6 predicted proteins | sample 1972711 | NCBI WGS metagenome assembly QWCN01 (sample SAMN09866707, study PRJNA288562) | Human gut metagenome isolate term1_stool, whole genome shotgun sequencing... | isolation source: gut | host: Homo sapiens | place: USA: California | reverse complement strand
TAACCGTGCAAAGTCAGTAATCTTATTTTACTCTGAGGTATTTTTTTCTCAACCTTCTTTCTCGGAATTCCCTATATTTGAATTATACAAGAAGCTCCTATATAAGTTAATGTCTCACGTGCAGGAAGTCCGTAGCGAACACATTCGAGCACAGTTGTAAGCTTATCAAGCTCCTCCTCTTTCAGAAAAAGATAGGTATTCACGGTTGCGATGGAATACGGATTACTTCTTCTGTCTGCCAGGTAGAGACGGTACAGGCAGTCTTTGTAAATCGTCTCGATGGACGCTGGTGTCTGAGTATCGGTGTGACGCAGATAAGGCGTTCTGGTAACCAGCTTTAAAAATTCATCGACAGACGGTGCTTCTACAAGATCCTTCAGCTGATCTACATGAATCCGGTAGTGTATCGGGATCAGCAGTGCGGAAATATCCGGCGGAAGCATGTTGTAATATTTTTTTGCACGGTAGATCCACTGCAGGTTCAGCAGGTCGATCTTTGCTCCGGCATCTCTGGTGAAAATTTCCAGTTCCTTATGCTTCAGAATCTTTTTGCGTTTCTTCCACATGGTTGTAAAATAGTACAGATTCAGTGCCAGATCGTAATCAAAAAGGGTAGGGTTCTCCGCATTTTCCAGACGTTTTAACGGCGCATAGTATTCTGTGCCCTTTAAATTTTCCACCAGCTCACCGATATTCCCCGAAGTGATCAGTTTATCGATGGAGAGATCCGAATATTTGTCGAAGAATATTTTCTTATGATCCAGATCAAAAGGCTTCTGATAGTGGTTGAATACAATACGCAGACAATAGTTGATCAGATTCATCTCGTAGCGCTTCAGATAAAGCTCCAGGAATTTTTTCTGATCCATTCCGGAAAAACGGTACAGGCGTGTATAATCACTGTAAAGTGACTGCACAAGAAGCTTCTCAATCTCACCGCGGTGAAGACGGTTTTCGTCCATATCTGCAAGGACATTCCGATATCCGGGATGTTCTTTGAGATAAGCAGCAACTTCGGTTACTGTATGAAATGCGGCGATATTCTGGAAATCTTCATCAGTGAGCAGTTTCGCCTGCATGGCGCGTACTTTTGTTACGATGCCACTGTATGCAAGTAAATTTCCCATATGCTATCCCTCTATGATACGTCTGACAATTTTCTCGGCATATGCCGTATGCTTCTCTTCAAAATCTTTTTTAAGTTCTTCGATCGCTGTCTGGTTCTTACGGTTCTGCCTTGCAAGAATCTCATCCATCTGACGATTTAATCCTTTGTGGATATCGTTCAGCTCCTTTTGGGTGTGATCTTCAAGTTGTTTGTCGAACTGATTGCGTTCATTTTGAATGCGTTCTTCCAGTTCTGATTTTTCCAGTTCCGCGTGTTCCACAACAGCTTCGGCTGCGTGTTCGATTTCGGAGAGCTTTTTAACAATATGATCCATTGTCCGACTCCTTTCTTAGAAATTATTTATACATTTTTAATAATGCATACATATTCTACTACTTTAAATTAGAAAAATTTACTAAATAATAAGAGAATATCATAAGAATATTTTATACAAAACTTATAAAATATATTTTTGGGTTTTCAAATATTTCAGAATAGTATAAAATAAATAAGGTTATACATATTTTCACTAAAGGAAGAGAAAGATATATGAGGTTAAGAAATGTACCGGGAGCAGATGCTTATCTGACAGCTCATCCCCTTGTAATTAAAAATGAGACCAGATATCGCGGCACCTGGAAAGAGACTTTTCAGAATCCGGAGAATCCGATCCATATTGAGATCGGGATGGGAAAAGGACAGTTTCTTCTGACACTTGCAAAGGAGAATCCATCCATCAACTATATCGGTATCGAACGTTATTCAAGCGTACTGCTTCGGGCGCTGGAACGCTTTGACAATGACGAGGAATACAAGGATGTCAACAATATTCGTTTTATCTGTATGGATGCGACAAATCTGCCGGAGGTTTTTGCTGTCGGAGAGATTGACAAGATTTATCTGAATTTTTCAGATCCGTGGCCGAAAGCACGTCATGCAAAGCGCAGACTTACTTCCAAGCAGTTTTTTGAGCGGTATGACAAGATCCTTGCCTTTGACGGAGTCGTTGAATTTAAGACAGACAACAGAGAGCTGTTTGACTTTTCACTGGAGCAGGTGGAGTTGGCAGGCTGGGTACTTCTGGCGAAGACCTATGATCTTCACAATGATCCGACACTCAGCAGAGGGAATGTTATGACTGAGTACGAGGAGAAATTTTCCGGGCAGGGACATCCGATCCATAAACTGATCGCAATGCGCCAGTAAGACAATTGAATAAAATGCAACAGGCAGATCATAAAGGCGCTGAGTGCGTAAGATGATCCCTGGCAATATAAGAGACAGCAGATACGGAGCAATCCGCACATCGGCTGTCTTTTTGCATATATTGTAGAAAGAGGAAGTCAGGAAGGAACAGATATGCGGAAAAAGCATCATTTTCAGAATTGTATGCGGGGGTTTTGCTATAAGAATCCAAGATTTAATAAAAAGCTGATCTGTTTCAGAAATTCTTTTCAGGAAGTCTATAAAATCTTAAACCCGAAATGTGGATGCCACTAATCCAGTCCTTTTTACATAGCCTGAGATGGCAGAAATGAGGAAAGTGTATGGGTATCGCATTGATTACGAAGGATTATGAAAATACAGTCGGAAAGCAGAGGATGCCGGTAATTGTGGAGTTTTACGCATCATGGTGTCCAAAGTGCGGAATGATGTATCCTGTTGTGGAAAGGATTGCCAGCCGGTATCAGGGAAAATGGATTTTTTATAAGATTGATATTGATATATCGAAAGAGATTGCAGAGTATATAGGCATTGAGATCGTACCGACGTTTGTGGTGTACAGAGATGGAAAAATCTGTGGATATACAACCGGAGTTCTTCCAGAAGAAACTCTGGAAGAACGAATCCGGGAAATGTTAAGAAAATAATTGGTGGAATCAATTATTCGTATGATGAATATTTTGCGCAGGTTGCATTGACTTGCTATGTTAAAATTCGAATACAGCAACACCGTATGGCGGAAGATCGTAACCAAATGAATATGGTCTTCCATCACATTCCTGTTTCTTTGCTTTATATACTGCCGGGCGGGCTTTTCCGCTTCCGCCATACTGCAATTCATCACTGTTCAGTACCAGGCGGTACTGTTTGCCGCGCGGTACGCCGACACGGTACTCCGGTCGTTCGATCGGTGTGAAGTTACATACGAATAAAAGGTTCTTTTTTGCGCCCTTTGAATGACGGATGAAGCTGTAAATACTTCGTGAGCTGTCATCTGCATTGACCCACTCAAAGCCTTCCATGCAGGTATCCTGTTCATACATGGCTTTGTTGTGTGTGTAAAGATGCAGCAGGTCACGGTAGAAATTCTGGAGTGCCTGATGCTCCGGCTCTGCAAGGAGATACCAGTCAAGCTCACGCGCCTCGCTCCACTCGCGGAGCTGTCCGAAATCCTGTCCCATGAAGAGAAGTTTCTTTCCAGGATGTCCCATCATGAAAGCATAACCGACCTTCAGGTTGGCGAATTTCTCAAATCCAAGACCAGGCATCTTATTGAGCATAGAGCATTTTAGATGTACCACTTCATCATGTGATAATACAAGAATATAATTCTCGCTGTATGCATAGGTTAAGGCAAATGTCATACCGTAGTGGTCGCCTTTGCGGAAATATGGATCCAGCTTCATGTATTCGGTAAAGTCATGCATCCATCCCATGTTCCACTTCAGGCTGAATCCAAGACCATCATCTTCCGGTTTGCCTGTTACTTTTGGCCATGCAGTGGATTCTTCTGCGATCATCAGTGCGCCAGGGTTACGTCCGGTAGTAACGGAATTCAGATGCTTGAAAAATTCGATTGCTTCCAGATTCTCATTGCTGCCGTATTTGTTGGCGATCCACTGACCGTCTTCTTTACCGTAATCAAGATACAGCATGGAAGCAACAGCATCTACGCGGAGACCATCGATGTGATAATGTTCGATCCAGAACAGTGCGTTGGCGATCAGGAAGTTCTTAACTTCTGCTTTACCATAATCGAAGATCTTGGTTCCCCAGTCCGGATGTTCCCCTTTCTTAGGATCTGCATATTCAAAGGTAGCTGTGCCGTCAAAATCAGCGAGTCCGTGTGCATCGCGTGGAAAATGTGCCGGTACCCAGTCAAGGATTACGCCAATCTTATTCTTATGGAAATAATTAATCATATATGCGAAATCTTCCGGCGTACCATAACGGGAGGTCGGAGCATAATATCCGGTCACCTGATATCCCCAGGAGCCGTCAAATGGGTATTCTGAAATTCCCATCAGTTCGATATGAGTATACCCCATCTTTTTTATGTAGTCTGTAGCTGCATGCGCAAATTCACGGTAGCTGTAGAACCCATCATCTTCACGTCCCGGATGGCGCATCCAGGAACCGATATGTGCTTCATAAATGGAAATCGGTGAGGAATGGAAATCCCATTCTGCCCGGTGCTTCATCCAGACACTGTCACTCCATTTTAAATGGGAGATATCAGCAATCCTTGAGGCAGTTCCCGGTCTCAACTCTGCACTGTTCGCAAATGGATCAGCTTTGTAAAGCTTATCTCCGGTCTGTGTCTCGATACAGTACTTGTAAAGCTGTCCGAGCTGTGCTTCCGGAACAAATGCGGTATAGATTCCAAGTGGTTCCTGACGCTTCATAACGTTTGCATCTTCACTCCAGCCGTTGAATTCACCGACTACGGCAACTGATCTGGCGTGTGGAGCCCATACTGCGAAATATACGCCGGTTTTTTTTCCATCTTTTACAAAATGTGCACCCATTTTTTTATAGATTTCATAATGGGTTCCCTGTCCGAATAAATATTGATCTAATTCGCCGATTCTATAATCAGCGGGTTTATCTTTTGTTACAGTTTTTACAGACTTTTTAGCTGTAGACTTTTTAGCAGCAGTTTTAGCAGCTGCCGGTTTTTTTACAGTAGATTTTTTTACGGCCGTCTTGCGGGTCGTGTTGGTCTGTTGTGCTGTTGTTTTTTTTACTGCCATCCCATTCACCTTCTATCAAAGATATTTAGGAATATTATACTAGAAATAGCGATAAAAAGAAAGAGTTTTGGACAACTTATACACTTCTTATGTAAGATGTCTAAAACTCTTTGTTTATAGTTATCGGTTTTGTCTGCATATATAAAAGAACGCGCCGGAAGCGCGTTCTTTGTAGAAATCTTATGCTTTAAAATCTTCTTCTTTCAGGATGATGTGGTCTGAATTATCAGTGCTTCTTCCAAATACCCGTTTCACAAGATGTTTTACATTTGCTTTCTGGGAATGTGAAATTGCTTCATCCATGATCTCTTTTACTTCTGCAACAGTAACCGCATGATCTTCTCTCTGCATCATATCAATCCGGCTGTATAATGCAAGGATTCCCATTTCATCGATACGGTATCCGTTTTCCTTAGCATAGGTCTGACCGAATGTAACCAGTTCATCATTGATGAATACCGGAAGCTCCAGTCTGGAAGTAAATTTACGTTTGAATTCGCGATGGGATGCAAACATTCTTTCCAGCGGTTTCTTCTGGTCTTCCAGAAGGAAGAGAAGTTCGCCGGTCTGTTCATCCATCATGTCATTCAGTTCACGGATGGTTCTGTCATTCATCTTGGAAGCTTTTTCGATGATCAGTGCGCCACCGTTCAGTTTATCGATGATACTTCCGATGTCCTTTTTGTTCAGAGAATCACCGGTTACGATTGCAACTTTACCCTGTTTGAGTCTGCGCTGTTTCTGGATTGCTTTTACAATATCAACTGCGAGGACTGTTTTTCCGCTTCCCTTGCGGCCAAGGATCAGGATGTTGCCTGTGCGGGAAGTTCCATAACGGTTACGGCAACGTTTGTCGTTATCAAGGATTTCAACAAGCTGTTCACTGACACCACGGATCGGTACAAAGTAAGAGAACAGCTGCTTCTGCTCTTCAGTAAGTCCAAGCTTCAGTCCGATCTCACTTGTTGCACTCAGATCGTAACGACCCTGTACAACGAATCCGGTATCGAATTTACCCATGCGTTCGGTGATTTCATCTTCTGACGGTTCTTCGATTTCAAGAACTTCGTCAATATCAGGAGTTGGCGCTGATTTTGAAGTTTCTTTCTCTGGCCCAGGAGCCGGTTTCTCGTCAAATTCAAGATCAAGATAATCATCACTGCTATCTAATTCTTCTTCATCTTCAAAGGAATCAAGGTCTGCAAAATCACCATCATCTTCGTCAGAATCATGATCATTGATATCGAGAGTAGATTCTTTTTCAAAATCAAAATCCTCTTTATGATCTTCATCTAATTCATCATCGATCTGGTAGTCATCTTCGTCTTCATCCTCGTATTCTTCCTCATCGTCATACTCGGAATCATCTTCATCCTCGTATTCCTCGTCATCGTCATACTCGGAATCATCTTCATCCTCGTATTCCTCGTCGTCGTCATACTCGGAATCATCTTCATCTTCGTATTCCTCGTCGTCGCCATACTCGGAATCGTCTTCATCTTCGTATTCCTCGTCGTCGTCATACTCGGAATCGTCTTCATCCTCGTATTCTTCGTCGTCGTCATACTCGGAATCATCCTCATCTTCGTATTCTTCCTCGTCATCATACTCGGAATCATCTTCATCCTCGTATTCCTCGTCATCGTCATACTCGGAATCATCTTCATCCTCGTATTCCTCGTCGTCATCATACTCGGAATCATCTTCATCTTCGTATTCCTCGTCGTCGTCATACTCGGAATCATCTTTATCTTCGTATTCCTCGTCGTCGTCATACTCGGAATCACCTTCATCCTCGTATTCCTCGTCGTCGTCATACTCGGAATCGTCTTCATCCTCGTATTCAGCTTCTTCATCGTAAACCGCATCCGATTCATCATCTTCTTCGGAGTCAACGATTTCTTCAAAATCATTTTCTTCCGGATCTTCCTCGTCAGTGTCTGAAGCTTCTTTGGATGAATCTTCCGGGCTTTCAGTCGCTTCATCCTCTTCATCATCAACGAAATCTTCAGCATCTTCATCGGTGATTTCAGGCTCTTCACCATTTTCAAGCTGTTCCATCAGTTTGCGGATATCATCAGAAAGGATTGGTTTTGTAGCTCCAAGAACTTCCTCTTCTTCTTCTTTCTTCTTTTCGCGCAGGGCTTTTTCTTTCTCAGCTTCCTCCTGGCTCTTTTCAAGAATCTTTGCATTTTCACGCTGGGTTGCTTCCCAGTTGGCAAGAATTTCTTCAATCTTCATCTTACCGGTCATCTGTGAATCGTCTGAAGCAGATTCAGGAGCAACTGCACCACTTGCAACGGCAACACCGGCTTTCAGGGCATCTGAAAGGGAAGCACCGGAAATGGTTGTGGAAATATCGGAAGTGCTTCGAATCCGGGTTTTTGGCTGTGACTCAGCTTCTGGTTCGGAAGCATGTGTCCGGGCCATTGGCTCTGGAAGATCCGGAAGATCAATACTGTCTGTGACATGTACATCTTTGCGGACCTTGTCTGCAATTCGTGGATTCGGTGCCGGACGTTCTTTGGATTTTCGGAAGGAAGGTTTTCTCTTGGAAGAATCCTTACGGCCGATACCATCATTTCGATGATCGTATTTTTCCTGCTGAAGTGGAGTCAGCGGTTTGTATTTCATTTTAAGTTCCATTGCCTGGTATACATAAGTACCTTCGCTGAACCAGAGAATCAGATCATCACATTCATCAAGACATTCGGAAGTCATACCAGCTTCAGCGTATAATCTGGCAAGTTCATATGCCCATTTTTCAACGTATTCAGAATGCTTGAAATCTTCAAGAGCTTCAATCTGTTCTTTGACTGGCGCTTTCTGTGCTTTTAAGATCTTATACCGGAGAATGTACTGGTTTGGATCTTTCGGAGCAAGCTTGACAAATTCTTCGTAGCAATCAGCTGCTTCATCGAAATGTCCCAGCTTCAGAGAAATAATTCCCAGGCGGTATACAACCTTTCTGCTGGAAGGTGCTTTATCATACGCAATAAATAAGGTATCACGTGCTTTACCAAGTTCCCCCGCATTTTCATAGATTTCGCTTACGGTAGAGAGCATGGCGGTATTTTTTACTTTACGCCAGTCGATCGTATCTGCAATCGACATCGCTTTCTGGTAAGACTTCTGTTCGGCATACGCAAGCATCTGCTCTGTCTTTGCGCGATATTCATATTTATCCAACGTTTCTCACCTCATATGATTATTATTAATTATTTTACTTTTCCTCAGTAAGTCTGACTTTTGTACCAGAAACGGAAAACAAAAGTCTTATAATTTTACTTACTAAGTGTATCATAGAGCGTTGTCAATGTCAAAAATTACGGCTGATATTTTTCAGAAATGTTAAAAAAATATTACAAAAAATTCACAAATTGGGAGCTGGTAACAGAAAAAAAGGAGACAGCCATCTTTTGAATGGCTGTCTCGGAATATTCAATTGTAATTTTTATTTTTATATCGGAGGAATTAAGTAATTCTTATTCCTGTAAGTTCTTTGAGCATTTCATATGATATTCAGATTTTATAAAATTTATAAAAATGAAATCATATGAATCGATTTTGATCAATTCTGATCGTTCGTTATTTTATATAATCAAGTAATCCAATTTTGGTATTTATCAGCTTTCTCGTCACTGTTAAATTTACTTATCAATGAATGTTTCTTTACACATTTTCTGATCTTGAATTACTGTGGTATTTACTTCAATATGTCAACAAATGCTGAATCTTTTTATATCTTATAATCGCTTCCGGTTTATCTACTACTCCGACCTTTTTTATCATTAACTTTTCTCTTACCGGATTATAATCTATGGTTAAGGCTCATCTCACAGGAATTTACATTTGCCATACCATTAACATATTGAGTTTTAGATGATGAAATATCCAACGGTCAAAGCCTCCTTCCTTTCGTTCTCGTTCCAAAATTTTATCCGGATATTCTTTTTCTCTTATACTTTTTTCTGTTCAGAAGTCAGATATCAATTTTCTCTTATTATTATAAATTATCAATTTTAAAAATTGTTCTCTACACACTCCACTTACAAAACGCTCATAACTAAAATGTATAGTTGCTTTTTAAAAACTTTCTAACCTTCAAATAACAATTATTCTTGTTACCCTTTTCTGATCTGGTTCTTCATCTTATACTCTTGGCGAGTATATATGAAACTATGTAACAGATTAAAAAAATATCTTTTTGAAATTCCCTTTCTCGTCAGGAACTTCTTTTCTTTTGGATTGACTTAATAATAACACCCAAATACTTATTTGTCAATATAATTTTAAAATAATTTTGTTAAAATTAGAAATAATTGAAATTGTAATATATATATCAGAAAATTCAAACAATTATAAATACGATTAGAAATAGTTATAGCCATTTGCAATATATTCGGGGTTTTGCTATTGTTTCCATCCATAAATGCATGATACACTAAAAAATAGATGAAAAATACAGGCTATGGCATTGGGATAAAGAAAGGAGACCTACAGATATGGGAGGATTTTTTGGCGTTGCATCAAAAGAAGCATGTAATCTGGATCTTTTTTATGGAACAGATTATCATTCGCATCTTGGAACCCGCCGCGGAGGTATGGCTACTTACGGAAGTGATGGCTGGAAGAGAGCGATTCATAATATTGAAAATTCGCCGTTCCGTACAAAATTTGAAAAAGATGTTGATACAATGAAGGGAAATATTGGAATTGGATGTATTTCAGATTATGATCCACAGCCAATTCTGATCCAGTCGCATCTGGGGTGCTTTGGAATTACGACAGTAGGTAAGATCAATAATGCGGATCAGCTGATCCGGAATCTTTATGAAAATGGACATACACATTTTCAGTCTATGACCAATGGACAGATCAATTCTACAGAGCTGGTTGCGGCATTGATCTGTAAAAAGGATTCGTTTGTTGAGGGAATCCGTTATGTGCAGTCAGTAGTTGAAGGCTCGATGACGCTTCTGCTTCTGACAGAGAATGGAATTTATGCAGCCAGAGACCTTCTCGGACGTACACCGGTTGTGATCGGAAAGAAAGAGAATGCATACTGCGTTTCCTTTGAAAGCTTTGCATATATCAACCTTGGATACACAGATTACAAAGAGCTGGGTCCTGGGGAAATCGTCTACGTGACACCGGAATCTGTGGAGACTGTAAGTCCTGCATGTGAAAAGATGAGAATCTGTTCGTTCCTGTGGGTATACTATGGATATCCTACTTCTTCTTATGAAGGGGTTGGTGTAGAAGAAATGCGTTACAACTGTGGAAAGCTTTTAGCACAGAGAGATGACCATTCGATCGACGTGGATATTGTTGCAGGAGTTCCGGATTCGGGTATCGCTCATGCGATAGGCTATGCAAATGAATCAGGTATTCCGTATGCAAGACCATTTATCAAATACACGCCGACATGGCCACGTTCG
>QWCN01006643.1_pt1 | contig 10532 bp, 8 predicted proteins | sample 1972711 | NCBI WGS metagenome assembly QWCN01 (sample SAMN09866707, study PRJNA288562) | Human gut metagenome isolate term1_stool, whole genome shotgun sequencing... | isolation source: gut | host: Homo sapiens | place: USA: California | reverse complement strand
CGTCAGTGCGCTGACGCACTCTGTTCTGGCGGGCGAGATCAGCTATGCGGTGCTGATCGTTCCGGTCTTTCTCCTGCTGCGCCGGTATTTTGTCCGTGCGGCATACGAAGCCATGACCTGCTCAAGGGCGGCGCTTGGACTGTTCGGCAGCCTTCCGGTCGCGTTCTATTTCTTTGATTACGCAACGACGATCTATTCCGATGCCCTTTACGCCGGAATTCATGTAGTCAACGAGTCGCTTCCGGCGCTACTGTGAAAACGAGCTGGTCAATCTGCTGTGCTCCTCGTTTGCGGAAAAGGCGCAGCAGCACGGCATCCGGCTGACGGCGGAGCTCCGCCTCCCCGCAGCGCTGAGCATTCCAGACACCGAGCTGTGCACCGTTTTGTCCAACGGACTGGAAAACGCGTTCCGCGCCGTGTCCGGGCTGGACGAGCAGCAGCGGACCGTCTCGCTGTACTGCGGCGTGCGGCTCAATAAGCTGCTGCTGGAAATCAAGAACCCGTATCAGGGCGAGATTGTCATGTGCGAGGGGCTTCCGGTATCCGACCGCGCGGGTCACGGCTACGGCTGCCGCAGTATGCAGGCCATCGCCGCCCGCCGCGGCGGCCTGTTTGAGCTGCAGGCTGAAAACGGTGTGTTCCTGCTGCGCCTGGCCCTTCCGCTGAACGGGTAGCCGCGTCTGCTTGCCATGAAAAATGCACCGGTGCTTCTGCAGCGCACCGGTGCATTTTTTGCGATCCCATATACCACAGCCATGATTCTGTTTAGAAAATCCGGGAAGCGTACAGAATACGCGCAGGAGGTGTTTTCTACGGATCGGCATGAAATTAAAATTGGCGGTGCAACCTACTGCGTACAAAGAAGCTTTCGGGATCAGAGCAGCGCCGCAGAGATCATTGCAAAGAAAATCTTGGAATCGTCGAAAACCGACGGAAAAATTGACGTATCTGCGCCGGTAAGTTATAATATGAACGGGAAGTTGGTTCAAGGAGGCTAAACATGAGGACCAACGTATCAATTGTTGTTGCCGCATATGTGCGTCTTTCCGTGGATGAGGCCGGAAAGAGCGTATCCGGGAGCATTGAAAACCAGATCAGTCTGATTAAAGAGTATTGCGCGAAACGAGAACTGATCGTCGCGGCTGTCTTTCAGGATGACGGCTGGTCGGGCGGAAACTTTGAACGCCCCGGCTTCAAAAAGCTGCTGGAATTCCTGAGGAAGAAGAGCGCGAATACGGTCATTACCGTCGATCTTTCCAGACTTGGACGAAATATGCGCGAGGCAAGCTACTACGCCGAAGAATATTTTCCGGAGCACGGCATCCACTTCTTCACGATTTCCGACGGCTTTGATACGGCGCGTGAAAACGTCTTTGCACCGTTCCAGTTCGCCATGAACGAGGTCTACCTGCGTGACGGTTCACGCAAGGTCAAAAACGTTCTGAAAAACAAGCGTAAGAGCGGGCAATACTGTGCCTGTCCGCCGTATGGCTACAAAAAGAATCCGGACAATGTGCATCAGCTCATCCCGGATGAGGTGACCGCGCCGGTCGTGCAGAGAATTTTTGCCGCGGCGGCCTCCGGTGATTCCTCCCGGAAAATTGCGATGGAGCTGAACGCCGGCGGGATCATTCCGCCGCTCAAATATCGCGTCCTGTATCGCGATCATTTTGGCGACGAGGGCGCCAGCCACGCCTCTGATCTTTGGAATTATACGACGATCAAGCGGATCCTCAAGAATGAGGTCTATCTCGGGCATACGCTGCTTGGCAAAACGAGAAAGGCCAGCATCCGTTCCGAAAAGAAGCTCCCCGTCCCGCAGGAGGATTGGGCAGTCACGCGCGGCACGCATCTGCCGCTTGTTTCGCAGGAGACATTTGACGCTGCGGCGCTGAATCTCGGAAAAGGAACTCGGAATTATCAGAAATACGACCACGTGCGCAAAAGCATTTTCTCCGGCATTGCCGTCTGCGGACGCTGCGGGCATTCGCTCTGCTCCTGCGGAACGGTCTATAAGGGGGAACGCGAGAAATACTGGTACCTGTCCTGCACCAGACAGCGGCCCGACATTGCAGATCCCTGCGAGGGTGTCCGGATCCGCTACAGTGACCTTCTGGAGGTCGTGCGGCAGGATCTGAACGAGATCCTTGCCATGACCGATGAACAGATCGACCGGCTTGTCGGCGATGTTCTCCGGGAAACGCAAACGTCCGAGGCAGTCCAGGCCCGGCAGCTTCAGCAGGAGCGGGCTGCCGCCCGTCTGAAAACCATCGACAGGGTGATTACAAAGCTCTACATGGACAATGCGGAGGGACGACTGGAGGATGCCCGGCTATCCGATATGGTGTCGCAGCTTCAAACTGAGGGCGCGGGACTTCAAAGACTTCTGACAGCATTGGAACCGGACAAAACAGAAAACGCAGCGGAGGATTATCAGCGTTTTTTCGCCCTTGCACGGCGCTATACACACATTGAGAAGCTGGACAGAGAAACGCTGTCGCTGTTTGTTGAGCGCATTGAGATCGGACCGAAGGAATTGCCGCAGGGTATCCGGAAGTCCGTCCGCCGGGAGCAGCCGTTTTGCCAGAGCATCCGCATCTTTTACCGCTTCGTCGGCGAGCTGGCCACAGCCCCCGTGCGAAGCTTCCCGCTGCCACCCAATCCGGAACCCGGCAAAAAATAAGATGAAAAAGAACACCAAGGGAGGTCGGCGTCAACCTGAAGAACGGCTATAACGGCGACCTGACCTCCCGCGAAGCCGGCTCCGTCGGCGGCCAGATGGTCAAGAACGTGTGCCCCATACGAACTGCGAGATTTACAAGAAACAACCGGATCATGGAAGGGCATATGCAGGCAGTACGGTACATAGTGCGGATCAGCGTATAAGAAAGTCAGCACGGGCAAGTGGAAAGTCATCCGCTGTCCGTGCTGACTCTTTGGGATTCGGGAACCACCGGCTATGTCGGTGGGGGACTGCATAAAAATGCTTTTGCTTCAATCATGAGCGATGCAAACACCAAAACGGAAATTCGCAAACCCGAGGCACTATGATGATGCAAAATCAAAAAACAAGTGATGCAATGTTATTTCATGATTATCAAGGGTACGGACATGGCTGCTCTTATATTGAGGTTCAATTCGTGCCGTTCGTGCAAGATTGGAGAGTGGTGTTTCTTTTGCCATTTCTATTTTTAATTCTTCCGTGATTTCTTGTATTTTTCCAGAAAGTACATACCCTATCATTGAGGATTCAGAAGACTGTGAGCCATAACGACCGGTTGTATAGTTTTCGACCCCGGTAGAAACGTATCGTTTAATTTTCTCTGGCCTATTTTTATACAGATTCTTTGCTTCTGCTCCAAAGTAGCTATTGCTAGTCGACCAGTCTTTAAAACAGAAATCAATAGTAGGGGCTTTTGCTCCCCTACGCTTTTTCATAGTATTGTCTGCATATTGATGCATCGGGCGAAGGCTATTTAAAGTAATTGCCGTTGCTCGATTTCTGGAATCCCAACGTTATCAGTTTAACATACTGCCCACACTGTTTCATCGCCGCAGATATTGCGGATTTTCAATCGCAGAGGTTTCTTCTCGCTGCGAATCGTGCCACTCCAGAATTTCTTGGTTTTTTCACCATTGCGAATGACAAACCCGTTTTTATCAATTTTGATTTCGCTGTCAGAGTGCCACTCACCATCGGCGGCAGTACAGTCAAGACTGAGAAATTCAATCAGTTCCAGACCATCCTCACTGATCTCGATTGGCTTGAATGGCTTTTTGGCAGAAGCGTTCATTCTGGCCTTGTTGTTGAAATCGGTGATTTTTTGCAGCACTCGGTCGCTGACAAACGTGTCGATCATAACCTGCCAGCCGCCAAACAGGTCTTCATGGATTTCCTCTGTATGGAACTTGGCATAGTCACCGATGACTACATCATCCAGAATCGTTTTCAGGTCACGCAGTTCGATTTCCACCGTGGTGCTGTCATCTTCAGCAATGAACTTACGAATTTCTTCTTCACTGGTAATGTCGATGTAATACAGGATGACCTTTTTGATATTGCTGTCGAGATCAGGAATTGCCTGATGGATCATGCGGTTTATCAGCACCACGTCCAGCAGCTTGGAACTGCTATCCATCAGATTCGGCACATACACCGGTACCAGACCCAGTTTGCTGTCAGAGATCGCGCCTGCCCAGAAGGAGTCCAAAGAGTCCTCGCTTTTCAGTCCGGGAATAAGTGATTTTATTTTATCCATGGTTTGTACCGGATTGCGATAGAGCTGAACCCCATCTTTGATCTCCAGCACATCAAACTCTGCGCCATCCGCCACCAAGCGGTCACGAGTCGTCTGAATGGAATTCAGGCCAATATCGCAATGAATGAACCGGCGACCTAATTTATGAGCAGTTGCAGCGGTCACACCGCTTCCGCCAAAAAAGTCAGCAACAAGCATTTCTTCATCTGACGAACTTTTTAGGATACGTTCTAGCAACGCTTCCGGCTTTTGCGTAGAATAATTTACTGCCTCTGTCGCACGTCCCGCCACATATGCAATGTCCGACCAATTGTCACTGAGGGGAACCCCTGGGAGTTCATCCATAAAAACGATTCTGCATCGTTTGATCGGCTTTCCGTTTTTTCCGAGGCGGATTCTTCCATGACTATTCGGAACTTCTGTCTGTGGCGCGTTCCATAATTCTTCAAACTTCTCCGGAACTGTGCGCCAGCGGGCTACTGTACCATGAAAGTCATATGCGACCATCTTATTCTGTGGATCAAGCATGTTTTCAAACTTATAATATCTGCCCGACGGTGCTTTCGTCCACTCATCAGCAATGTAGGCTTCAGTATAAGGCGTATACTGAATGTTAAAGGTATATGTGTCAGAGAAAGAATAGAAAAAAATACTATCCTTTACTCGGCTATAATTTTGTGTGCTGTCATTATGTGAAGCGGTACGTATCCATGTGATCTCATTTCTAAAATTATCCTCACCAAACACTTCATCCATCAGGATTTTTACATAGTGCCCGATATGCCAGTCCAGATGAACATAAATCGATGCCGTTTCGCTCATAACGCTCTTAATCGCCATGAGGTTTTCGTACATCCAGTTTAGGTACTTCTCCTTATCCCAAACATCGCCGTACATTTTCTCTTCAAAAGACTTTAATTCGTCAATATCTAGCGTCTGCTCCGCTTCGGCAATCGCCTCGGCCACCTTGGGATTGCGGCGGATATATACCTGTTTGGCATAGTCGGCGCCGCTGGCAAAAGGCGGGTCAATATAGACCAGATCGACCTGAATGCCTTGCTCCTTGAGGTAGGCGCAGGCGGAAACACATTCGCCCCGAATGACCATATTGCCGTCAGCATTTTTGCCCACGGTTTCCTGTTTTTCCATCTCATATAGCGGCATGCCACGTTGGAGCGTCATGGACATTTCATCTGCACCTTTGTAGCGAAGGATTCGATTGAAATTCCCCAGAACAGCCTGCCCCTCCACGGGTTCGGGAATAAATGGTACATATTTAATCGGCATGATCGAGTCCCTCCGTCTCTTGCGCCTGCTTCACTGATAACACCATGCGAATCAAGATGCCTGTCTGGTAGAGTAGGAATTCCAACAGTTTTGCATCTACGGCATCATTGTGCTTTGCAATCTTGTCGTTCACATTCTTATACGCATTGATTAGAGGCTGGAACAGGCTGGAAATACCAGCATCGACGCCCTGCCCGCCTAAGTATTTGCATATTTCAACTTTGTTCGTTTCAAGATTCTTTGTATTCTTAAGAAACTCCTGAAGGAAAGATTCCAACGCTTTTCGCAAGTTATCTGCAACATCACGGATATAAATGCCGTCAGAATACTGTTTCAGTGCTATAATATAGGTTTTGCGAGTAGCGGGGTAATCTTTTAACCATTCAAGCGGCTCTGAAACAAGCGCTTCATCCAATTCTTTTGCGCCTTTCGGGAATACAAAAAGGCCATCGTCATCGTGTACAACTTCATAAGGAATCTGGCACTCGTCCAAAGCATTTAATAACTCGTCAGTCAGCACATTTTTTATGTTTTTCTTCCTGCCTCCGTAACAGTTGATAAGCATTACATAGCAGAATAGAAAATCAAGAAAAATATCTGTCCGTTTTTTTAGATATTTCCATGCCGCCGGTAGACCAGTTGGCTCTTCAAAGGTGCACCAATCATTATTGTCCTCCATGCGCGCTCCTATCTTATTGCAAAATACTTGCTCAATAAGAGGGGGGAAGCTATCGCGATCTGCGTTTGCGTTTAGGAAAAAATTGTGTATATATGCGATGAAGTGCTCATGCTTCTCCGCGTCAGAATAGCCCAATCCCAGCCTTTTTCTATAGTCAATAACAGTCACAGTATTTTCTCCTTAAAGAAGTCACAAATCTTTTTATGTGTTATCTGAATCCGCTCCGTCTCTGTCAGCGTATCCTCCAGATATAAGTAATCAAACCGTCTGTAGCCATAGGCGCTGTTGTTATATTTGGAAAACTCCGTTTCCATGAATGTCCGTTTGTCTATGAATGCAGGATCATTTGCATAAATCTGTCCTTTTGTCTCAGTTATGATGGCTTTATAGATTTTACCATCTCTGCGTTGAATGATGAGGAAGTCAGGCGTATACATACCAACATAGCGCCAGCCTGTTCCAACGCGTTTGTAACATTTGATCTTAAACTCTGTCATCGCGCGGTCGCCGTTATAATAGACCTCCAACCCAAGCCGCTCGATTTCATCAAAGACCAGCACCTCCTTGAGAAACGTCCGCTCAAAACTGCTGTCAGTCCGATAGGGCAGGTAATGGAACGAGTGGTTTTTCTGTGGGTAAGAAGTGTTCAGTTTCCGCATGGCCTCCGCTAACTTGCGGTTATGTTCGCTGCCATCCGCCTCCAAAGCCAATATTGCAGCTTCAATAGCGGGGTTCATTTTCAACTTTCCTTTGTCGTCCAGAATGATGCGCTCCACAGCATCCTGCTCGGGGTAGTAATCCGCAGGAGTTTGTGTATGAACAACAGACATAAAATTAGTAATATTCAACAGACAGGCTGCTTCCGGAATCAGTTCTTCCTTCGTAATGAAGGAACGTTCTTCGCAGAAAGCTTTGCGGATGTTTGCTTCTACCATGGCATGGTCATAGCGGGAACTATAAAACCGAATGCCGTCTTTTTCGTAGGTGATGGTATGATATACAGTATCCAATACCTCGGAATGTGCTGAGAGTTCCTGCATAGTGAGAGAACCGAAGCTGCCTCTTACAATTCGGTGCAGCCATGTGGAGAATGTCGCCTGCTCTGTACCGCGTTCCGAATCATCCACCTTAATATTTTGGGTTTTCATACTCAAATCAGTGGTCTTGATGATACTGCCTGACAGCTTTGCTTCGACCGCAACGGTTGGAATCTTTGTTTCAGGCGCGGCTGGTGCTATGGTCAGCGTCTCATAATTGACTTTGAACTGGTAGAAGTCAATTTTGGGCAACTTTAAATAAGCGGTACGGTCATACCGCCTGATTTCAGTTCGATCAGGGCTGTTCTGCGTAAACTCTTTCAGAGAAATATGGTGCTGCTGTTGGAGTTGTGCGTTGAGCTTGTCCGCATTGCCGTCGTTCAGATAAATCAGTGCAGTTTCTGCCGTGCTCTTATCCACCTGACGCAGGCAGCGGCAAGAAGTCTGCAGCACCATGTTTTTGGGGCAATCTCCCTCCTGCGAGAGAATAATGCCGGTCAAGCTGCGGCAATCCCAGCCTTCTTTCCCAATTTGAACAAGGAGAATCACACGGATTTTAGACAGAGGCTTGTCAAGCGTGTCGAACTGCATCTGGCTATCTACGGGCTGGGGGTACTGCTTATTGCCTTTGTGAAATTTAAGAATCGTATCGCTGCCCAAACCATACGCTGAGGCAATTTCAGACACAAGAGGATAAACCAGCTCCTCCAGCTTTTCAATCGTACCGCAATAGATCCCGAGCTTTGCAGTCGTTCCGTCTGTATAAACAGTGTCCTTATACCCATCAAAAAACTCCCGAACACCGTTTTCGATAATGCGGCTGCTATCAGTCACTTCTGCAATCTTAACTACCGGTCGCTTCAGAAAATTCCCGATGCCGTTGATCAACGGATAGTAGTAGACGATATTGGTAATTTCAGCAGTGGCAACAGACAGCTTATCGACAACAGGAATCTTCTCCGCTTTTTCCAAATATGGCGTGCCAGAGAAGCCGATGACGGAATTTATGGTATCATTTTTTGCCCAGCGGGTAACGACAGCACGGAGCTTGATTTCGTCACTGATTGCGTGATGGACTTCATCAATAAAGATGGACAAAAAGGGAAGTTTGCCAATCAGGTTGCGAAGTTCGTTGGCCTGCCGATCCTTTTCATCATCGCTTTCTTCGAGAAAACTGAGCTGTCCGTCTTTCTCCTGAATACGGTCGAGGATGACTTTTTCAGCATTTGTAACGGCAACAAGGCCAAAAAGTTCGGACAAAGGCTAGTGAGTTGCGATTTTCTGGACATTGGGATTTTTCGTCTTGTTGGACTTTTTTGCTGTCTTGCTCTGGTCAAGCATCTCAAAGGAGATCAGACGCTTGATCTCAGTGGCAGCAGGCTCTGGGATGACCCATGCAGGGTTGAAGTTCTGAATCGTCTTCAAACTTGGGACAACAGAGGATTTCAAGCCGGAAGGTGCAAAGATGATGAAATTGTGAGCGAATGCAGGATTCTGTGGTTCATTATTTGCAAAATACAGATCGAGATAGATGAATGCGGCCATCAGATATGTTTTTCCTGCACCCATAGGGAGGCTGAACAGATAATCAGTGTAGGATACATTGAAAAAAACTGCTTGGAAAAATGCGTGATAGTCAATGCTTGACGGGTCCTTCTTTATCTGCTTTTCAATACCTTCGGAAACTTGTTCCCCTCTGTCGTTTGTTAAGAGAGCGTATTCAAACAATGCTGCTGCCGCCGGATTTTCTTCTAGGTAAGTACGAGTCGTGGTGGACAATTCTACATCGTTCAAGTTGATAGAATTGAAGTATCCGTGTCTGAACAAAAGCTCTAATGGCTTACATCCGCAACCGATTTTGAGAAACAAATAAAGCTTAATTGCTTCAACCTGTGCATCTCTCATTTTTCCGGTCTTCTCTATATATTCAACCAAACTATGAACAGTGCATTCCTCGGAATGGTACCATTCCCTGCACTTGTTCTCAATCATTTTATAGAACATATTAAACTTCCAATCATTATTTTACATTGATGGCATCTAAAGCAACGAGCTCGTGCAGTGGATTGATGGTATAAACTTTTACAGTTCTTCCGCCCTAAATGTCGTATATCCCTCGTAATAATAGCTGTGGTCAAGCCCTTTCATAAAGACCTCGCGGCTATTCACATCATCTGTCAGCGCGGCTTTCAGAAGCACTTTAATCTCCACATCCTTAATCGGACTGCGCTCCATTGCAAGCAGATAGTCCTCCTTATCGACCTTGCTCCAATCCACGACCTGACCAATACCGTTTTTCAGCATCAAATCAAGCCAGATACGCATACTGCGCCCGTTACCCTCGCGGAACGGATGCGCGACGTTCATTTCTACATACTTTTCGATGATTTCATCAAAAGTACTCTGCGGCATTTTCTCGATGTTTGCCAGCGCCGCTTCCAGATACATCAGCGGCGCAAAGCGGAAATTACCTTTCGCCAGATTCACCGTGCGAAGCTCGCCCGCGAAGTCATAAATATCCTCAAAAAGCGCCCTGTGAATCGCCTCGAGCGACACGAACGTGCCGACAGACAGCTTGTCCAGTGTGCCGCTTTCAAATAGCCATACGGCCTTTTTCTTGCTGCTCCGTTCCTCCTCGCGCGCAAGGTCGGCAGAACTCGTCAGTCCCAATTTATTTTCCAGTGCCATGACGCACCTCCACTTTATTTCAATTTATATGTTTTCTCCGCCCCTCTGCCGACGACCTCGATCAGCCCTTCCTCGCTCATCTGGCGGGTCAGCAGGTAGGCTCTGGTTTTTTTAATATGCAGCAGCTCCTGCAAATCCTCGTCGCGCATTTCACCGTATTCCTTGAGGTAGTCCAGAACGATTTTCATCTGCGGCGTAATGATCGGCGTGGCAGGCTTTGCTTCTGCCGCGTTTTCTGCGCCCGCAGAAGCGGCGTTCATGTTCGGCAGCACGATTCTAAATGCATTTGTCGTTGCCTCGATGCTGGGCTGGACGGGGCAGCTTGCGTAGAGCTTGAAAATGCGGCGGATGCCGGTGCCGTAGCTTTCAATCAGGCGCAGGCGGTGAAAAATCTCTGCCAGCTTTTTATTCCTCGGCTGAGAAACGCCGAGGCGGATATCCTCCGTGGAAAGGCCGGGCAGGAGGCCGCCCAGAGAAATAAATTCCATTTTGCTGTCGTTCACGTTGATGATAATGCTGCCGCTGAAGCTGTAGTCCCGATGCACCAGCGCATTGAGCAGCGCTTCGCGGATGGCTTCCTCG
>QWCN01007084.1_pt1 | contig 10533 bp, 14 predicted proteins | sample 1972711 | NCBI WGS metagenome assembly QWCN01 (sample SAMN09866707, study PRJNA288562) | Human gut metagenome isolate term1_stool, whole genome shotgun sequencing... | isolation source: gut | host: Homo sapiens | place: USA: California | reverse complement strand
ATAAACAACAATTAAAGCAATTAGACATAGAAAGTGGTTTGACGAGTACAAAGGACGCAATCGAAAGACAAATGAGATTGTATTGGTGACAAGAGTGAAGAATGGATTGGATGCAAAGAGAATCGAATCACGCTTTCCGCAACTGAAAGATTGCAGCAATGAACATCTTGTGAAGTATATAGATGCTGTGAAGAAGGATGACGAGTTGTGGGTAGTGATTCCTTCCAGAGTTGATAGATTAGATTGTAATGGAGAATTGTGATTGCTACTCTCTCGCACAATTCTTGAAACACAAGGATTACATTGCAGAGGAGCAAGTGCGCGAGATCGCTCGTGGTTGCTTATTGGGATTGAATTATCTTCAGGAGAGAGGCATCATGCATGGAGTAAGTCAGTGATAATTGTAGTGAGTGAATAGGACGTGAGGCTAATGAATCTGTTTCTGACTGAAGGTGGCGTGTTGAAACTTGGTTACTACGGACTAACAACACAGTCTGAGTGTTATAAAGGGAAGAGAACAGATATTGATGGAGTTCGTTTTTTTGCCCCTGAAGTACGAGCAGGAAGGTATGAGATGAAGAGTGATGTGTGGTCTCTCGGGATGGCTTTGATTGAAATGATGGGAATCATCCCATATTCTGAGCTGGACAATAGCATAGACAGAGTGAATGGATCTGTGAGGTTACCATTTAACAGCCTTACAATCAAATCAAAAGAATTGGTATCCTTCTTGCTGGGTTGCTTTCAGTGGGTTAATCAGAGATGCAATGTGAATGAGTTGATGAATGTGAGTGTGCTGAGATGGAGAATGATAAGTAGAAATCATTTGTGAAGGAGTGCGAAGAGGAAAGGAAGGAAGTCTTGAGTCCATTGGTGAAGATCCTGAGGAATCAAGAGTATTATGAATTGGCACTGCAGGATGATGTGATGGATTCGTATCTGGTATTGTACAGGTATGGAGTGTGTTGGTATCATGAAGGACTGATTGAGAGATCCCATTCCGTTGTAATGGAATTGAGTTTGAATCGAATGATCGAAGTGGATGTTGCATCCCACAGACTCTTAAGAGTGAATGGCGAGGAGGTGAGTGGAATCGAACATCAACAGGTGTTGGATTTGAATGATGATGGAGAGCGATGGGAAGGCGATGTGCTGAGCAATCAACCCTGTGGTTGGGGCGTGCTGTTTAATGCAGATGGAGAGAAGGTGTATGAGGGATTCCGGATTAGCGACGTGAATGTGTGCTATGGAAAGAGTTACTACTCTCATACCCAAAAGGAGGAGTATGAAGGAATGATCTTTGAAGAAAAGCGCTGGGGAAGAGGCATTCAATATGATCGCAACGCAATGATTCTTTTTGACGGTGAATGGATGAATAATGAGAAATTGGTTGGGAAAATAGTCGTATTGAATGAAGAGACTCAGCTCTTTCCCAATTGCATTGAAGAACTGATAGTGAGTAACAACAGTTGTAATGGAAGAGAATGGACTGCTCTCAATTTGTCTGTCATGCCGCTTTTACGAGTGTTTCAAGTTGGTAAGGAGTGCTTTAAGTATGTGGATGAAGTGAAGTTGATTGGGTTGAATCAATTGGAGAGAGTGGTGATTGGAAAGAATAGCTTCACGAAGAGTAATAGTGAGTGTTTTTGTGCTCCAAATCGTCATTTCTATTTGAAGAATTGTGAGAGATTGAGAGAATTGAAGATTGGCTATTATTCCTTCTTTGATTATTCCGTGTGTGAGATTGAGAATGTGCCTTCTTTGGAAGTGATTGAAATGGGAAAAATGAAAGATGAGAGTTATAACTTTATTCATGCTCCATTGGAACTGAAGAGTGATTCTGATGGAATGAAATGATGAATAGACTTGCCCCGTTTGAAATCCCTTGTGTTTGGTAGCTATGGATTCTATCACTGTTCTCGTACTGTGTTTGAGAGTGAATCTACCGGAAGGGGAATGATGAATAGACTTGCCTGAATTGACTTCCATTGAACTTGGTCAGAGTGCATTCCAATTCAATGATGATCAATCGAGTGAACTGATCATGCGAAGTGGTGGTGATGAAATGAGATGATAAATAGACTTGCCTAAACTCACTTCACTCGTAACTACTAGAAGCAGCTATACATTCATGTGTGTGGGTCACATCACTCTGGAGGGTATTTCCTATCACTTTGTCCTCACAAGCAGACATTCCCTCTCTCACCAGTGTTGTTCTTATTGAAAGGTATGCCTTCAGACGTCTGGAATCCACTCATGTCAAGAGTTCCTCTTCTTCCTTTTCCTCATCCCTAGACATTACTCCCGCTCTCCAACAGTTTATCCATTTCATTGTTTCTTGCATATGCAACTCGTCAGCACCTTCCCGAGAACAAGACAACTTCATCCAACACGATCACATCGAAGGACAACCCAGTATCTCCACATTGATACTCTAAACAAGTACATGTTTGGAAGCACGTAAAACAGCTTGCTTTCCCCGATTGTCGGGAATCAGTGAAGACAATGAAACAGTTATCTATACCACAAAGAATGAACACACACATCATTGCATTTGCAAGAGGAAGGACGAAGAAAGAGAAGCCCCATTCATCATTCCAATGCAACGCTCCCTTTCCTGCATTCGCTCTGTATCGAAGAATCCATCCGTTTTTAAGCGCGGCTTTGCTTGGATGTGCGGATTTGGCTCTAGTCTCAGAAGGTAGATCGGAACCTCGATTTGACGACCAATTTGGCTGGCTCATCTCTATATCCTCTCGGAAGGCGATAAACGTTTCGGAGGTGAAAGAACGAAATGGGTGTGATGTTTAGTTCCGAGGACAGCCGGCCGTGAGCATACGCGAGTACACAAAGCTGGACGACGGAAGGACAAGCCCTACGAAGAAGGGCATCTTCATGACGGAGGATAACTACAAGGCGTTGATGCAGTGCGAAAAGGAGATCAAGACCTTAATCGAGAAGACGAAGAAGGGAGAAACCGAGTAGCCTGTCTCTACCTGCACAATAACTGCTTCATTTGGTTTGTTCCAATCATTACACGAACTGTCTGTCCTTGTGGGAAGAGTGGAACAGAATTGTGCTCCATCAGTCGCTCCAGGGGTTGAAACGTCGGATTCCGATAGAGCATGCACCAGACAGAGATGGATTCTTGTATTGACAGCATTCAGTCCATGTTGGACACGCTGCGAAAACAAGTGACGACAGTGGAACGTCTTGAAACGAGAGCGAGCGAAGGATCAAACCGCATGGAGGAACTGGAAAAGAGGGTCGCTTCCCTCAAAATGGAGAATGCCCGCCTAAACGAGTATGTAAGCACGCTGGAAGACCGCATTCGCTTCATGGTCGAAACGAATGTGCAAAAGCCGTGCGTGTCGAGAGCCACGGTAGGGCTTTCGTTAGGAAGTGACCCGTAGGCCGATATTCCAGACGGAGTGATTTTTGTTGCCAAGTCGGAGCGAGACCAGTCCGTTACTGTCAGTCCGGATGCCGTCACTACATACAAGAAGACCCCGTTTGTGTTAAAGACGTTGCGACTACATCCAATCCTCATGGCTAGCTGTTCCAACGATTCTTGCACCATTTCCTCCGCGGGAAAGTACATCATGAGCATGCCTTCCGTATTCTTCTCGTTTTGGTATGAGGGGTAGTCGCTGAACGTGGTGCGGCTCTGTTGGGTGGGGGAGGGCAAGCCGAAGCGTGTGGTGATCGTGAAGAAGAAGAACAACGACGACGCGACGGCGACGCTTCTTGAAATCGCGGCCTGGCTCCGTTCGCAGGGCATTTCCGTGCTGGTCGAGCCGGACGTCTTCGAGGAGTTGCAGTCCGATTTGGTGGAAACGTGGAACGAAGAGGTGCTGTTCTTGCTGCCCACTCACTTCTAGCAGGCCATGCGCCTCGGAAGCATCGTGGACTTCGTCATCACGCTGGGCGGCGACGGCACGCTCCTCTTCGCCTCCACGCTCTTCCCGCTCACGATGCCTCCGGTTGTCTCCTTCCACATGGGCTCGCTCGGCTTCCTCACGCCCTTCAGCGCGGGGGACTACAAGGGCCCGCTCTCCAGCGTGGGCGCTGCGCGGAGTGCTGAGGCGTAGATGATCCGCGGGGACGTGCCGCTGACGGTGCGCTCGCGCCTGGAGTACCACATCATCCGCTACGACGACCACGCGGAGGGCAAGGATGCGTTCTTGAACATGGTCTCCGGGAGTGTGGAGAAGCCGAATCTGCAGGCAGGGACGGGGTGCATTGGTCATGGGTAGATCTTGAATGACATCGTGATCGACCGAGGCACGAGCAGCAGCATGGTGGAGCTGAACTGCTACATCGACGCCACACACATCACCACGGTCCACGCCGACGGTCTGATCATCGCCACGCCCACTGGCTCCACCGCCTACTCCATGTCCGCGGGCGGGTCGATGGTGCACCCTCTCACTCCGGGCATCCTCATGACGCCCATCTGCCCGCACACGCTGTCCTTCAGGCAGATGCTGTTCCCGGACAGCACGGTGCTGCGGATCGAGGTCTCCATGAGCAGTCGGTGTGACGCGTCGGTGAGCTTCGACGGGCAGTTCAAGGAGGCGCTGCATCGCGGCGACGCGCTCATCATCCAGGTGTCCAAGTACCCCGTCCCTTCCGTCTCTCCGGACGACAGTAACATCAATTGGTTTAGAAGCGTGAGAGAGGGTTTGCATTGGAACAAGGCGGCTTCATCGCTGTTGTAGGGAATGTTGCTTCGCTGTTTGTTTATCCCCAAGGGATCCATTTGCTCTGTGTCCATTCTTTTCTTTCTTTCGACTCATGGGTTTTCTGTCAATTCCGAAGGTGAATCACTGCGCAGGCTTGATTCTCCTCATTGTCAACTGCATTCTTCCAGGAATCGTGCATAATTGAGGGCTCATAGCGTAGGTATTGGAACCATGATTGGCGGCTTGCTCAATGCGGGAGGATGCGATCCCTGTATTTTTCTCTGCGGATGGGTCCAACTACTTACGGCACCCTTCATTATCGGATGGATCTGGTCCATCGTCTGGGGATGCAGGATGTGGGTATGCTCCTGTTTCTTGCCACAAACACGCCAGAAGATGTAGTACTTCTCCCACAGAGAACGATAGCGCCATTCGCTGAGATCCTGCGTGGAATCGAGCAACGACGAAAAGAACAAACCGATCGATTCCAGCATCCAGTTTGCAGCGCAGATCATAGCCGCTCTCCCAATCTTCTTCATCATGCACTTGAAGTTGTACACGAGTTTTCTCCATTTGTATTCAACGTCAGCATGTATAACTCCAGCCAAATAGGCATGGCTGGGAAAGAACAGGAAATCGGCGAAGTGGTTCAAAGAATACAGGAAATCGTCGAAAAACGTCAGGATAAGGAACTGGGTGACGTAGTAGCTTGTCTGTACAGTAAAAACGGACAGATGGTACGGGAGAGAGGTCAACGAATAATACACGGCTTTTGCCACGGCTGCATCCTCCTCCGATCGTACAGGTTGAATATCTATGGGTCACGAGACTCCATCACATAAACCCTTCACGGCGGCATCTTCCGGATTCTGCAGTGTGTCCTTCAATTCGTCAAGGAGGCTGTTCGTCAGCTGTGTCACCGAAATCTGCATGTAGAAGGCGCTCGTGCAATTCAGCAGCGTTTCAAAAACGATGCCTCTACTCTTTATCTCCAGCATAAACACGGACAGAGAATCCGGGTGCACGTCATAGTAGTGATTCTCCACAGTCATCCCCACTCCCAATGGAATTGCCTTCAAAACGGTCATCATACGCTGATAGGGAGTGAAGGGAGGGGGCAATGACACATCCGCAGCCGCATCCATGATAAGAATGAAAAAGAATCCTACATCGCACACGACTAGCAAGGAGGAAGCTAGTGTCAAATCGGAGGGTTGCAGCGTTCCATCACAATTCCATTCCCTTCCAGCAAAAGACTCGCGTAAACAACTGTGCAATGGAATACCACTATCGAAAGATCGAAAGAGGCATCTTTAGTGCCGCCGATTTCCAGTCTTTTCAAAAGTGTCCCGTAAATGCACTTTGATATAGTAACTCCCGTAGGCACTCCAGGAATTGAAGGAGTTTGTGAAGAAATGCGGCGACAGCGTCATTAACACAAAGCGTTCCGATGTGAAGGATCTCCCACCCGTACTCGCATCTCTTAAACTCTAATGTGCAGACTGTGAGCCGATTAATCGATATGCTTCGCACTCTCAACAGATGGATTGACGAGATTCCTCCTCTGAATCAGCCTATGCGCTTCGGAAATAAAGCGTTCCGCACATGGAATGAACGATTGTGCAGCGTAGCTATCATTCTCTCACTTCAGCATAGGAAGGACCTGGGCTTCTGGAGCAGGTTGCCCAGCGGAACAACCCAATGATGTGCGTGGAGTTGGCGGGGTATTTGGAGGAGTCGTTCGGCAATCCCACTCGCATTGACTACGGCACGGGTCACGAAACCACGTTCATCATTTTCCTCTGTAAGGACTCACAATAACCAATCCCTCCTAGACTGTCTGTACAAAGTGGGCCTCCTCCAGGACAGCGATCTGAAGGCCGTCGTTCTGAAGGTGTTTACCGCCTACCTGGCCGTCTGCCGCCACCTGCAGCGCACGTACTGGCTGGAGCCGGCGGGGTCGCACGGCGTGTGGTCGCTGGATGACTACCAGATGCTCGTGTTCTATTTCGGCGCCTGCCAGCTGCACGGCAACGACTCCTTCGACCCCAAGTGCATTTGCGACAAGCGGCTGATGGAGGAGGAGGCTGGCGAGTACATGTACTTTGAAGCCATTCACTACATCAACACGGTGGGTAATGGCAGCTGCCGCTGAGTGGATAGACAAAGAAGGGCTACTTTTACGAGACCAGCCCCATGCTGTACGATATCAGTGGAGCGAAGAGCTGGAGCAAGATTTGCAGCGGGATGTACAAAATGTGGTGCAACGAGGTGCTCGGGAAGTTCCCCGTGGTCCAGCACCTGCGTTTCGGCTCCATTTTCCCTCTCAACTGGACGCCCTCCGAGAATCCCGCTACGAAGGAATACGCGCACATTTCCCCTCCGTCGATAGAAGTGAAGAGTATGCCGGAGAATTTCACCAAGGCGCCATGGGCGAAGTACTGCTGTTTGTTTCATAAAACGGTCAGGACAATTGGGTCTTGACTGAGTCAGTGGACTTGTCGCCGACTCATTTCTTATCTATTCAAACATGAGCACTCTCTATTTGACGATTGGCACAACGATGATATCAGCCGTTGTGAGTGTGGGTGATGTGGAGAAGAACATTGAATTGGATGATGGAAATGGAATACCTTTCGCGGTGTACATCTACAACAAGACTGTACTCTTCGGGAGAGCAGCAAAGGAGAAGGGCGAAACTGATCCTGGCAATTACTACGTTCATCTTCTCGATATTGCTGGAAAGATATGCAATGACAAGGAATTTGAAGAACTGAATGAGCTGGTTCCTTACCACATATGTCGTGATGATCAGGATCGCTGCATGTTGAAGGTGCGAGAGGAAGGGAAGAGAGTTGGAAAGCATCCACGAGATCTCATCTCCATGATTATGAGCCATATTGTGGACATTGTGCGCGAGAAGGGTTTTGACATTAACAAAGTGAAGGTTGTGTATCCGCTACAGTGTGGATCAATCCTGGCTGGGGAACTTATTGAGGCGGCGAAGATGATTCGCGGGATTCCTGTGGAAGTCGTAGCGGAAGAGTGTATTGCTTCCTTGAGCAGTGGCGTTTCTCTCGACCAAAGTAGATGCTGTGTTCTTCTTCTTCATCACAGAGGAAGAACTACCGATTTCTCGGTACTCAGGCCTCATGACCAGCAGTTCCAAGTGTTGTTCAACTACAGTTGTCCTAATCTCGGCGGTGAGGGTTCCACCCACCCCATTGAGGCGATGACCAATCTCTCAGAGGAAGGTGGAGCTGGGGAGCTGCACTGCGCAGAACACAGTGAAGAGAAGGTCTGCTTCCTTTCGGAGACAAGCACAACACCGGCTTGTGATGCCTTCCTGAAGGAGACTGAGGAATCGTTGAAGTACGTGTTGGAGGAGATCGGCGAATTGAGGCAACGAATCACCCACGTGGTTCTGTTTGGCGATGGTATGAACCTGCATTGTCTCAAGGAGCGTGTTTGCGACACACTCAATATCAGCACCGCTTCTATGAAGCAAAGTATGTCGGCACTGTGCAAAACGTTTTATGTGGCTATGCCGACCAGACATGAGGTTGTTCATTGGATGTGTGGTTACCGCTAGGTGTCGTCAGCGGCTCCTGTGCCCGTTGCACCCCTTCCTACTGCTGTGCCCGTCATACCCCTTCCTGCTCCTGTGCCCGTCATACCCCTTACTGCTGCTGAAGACTCCACTCCTTCATCGGGGCTGCCTGATGAAAGACGAGCCACATGCGCCGTATTCACCTTAGAGAGCACCTGCAGGAATATCTATTTGAAGCAGCAGAATCGATTGAGCTGTAACCTGGGATTCGTTTTCAAGGGAAAAGAAGCACCCCTGGCGAAGAAGCTATCGAAGAGGTTGCAGTTAGCACCCTTCAAACTGATTATGTATGAGGGTGAGGAACCAACATCCAGCAAGTGCACCGCCATTCGGCAGATCACTTTCGAGTGTGATGCCTATCATGAAGAGATCATTCGCAAATGTAAGGATCATCGTTATCCCAGCTTTGATCTCTATTTTACTGTGGACAGCTCTAAGATATGCACCCTTGAAGCAGTATGGAAGGATACGAAGGAAAAACTGAAGGTGATCGAGAATCGCCCTGTTCCTCCGGGCTATCGTCACGCCTCACAGGAGCAGGATAATGCGTCAGTGGAGCAGAGCGAATCGCAGCTGTCCACGCCAACTGCGGCAAACTCCACAACGGAAGGAACGCACGATGATGGGATGAACCCCGTTGAAGCGAATGAGAGAGATAGTGTTGCTATGCAAGTAGCGTTAAATGCGCATAACCTTCATGGACAACTGCAATGGGTTGAAAGCGATAAGCCCGGTCATAGCAGCGTATACCCTATGAGTGACGAAGACGGGAATGGTGTGAATTGATCTCCTTCTCACCTATGCTCCATACGCGTAAAACAGAAAACGAATGTTCTCATCCCATAGAAAGGGACGTGACAACCATGAACGAATTGCAATTACAATGAGTATCCTTTTGAGAGACTTGTTTGTTCCAACCCCCCTCCTTTCCGCCTTCCAAATCATGCAGGAATCCAATACAGGGAAACCGCCCTCCCCCTGTCGCTTCTCAGAAGCGGCAGTATTCTTCTTGTTTCTTTGAATCGGAATTCACAATGGGTCGCATGTATGGTAAAGGGTAAGTGGTGTGGCGATGCGTGGTGGTTGGCGTTTCTACGGGAATGGAGCTCTTATCGCTTGTAGAAAGGGTATTTCGGCTTCTTGCCTGCCCTACAAGAGAACCGCTCCTTCCTGGCTGAAGACGACTTCTGCTGAGGTGGAGGCTTCTGTTTGCCGTCTGGCGAAGAAGGGCCTCACTCCCTCGCAGATCGGTGTCTTGCTGAGAGATCAGAAGGGTATTGGTCAGGTCAAGGCCGTGACTGGCTCGAAGATCCTCAGAATTCTTAAGAAGAACGGTAAGGTTTCGGCTTTCCGTTTCTTGACGCCTTAGGACTGGCCCCCTCTCTCCCTGAGGACATGTACTTCTTGATCAAGAAGGCTGTGGCCATGAGAAAGCACCTGGAGCGTAACAGAAAGGACCGCGACTCCAAGTTCCGCCTGATTCTGATCGAGAGCCGTATCCACCGTCTGACTCGCTACTACAAGCGCACGGAGCAGCTTCCTCCCACCTGGAAGTAGTAGGTGTCACGTGAATATGTGTGAGGACTAGCAACTCGGCCACCGTGAATATGTGTGAGGACTAGCAACTCGGCCACGGCTTCCGCTCTGGTGGCGTAAGCGTCAATGGGTGAAACAAGAGGTGATTCTGTTTGTTGCACATGTGTTGAAGAAGGAGCACAACCGCTAAAGTCACTACGCATCGGAAAGACGCTCGGTCAGGCACTTCACCGCATCCTTGCTCAGAATCAAGTACTCCCTCTTCAGAATATCGTACACGTTGGCGCCCTATGTTTCACAGTGTTCTACGAAACGCACCAGCTGTGGGTGGTAGAGCACGCGCTTCATGTTCCGCGTGGACAAATCGAAGTTGGCGTTCTTCTCCTGCCCGTCGATGATCATCGCTAGGTTGTCGCCGATCATCTTCGTCAGCGCGGCATTCACCGGAGCCGTCTTCGCACTCTGTTCGTCACTCCCTCCCGCCAGTCACACCTCCACGCTGCACGAGTCCACGATCAGCAGGTGCTCCTCCTGCCACTTCAGTGACAGTGCCGTGCGCAGACCCAGCGCGCGAACTACACTCAACAGGAAAGCAGACGCCTACCCTTGAAGGGGAGCGTGTAGTCGTAGTCGCGAGGACGCGGACCCATGGGCTTGTAGCCGCCTCGCATCTGCGGCGCTCTAGCGAATCAGCCAGCATCG
>QWCN01006640.1_pt1 | contig 10535 bp, 13 predicted proteins | sample 1972711 | NCBI WGS metagenome assembly QWCN01 (sample SAMN09866707, study PRJNA288562) | Human gut metagenome isolate term1_stool, whole genome shotgun sequencing... | isolation source: gut | host: Homo sapiens | place: USA: California | reverse complement strand
CATCCACAGTCTTCTGATAAATATATTTTTTACAGAATTCGTCCACTTCATCCGTATAGAACGGGCTCGGAGAAAATGTTCCCATACCGCCGGTATTGAGTCCCTGGTCTCCATCCATGGCGCGCTTGTGATCCTGGGAAGAAGTCATGATCCTGATATTCTTTCCATCCACAAAGCTTAACACGGATACTTCGCGGCCAGTCATGAACTCTTCAATGACCATCTTGTTGCCTGCGGTACCGAACTTTTTATCCATCATAATGGACTGTACGCCCTCGCGCGCCTCTTCCAGTGTATTGCAGATCAGCACACCTTTGCCAAGTGCCAGTCCATCTGCCTTCAGTACGATAGGCATATCAGCGGTCTCCAGATACTCCAGTGCTTTCTGCGGATCGTCAAAATTCTCATAAGCTGCCGTCGGAATATCATATTTTTTCATCAGATCCTTTGAGAATGCTTTGGATCCCTCCAGGATCGCAGCGTTCTTTCTCGGTCCGAACACACGAAGGCCTTCTGCCTCAAACGCATCCACGATACCGCCTACCAGCGGATCATCCATACCTACGACTGTCAGATCGATCTGCTTTTCTTTTGCAAATGCGACCAGTTTGTCAAATTCCATTGCTCCGATATCCACGCACTCTGCATATTCAGAGATTCCTGCATTACCCGGCGCACAGTAGATCTTGTCTACCTTCGGACTCTGTGCCACTTTCCATGCGATGGCATGCTCTCTTCCGCCGCTTCCCACGATCAAAATCTTCATCTGTATTTCCTCCGCGCTTGTTCTACTGTTCGATCAGGACTTTTCCATCCTGAACTTTTACTTTTCCATTGGCGATCAGATCAATTGCCTTTGGCATGATCACCCACTCTGCCTGCTCCATCACTCTCTGCTGAAGACTCTTCGGTGTATCCTCCGGAAGAACTTCCACTGCTTTCTGAAGAATGATCGGACCGGTATCTGTCCCTTTATCCACAAAATGTACCGTTGCACCGGTAAGTTTTACACCACGTGAGAGTGCTCCTTCGTGGACTTTCAGTCCATAATACTCCGTTCCACAGAATGACGGGATCAGAGACGGATGGATATTGATGATCCGATTCGGGAACCGGTCAATGATCATTTCCGGGATCACTACCAGGCATCCTGCCAGCACGATCAGATCCGCTTCTGATTCCACCAGTGCCTTAAGAAGTGCTTCGTGGAATGCCTCACGGTCGGCATAGTCCTTCGGGCTGATGCACGACGCCGGAATCCCCGCCTGCTCTGCCCGGGTCAGCGCATAGGCATTTTTATTATTGCTGATTACAGTCACGATCTTTGCATTGGTGATGGAACCAGATGCGATCCCATCCATGATCGCCTGTAGATTGGTGCCGCCTCCTGATACCAGAACTGCCAGCTTTAGCATAAGGTCACACCTTTCTCGCCTGCTTCCACAGAACCTACTACATATGGTGTATCGCCTGCTGCTTTGATTGCTTCCATCGTCTTGTCCACATCTGCCGGATCTACCGCAACGATCATTCCAAGACCCATGTTAAAGGTATTATACATCATCTCTTCTGCAATATTTCCTTCTTTCTGAAGCATACGGAAGATCGGAAGTACCGGATAACTGTCTTTCTTCACGACTGCACGCACACCCTCCGGCAGCATTCTTGGAATATTCTCATAGAATCCGCCTCCGGTGATATGACTGCATCCTTTCAGGGTCACACCTGCTTCTTTTACATTTTTCAGAGCTTTCACATAGATTCTGGTCGGACGGATCAACGCCTCTCCAAGAGTCTCACCCAGACAGTCGTAATATGTATTCAGTGCTTCCGTTGTCATACGGAACACTTTTCTTACCAGAGAAAATCCATTGCTGTGTACACCGGTACTTGCGATTCCGATCAGGGTATCGCCCGGTTTGATATTCTCTCCGGTGATCAGATCTTTTCTGTCAACTACGCCAACTGCAAATCCAGCCAGATCGTACTCGTCCTCCGGCATCAGCCCCGGATGCTCTGCAGTTTCACCACCGATCAGAGCAGCTCCGGACTGTTTACAGCCCTCTGCCACACCACTTACGATAGTTGCGATCTTCTCCGGATAATTCTTTCCGCAGGCAATATAGTCAAGGAAGAACAGCGGTTCACCGCCTGCACATGCCACATCGTTCACACACATGGCAACTGCATCAATACCGATGGTATCATGTTTATTCAGAAGAAATGCGAGCTTTACTTTGGTTCCACATCCGTCGGTTCCGGACAGCAGTACCGGATCTTCCATATCCTTAATAGCTTTCAGTGAAAATGCACCAGAGAACCCGCCAAGACCTCCCAGTACTTCCGGTCTCATCGTCCCTTTTACAAATTTTTTCATCAGTTCCACGGACTCATATCCAGCTTCAATATCCACACCTGCGTTCTTATAATCCATAGCCATCTTACGTCTTCCTCCCTCTCTATTTCATCTGTGCCTGATAGGCTTTGTATCCAATCTCATCAAGCTTTGCAGCTTTTGCTTCCACTTCCTCTTTCATCTCCTGAGAATATACTTTCAGTCTCTCCAGAAGATCTGCGTCAGAGGTTGCCAGAATCTTTGCTGCCAGGATGCCGGCATTGGCACCGCCATTGATGGCAACGGTGGCAACTGGAATACCAGTCGGCATCTGCACAATAGAATACAGAGAATCCACGCCGCCCAGATCAGAAGTCTTCATGGGAATTCCGATCACCGGCATAGGAAAGATTGCTGCACACATGCCAGGCAGATGAGCTGCTTTTCCGGCACCTGCAATGATCACTTTGAAACCTTTTGCTTCTGCACTCTTAGCATATTCAAAGAATACATCCGGTTCCCGGTGTGCAGAGATGATCGTCATCTCAAAATCTACACCTAACTTTGCCAGTACATCTGCTGCTTTGCTCATAACGGGCATATCTGAATCGCTGCCCATGACAATTCCTACTTTTGCCATTGCTTTTCTCCTTTTGCTTATGATAGTTATAAGTTTTTTTAATAAAACACCTGTTACTTATAAGTTATCTTACCGTTACCTCTGCATCTTGTCAAGCCTTACTTCCACTCATCCAGAGGTACATTCAATTCTTCTGTTCCTGGAAGTACAAATCGTCCCTTCTGAATGATCGGGACTTTCGTTCCATCTTTTTGGATCACAGCAATCTCATCCAACTCCTCATAAGGAATTGTGATATCTGTGTGACAGTTAAAATAAGCTTTTCCCGGATCCTTACGACGAAGGGCAGAGCACTCATTTTCCTTTGCTATGATCTTCTTTCCATCCGGATTATGTGTTACCACATCTTCCTCCCAGGAATAACAGGTATCTCCTACTGCAAAATGTGGTCCGGTCTTCTCAGCGATCAGGATCGGCATCAATGCTTCAATGCCATATTTTCTGGCTGCCACATAAGCAGTGGTATTGGTTCCGATGGCAAATTCTCCCATAGGCAGTGTATCATGATGATACAGTACATTTTCCCTGATATACCGGCGGTTCTCGTCTGTATTTTCATAATTGCCACAGTCGTAATCTGTAACCATACCATCTGTAAAAGATAACACCAGATCTTTATAGTACAATCCATCCAGATAGACGCCGCTCACATGGAGAAGGCCGGTGGTTCCGGTAAGTTTTGGTGAAGTAAATACTTCTCCTACCGGAATATTCACATCTGCCACGCAGTTCTCAAAGACCGTTTCATGAGCCGGATCCTTGACAGATGCAAGTGCCACATAAAGGTCTGTCCGGTTTTCCCCGCTTCCTGTAATGTGTACTTTTTCTCCTGTATCCAGCACATCGATCATGCACTGCTGGATCCGCTGCCAGGTCCGATAATCCAGAGTATTGATTTTCACTGTCTCCCGGAATATCTCTTCAAATTTGTCTCCAATGTCCGGTACTGGGAAGGCAATAATGGTAAAGCTTCTCTCTTCACCTTTTATATACTCATTGGTCATCTGACCGGATTTGCTATAGAGAAGCACCTGATTCTCCTGCTGACGGTCTGCCAGCTTGTAAGCCTCCGGGCAGGCAGCCGGTTCAAACGGAGTCTCTCCAAAGATCTCCATCACAGCCGGACCTCCATGGACAGCTGCCAGTTCCTTGTACTGCTCATAGGTAGTTCTCATAACACCAAGCTTTCGCTCCACAAAGGCTTTATCCAGAAACAGTGCTGCATCACCCTTGTGATCGTAATCGTACTGGCGGTTCGGGGAAGAGCTGTAATATCCTATTTTATTAGCTTCTCTCATATTAACCCTGCTCACTGCTGCACGGTAAATGATGCTCTCAAGTCCCATTTCTTCAAAATTCTTTACCGCCTGGCGGATGATCCGCTCGAATCCCAGGCAATAACGGATATTGACGGTTCTTTTCTTCTTCAGATCCTTTTCGTTCACCTCAAATCCGATCCGGTATCCTTCCGTAAATACAGATGCGATCCGCTCGATCTCTGCTTCCGGAAGACGGTTCAGAAATTCGCTCATGCGGATCTCCCGGTCTGTGATATACTCGCCGAACTGATAAAGGTAGGACGGATCCGTAAGATCTGCCTTCATAATAATATCTCTTGCAAAAGACAGGGTCGGATCCAGCTGCTCCCTGATCCGGTAACTTACCAGTACATCACTGTAATCGCTGACAAACCAGTACACATCCTGCCCAAGCTGCCGTTTTGTGGGCAGATCTCCTTCTGCAAATTCACTGTGGATCTGTAAAAACAGTTCCAGATGGATCAGAAGCTCCTCATCCCGCTTCTCAAATGCATAGACGATCATACCCCGCAGTTCCGTATATACAAAAGAGAGGACGTTTCCATATTCCTCTCCCAGCTCTGCAACTGCATAAGCCGGATTGGCATAGCTTGTCTCATAAGCATTTCCGGCAATATCCTCATAAAGTTTTTCGTTCCATGCTTTTAATTCATCAACTGACGCTTTTGCAAAATAATCCTCTTCAGCCAGCTCTCTCGCCTTCAGGATCAACAGGGCAAACTTCCCAGTCTTTTGAAAATAATCGCCAACGGCTCCATTGATCTCAGGATCTGCCGCAATCTGGCGGATCCTCTCATATGCAAGCTGCTGGCGTTCTCTCAAAGTCTCATTCATTTCCATTGATGTCACCATCCCATTATATAAATCATCACAAATCCGACCAGAAGCAGTCCATTGATACCGATTCCAAGATCCGGAAACAGCCGGTAAGAATCCTCTTCCCGTCTTCCAAGCACGCCGTACCATGCACCTGCGCATGCTACAAAGAATGCCAGAAGTCCCAGAACTGCCACCGCTTTTCCCGCCTGCCCGGACGTCAGATAAGCCGCCGCCAGCAGGCAGAACAAGAGCCCTGCAGACACCGCTCCCAGGATCGTAGAGAGAATTCCATTTCTGGAATGCTTCTTATCCGTGAATTTAATTTTTCTCTTTTTCATGTTTTCCTCCAGATACTACCAGGCGGTGCAGTGCATAACCCAGACATCCTCCCAGAGTATTCAGCATCAGATCATCCACATCACAGCTTCCTGCCTGCAGCACAAGCTGTGAAAGTTCGATGAACAGGCTGAGTTCCAGACTGGAAAGCGCTGTCCTCCAGAACCCTGCAGGCTTCTCCTTCAGGGCTGGAAGCAACGCTCCAAACGGCATAAAACCAACTACATTTCCTGCAAGATTCAGAAACACCCGCCATGATCCGATGGTCCCGCGATATTTCAGATAGCGTCGAATCTCCCGAAACGGAACCAGATTATAACGGTAGTCTCCCCCTAAGATCGACCGGCCCCATTCCTCTGAGAAAAACATCAGATAGATCAGCAGAAGAATGTAACATGCAAAGAAGACTCTGCATAACAGCCGGACTTTTTTTCCCGTCTCCTTTTTCAAGTCTGATCCCCTTTTAGAACAACAAGTCTGATTTTCCCTTGAGCAGTCTGGCTCCTCCGACGATCATCAGAATACCGGACACAATACCGGCTACCAGGACTACGATTCCCAGAGCCAGATTGCCTGCTCCAATCACAGACATTAATTTATATGTTTTTTCGTTGTTCATGAAACTTACTCCTTTTCAGAACCTACTGTTTTGCACCATACTGTTCATAGTATGCATCGATAGCAGCCTTTAATGTATCATCAATGATAACTTTTCCCTTATACGGACGGTTGTAAAGATATTCTACCACATCAGCCATGGTCACGATCGCATTAGTCTCAAATCCGTACAGATCATGTACTTCATCAAGTGCGCATTTTACGCCGCCCTTTCCAACTTCCATACGGTCCAGAGATACCATCAGTCCCACGATCGTCACATCTGCTGCACCCTTTACCTTCGGAACGGTCTCTTCCATGGATTTACCGGAAGTAGTTACATCCTCGATCATGACTACACGGTCACCGTCTTTTAATTTGCTGCCAAGGAAGCTTCCCTTGTCTGCACCGTGGTCTTTCTCCTCTTTTCTGTCTGAGCAGTAGCGGATTTCTTTTCCATACAGCTCGCTGTACGCGATTGCAGTCACAACACTCAACGGAATTCCCTTGTAAGCCGGTCCGAATAACACATCAAAATCATCACCATATCTGTCATGGATCGCTTTTGCGTAGTACTCGCCCAGTCTCTTTAACTGAGAACCGGTCACATAAGCTCCTGCATTCATGAAGAACGGGGATTTTCTTCCGCTTTTCAGAGTAAACTCTCCAAATTTCAGCACATCGCTGTCTACCATAAATTCTATAAATTCCTGTTTATACTGTTCCATCTTCCTGTAACCTCCTTATCTCACAGCACCGATCAGGTCGCGGATATCCTCCACCTGATACCGTCTCATATAATTCTCGATTCCTTCTGCCACTTCTTTCGCCGCATAAGGATTTGCAAAATTCGCTGTTCCCACAGATACTGCCGTGGCTCCTGCCAGAATAAACTCCAGTGCATCGTCCGCATTGGTGATGCCACCCATTCCGATGATCGGAATATTTACCGCCTGGGCTGTCTGATAGACCATCCGTACAGCCACCGGCTTCACAGCAGGACCGGACATGCCGCCGGTCTTGTTGGCAATGGCAAATGTCCTTCTATGGATATCGATCTTCATACCGGTCAGTGTATTGATCATGGAGAGAGCATCGGCTCCACCAGCTTCTGCTGCCTTTGCCATAACAGTAATATCTGTTACATTGGGACTTAATTTCATGATCACCGGCTGTTTTGCACGTTTTTTCACCTGCTCTGTAATATGCTGCAGTGCTTTAGGATCCTGGCCAAATGCGATACCGCCTTCTTTGACGTTGGGGCAGGATACATTGATCTCCAGCATATCCACCGGCTCATCTGCCAGACGCTCTACAACCTCGCAGTAATCCTCTTCACTCTTGCCACACACATTGACAATGATCTTTGTATCATATTTTTTCAGAAACGGAATATCTCTCTTTACAAACACATCAATTCCCGGATTCTGGAGACCGATGGCATTGAGCATGCCACTTCTGGTCTCTGCGATCCTCGGAGTCGGATTGCCCGGCCACGGTACATTGGCAACTCCCTTGGTCACCACTGCACCGAGAGCTCCCAGATCGTAAAATTCACTGAATTCTGCACCGGATCCAAAGGTACCTGAAGCTGTCATAACCGGATTCTTCAGTTCCACTCCGGCAATCGTCACTTTTGTATTCATTACAGCTCCACCTCCGTGCTTAAAAATACCGGTCCATCTTTGCAGACACGCTTATTGTGTACCTGAGAATGTTCATCCTTCTCTTTGGACTGACAAACACAGGCAAGACAAGCACCGATTCCACAGGCCATACGCTCTTCCATGGAAAGATAGCACTCGATTCCCTTTTCCTCTGCATAGGCTTTGATGGCACGAAGCATAGGCTTTGGCCCGCAGGCATAGATCACATCGGCTTCGATTCCCTGCTCACGAACAGCATCCAATACATTTCCCTTTGTTCCCGCACTGCCATCTTCTGTTGCCACATAAAAAGCTCCGGAAGCACCCAACTCCTCTGTCAGGAACAGTTCATCTCTGTATCCTGCTATTGTCTGTACCTGCGTACAGCCATTCGCTTTCAATGTTTTTCCCAGCTGTACCATAGGCGGCACACCGATTCCTCCACCCATAAGAAGGGGCTTTTCCCCTTTCAGTGGAAATCCATTTCCCATAGGTCCAATGATCTCCAGCTGGTCTCCTTTTGTCAGATGTGAAAATTCATCCGTTCCTTCTCCTACTACACGGTAGACCAGACGAAGCTTTCCGTTCTCTTTATCTGCTTCACAGATACTGATCGGGCGTGGAAGCATACGGCTCTTGTCCTTGCTGTACACAGATACGAACTGACCCGGAACCGCCTCCTTCGCAATGCTCTCTGTCTCCAGCCAGAGACTGAAGATTCCTGAAGCGATCTCTGTCTGTTCAGCTACAACTGCAAATTCTCTGCTCTTCATATCTGTCCTCTCTTCTGAAGTTTATTTTGCTGCAGTCAGCGCACCCTGAATATCTGCGATCATTGCCTCTACTGCTGCACGGGAAGCATCTCCGAAGTTCTCTGCGCCAAATTTTGCATAAGCCTCCTGCTTGTAAGCAGCAATGATTCCTCTGGAAGAGTTTACGATAGCTCCCAGTCCATCTTCATTGAAGAAATGAACCAGATCCTTGCCTTTTCCGCCCTGTGCACCGTAACCCGGCACCAGAATAAAGGATTTCGGCATAACTTTACGAAGGATCTCGCCCTGCTCCGGATAGGTTGCTCCTACTACAGCTCCAACATAGCTGTATCCACTCTCTCCCATATGCTCTTCTCCCCACTGGGCTACCTTCTCACCCACCAGCTCATAGAGCGGCTTTCCATCGATCTTCTGATCCTGGAACTCTCCACTGGACGGATTGGAGGTCTTCACAAGAATGAAAAGACCTTTGTTCTCCTGCTTGCATACATCGATAAACGGCTTCACGCCATCAGATCCCAGATACGGATTGACGGTTGCAAAATCCTCGTCAAATCCTGCATAAGTCTTGCTTCCTACCTGTACTTTTCCCAGATGTCCCACTGCATAAGCTGCTGATGTAGATCCGATATCACCTCTTTTAATATCTCCGATCACCACAAGATCCTTGGATTTACAGTAATCTACTGTCTTCTTATATGCCTTCAGTCCCTCGATACCGAACTGCTCGTACATGGCGATCTGCGGCTTTACTGCCGGGATCAAATCATAGGTCTTGTCTACGATCTCTTTGTTGAACTGCCAGATAGCCTCTGCCGCCCCTTCCAGAGTCTCGCCATACTCTGCGAACGCCTTTTTCTGGATGTGCTCCGGCACATAGGAAAGCATCGGATCAAGTCCTACAACAATCGGTGCTTTTGTCTTCTGAATCTTGTTGATCAGCTTATTAATCATGAGATATCTCCTTTTTCTGCTTGTTTTCTGGGCTTTGCCCATTTTCTGGGTATAAGTTTAGCATATGTGGACAGGTATTTCAACGTAATCACGTTCTAAAAACTTAAGTTTTGCTTAAGATGTCCGGCAAAAATTGACATGAAATATACAGTCCGCTATACTGAATCTATCAATTACCACTGGAGGGAAAGAGTATGAGTTATGCAAATGCTATTATTGGACTGGGAGTTGGAATTGCAGCAGTTATCCTTATTATTGCAATCGCCTGCTATGTGATTTTTTCTTACGCACACATGAAAGCATTGAAGGCATTGGGATATGATAAGGCATGGCTTGCATGGATTCCGTATGGCTGCACTTTTGCATGTGCAGATGCGGCAGCAAAAGATGAAGACCCGGTAGAATTATTTGGAAGCTTCACTGTTCCGGCACTTCTGTTCAAACTGTGGTGGATCCTGCTTCTGGTACTTGGATTCCTGCCGTTCCCGGGATGGCTTTCCAATGTCCTGAATATTGCATTGAATATTGTATTTATGGGATCGATTTACGCAAAGATGTTTGCAGAGCTGGATGGCAAGACGGAAAGCGAAGAGCAGGTGCTTGGATGTGTGTCCGGATTCCTGCCGATCGTTGCAGTATTCAAATTCTTATGCATGAAATAAATCATTACCAGATGAAAGGAGCTGTCGTAAGATGTGATTACGGCAGCTTCTTTTTCTGTGTTATTTTTCCGGACACAAAAATTCCAGGCCGGACAACCTGGAATCTTTGCGTTGAAATGTATATAACTACTAAGGGGATAGAGAAAAGCAAAACGAAAAAAAAGACAGTACCGGGCTTCGGTGCTATCTCCATTGATAACTTTTCGTTTTAGGCTTCCAGGAGTTTTCCTCCTGTTGAGTCCTATTATACGTTTTAAGACTTGAAAGTCAACGTTTTTTCAAATTTCCGTATTTCTTTTATCAACTCTGATTTTTGCCAAAAAAATTTTAGATTTCTGTGCAAAAAAGGAGCCCTCCTGCAACTGGAAGGGCCTTAAAAAGGGAGGATGCCGAGTGCTGCTCACTCGGCATATTATGAAAAAGTTTTATTTAAAGTATTTAACTAGCTGTCTTT
>QWCN01006638.1_pt1 | contig 10536 bp, 7 predicted proteins | sample 1972711 | NCBI WGS metagenome assembly QWCN01 (sample SAMN09866707, study PRJNA288562) | Human gut metagenome isolate term1_stool, whole genome shotgun sequencing... | isolation source: gut | host: Homo sapiens | place: USA: California | reverse complement strand
TTAGCGCCGCAAATGAGTCCGATTCATTTTGATATACTTGAACCGGTGTTTCGCCGTTACGGATTCCAAGTGGAAATTTTGGATAACGACAACCGAACAGCCATTGAAACCGGGCTGAAATTTGTTAATAACGACGCATGTTTTCCGTCCATCACCGTTGTAGGTCAGATCATGGAAGCCGTTCTTTCCGGAAAATATGACACAGACCATCTTGCCGTAGTCATGACGCAAACGGGAGGCTGCTGCCGTGCCAGCAATTATGTGGGATTTATCCGAAAAGCGCTTGCAAAAGCCGGTCTCGCGCATATTCCCGTGATTTCTCTTAACGGAAACAGCATGGAAAAAAATGAAGGCTTCTCTATCACGCCGGCCGCTTTGCTTGACGCTATGCGCGCAATTACATACGGCGATCTTCTTATGAGATGCCTTTACCGAGTCCGCCCATATGAGCAAACGGCCGGTTCCGCAAACGCTTTACACCAAAAGTGGAAAAACATCTGTATCGACTCCTTAACGAACAAACGAAGCCGCTATTCCTACGCACAGGTGTGCCGCGGAATCGTAAAGGATTTTGACCGCCTGCCCATTCACGAGGATTTGATAAAGCCCCGCGTGGGAATCGTAGGCGAAATTTTAGTAAAATATATGCCCTTAGCAAACAACCGTTTGGTAGAGCTGCTTGAAAAAGAGGGTGCGGAAGCCGTTGTTCCCGATTTGATGGATTTTTTGAATTACAGTGTGTTCAACGGGGATTTTAAGCATAAATATCTCGGCACAAAATGGATCACCTCTGCGACTGCAAAAGCAGGCGTCGGCGCTCTGCGCACCTTGCGCAGGCCGGCGATCGCCGCGCTGAAGGCAAGCCGGCGTTTTGAAGCGCCGCTGCCCATTGAAAAAATCGCTGAGCTTGCCAACCCATTTTTATCACTCGGTAATCAATACGGCGAAGGCTGGTTTCTCACAGGCGAAATGGTCGAGCTCCTTACCTCCGGCGTACCCAATATCATATGTATTCAGCCCTTTGCGTGCCTTCCGAATCACGTGGTCGGCAAGGGAGTCATCAAAACGCTTAAAAAAAGCTATCCCTATGCCAATATTGCCGCCGTGGATTATGACCCAGGCGCCAGTGAGGTCAATCAGCTGAACCGCATCAAACTGATGCTGTCGCAGGCAAAAAAGACCTGTTGCAAACACGATAAATAGATTTTTGAGGAAAATAATACTTTACTAAAACATTTTATTCTTACTACGCAAAAAAAGCGCTTCAAGAATTTATGGGGCTTGTTAAGAAGTCATATGGGGCGCCAAACAAAAGCGCGTTGCGCTATTGTTCCGCAGTGCGCCACACTTTAATTTTTGCGCGAAAGAATTGGTTTATCCAATGCGTCGAAATCGGGCGACTTCAGAACCCAAGCGCAATGCGCTTGGGTTTGACGCCCTCCCCCAGCTGTTGTGTAACACCAAATTTTCTGCTTATCGCTTTCTGTCATTAAAATCTTTTTGCTAAATCGAAATATATAATGAAAGTGCGTAAGCACTTCATAACGATCGCCTTGAGGCGATCGTTTGTGGCCGCAATTTAAAATAATGGAAAGCGCATTAAGCTTTGGTTTGCGTTCACCATTAGTTTGTGCGCAAAAGAATAGGCTTGTTTTTTATGTTAAACCATAACAATCTCAAAAGCTTTTTCCTCTGAGATTTCCTACCCTGACCATACCCAAACAGACGCTCCAAAGGGGTTCGTTAAGGGAGCCATAATGAGGGAATTTACACTTGTGTAATTAGCAATCCCCCCCTTGATAGAAAAAGAATTGTTTGTAAAAAAAATATAAAAAACAAAAAAAGCAGCACTCCTGCTGCTTATCTCATTTTGGCCGTTAAATCAACGGATATCATGATATTATTTTATTTGCATCATTAAAATTATCCTTTTAAGCAAACAGAAAGCTTATCAAAGCCCCTGCAATCTGCGTTCGATATCCTCCACATAGGCTTTTAACGTAGGATCAGTCCGCATGGATTGGCGAACCTTCCCGATTCCGTTAATGACTGTAGAATGATCCCTTCCGCCGAACTCATCGCCGATACGCGGATAGGATAAATCTGTCAGCTCACGGCAAAGGTACATGGCAACATGTCTGGGCGTAACAATAACAGCATCGCGTTTTTTTCCCACCATCTCGTCTACGTCTACATCAAAATAAGAGGCTACCGCATCTTTAATCTTTTGCGCCGTAAGCTGCTTTTTCTGGGCGGCATGATAATCCTTTAAAGCCTCCGACACAATTTCGTAGTTGATCTCCTTGCCCATAATGTTTGCGTATGCCACTACGCGCTTCAAAGAGCCTTCCAGCTCACGAACGTTATCAGACGCACGTTCCGCAATAAAAAACAACAGCTCATCATCCAAGTAAGCGCCGCAGGCTTCCGCCTTCAAACGAAGAATTGCCACCCGCGTTTCCAGATCCGGAGGCGTGATATCCACGATCAGGCCTCCTTCAAAACGGGAACGAAGTCTATCCTCCAGCGTGGCAATTTCTCTCGGCGGCCGATCGGAGGTAATAATAATTTGTTTATTGGCGCTGACTAATTCATTGATGTTGTGAAACATTTCCTCCTGCGTGCGTTCCTTGCGAGTTAAAAACTGAATATCGTCGATCATCAGCACATCCACGTTTTCGCGGTAATAAGCGCGGAATTCCGCCGATCTATTGCGGGAAACAAGATCGATAAACTCATTTGTATATTTTTCACATGTGGTGTAAAGCACGCGCATAGCCGGATTTTGATCTAAAATATAGTTTCCGATCGCATGCATCAAATGGGTCTTTCCCAGCCCTACGCCGCCGTAAATAAACAGCGGATTATTTAACATTGCAGGCGATTCCGCCACGCTCAGCGCCGCAGCCTGTGCAAACTGATTGCCGGAGCCTATAACAAAGGTATCAAACGTATATTTCTCATTGAGCATTGGGCGTTTTGCAGTATCGTCGCGGCGATTCAGAATATCCTGTGCTTCCGATTGCAGCAGCAGCTTAATTTGCAGCTCGCCGTTTGCCGCCATATTCACAGCGGACTGCATATGCATCATATATCCGCTTTTTGTGGTCAGCTGTTTGCGATGAATTTCAGAAGGAACAATTAAATAAATCGTACCATCCCTTAAAATCAACGGTTTAATAGAACTAAACCATGTCATATACGGAACCTTTCCGATTTCATTTGTGTTTTTTAACACCTGGGAAGCCGAATCCCAAATTTTGTTCACATCCTGCTGCATTGCAATGACTCCTTCCTGATCCTTCACACCCCTACCCCCTCAAAAGCACTGTTGATGCTGTTTGTGGGAGTTATCCACAACCAGTGGATAAAATCTATATACAGTATGCATGAAAAAATCCTATACAAGGTATAGAATAACCCTTTTTTCAAAACCCGCGGAAAACCCGAAGATTTGCATAAAAACGGCGTTTTTTTGAGATAGCCTTCGAAAAAAACGCTTTTGTGGAAAACTATGTTGAGAATAATGCGCTTGTTAAAGAGAACGAATTGTATACATCATACCAAAAAAGCTGTGGATAATCAATAATTTTTTTAACTTTTTTGCAGATTTTTTTGCAAAAATTACGCTTATACTACATATGGTATGGCAGTATTCCACAAGATACAATTAAAAATCATGTTTTTTTATATTTTTATTTCTTGCAAAACTATGATATAATATCTTAAATTAGATGACACAGCATGTCCTTCGGGTATAGAGAAAAATTGTACCCGCAGCGAATAAAAAACAGAAAGGGTTTGAAAAAATGGTCAGAACAAGATTTGCGCCCAGCCCTACAGGGTATATGCATGTGGGAAATTTACGCAGCGCATTATACGCATATTTATTTGCCCGCAAAAGCAAAGGCTCTTTTGTGCTGCGTGTGGAAGATACGGATCAGGAACGGTATGTGCCTGAAGCGCTTTCCGTCATTTTTGACACGCTGCGCGAAACGGAAATTATTTACGATGAAGGGCCGGATAAGGACGGCGGGTACGGACCGTATGTACAGTCCGAGCGCAAAGAGCTTTACCGGCAGTATGCGCAGAAGCTGGTAGAAAGCGGCGCAGCGTATTATTGCTTCTGCACGCCGGAGGAGCTTGAAGCACGCCGCACGGAAGCTGAAGCAAAGGGCGAAACCTTTAAATATGATAAAAAATGCATGAATCTTTCTAAGGAAGAGATTCAAGCGCGTATCGCACGCGGGGATTCCTATGTCATTCGCCAAAATACGCCCACAGAAGGCACCGTAACCTTTGAAGATATGATTTTCGGCAGCATTACGGTGGAATGCTGCACGCTGGACGATATGGTTCTTCTTAAAGCGGATGGGCTTCCGACATACAACTTCGCCAACGTGGTGGACGACCATCTTATGAACATTACCCATGTGCTGCGGGGCAGCGAATACCTTTCCAGCACACCGAAATATTCCCTGCTGTATGCTGCTTTTGGGTGGCAGGAACCAAAATATGTGCATTTGCCGCTCATTATGAAGGACGCGCACAACAAGCTTTCCAAGCGCAACGGGGACGCCAGCTATCAGGATCTGCGCGCCAAAGGGTATTTAATGGACGCGATTGTGAATTATATCGCTTTGCTCGGGTGGAATCCGGGAACAAATCAAGAAGTCTTTTCACGCGAGGAGCTTACGGAAGCCTTTGATCTTTCCGGTATCAGCAAGTCTCCGGCATTGTTTGACCCGCTCAAGCTGCGGTGGATGAACGGAGAGCATATTAAACGCCTCTCGCCGGAAAAATTCTTGGAGCTGGCCTCCCCGTGGCTGGATCAAAGCGTCGCTAAAGGGCGCTATGATTACGCCAAGCTTGCCGCGCTCTTACAGCCCAGATGCGAGGTGTTGGGAGAAATTCCGCAGATGATCGAATTTTTGCCGCAGGTCGCCTCCTATGAAAAAGAGCTTTATGAGCATAAAAAATTCAAGCTTACGCAGGAAATCGCCTTGCAGGCGCTGCGTTTGGCGGAAGCGGCGCTCGCCGCGCTTCAGGACTGGACGCAGGAAAGTCTTCACGAATGCATGCTTTCTCTTGCTGCGCAAAACGCTATGAAGAACGGACAGGTGCTTTGGCCGGTTCGCGTGGCGCTTTCGGGGCTGCCCTCTACTCCCGGCGGAGCGATCGAGCTGGCGGACATTTTGGGAAAGGAAGAAACGCTTTCCCGCATTCGCGCAGGAATCGAATTTTTATCAGCTTAACAGGAAAGGAGCGAAGCGGTCATGATCGCTCAAAAGGATCTGGAACAGGCGCTTGCACGCGCCATGAAAACCGGCGCGGATTTCGCGGAAATTTTCTGTCAGGACAGTATGCGCCATTCGTTGGGAATGATCGACTGCGCCTTAGAATCGGCTGTATCGGCGCAGGAACGGGGCGTAGGAATACGCATTCTTTGCGGAACGCGCTGCATATACGCTTACGGAAACGATCTTTCGCTTTCGGGCTTGCTGCATTTGGCGGACAGCGTTGCAGCCGCGCTTGACGGGCCTTGCTTAAAACAGCAGGATATCTTGCTTACGCCGATGAAGCTTTCTTCTGTTCACCCTATTTTAAAAAACGGTTCGGATTTTGATTACCGCAAAAAAGCAGAAGCGATCCGTGCTGCGCATGACAGCGCCCGCGCTTACAGCAGCAAGATCGTTCAGGTCTCCGTTTCCCTTGCCGACAGTATGCATGAAGTCCTCATCGCCAACAGCGAAGGCTTGCTGGTGCAGGATCAGCGCGCTTATACGCGCCTGCGGATTTCTGCGGTCGCCTCTAACGGTACGGAAAATCAAAGCGGCAGTGAAAGCCCCGGCGCGCATATGGGGCTTGAATTTTTGGATACAATCAACGCTGAAGCGCTGGGGCGCGCATCCGCAAAGCAAGCGGTTACTATGCTTCATGCACCGCTCTGCCCTGCCGGAACGATGCCTGTGGTCATGGAAAACGGCTTCGGCGGCGTGATTTTTCACGAAGCATGCGGTCATTCGCTGGAAGCAACAAGCGTAGCGCGCGGAAATTCCGTATTCTGCGGCAAGCTTGGAGAGAAAATCGCAAGCGAAAAGGTTTCGGCGTTTGATGACGGCACCATTCCGAACGCTTGGGGTTCGCTCAACATCAGTGATGAAGGAGAAAAAACACAGCGCATTCAGCTGCTCGACCGCGGTATTCTCAAAAGCTATATGATCGACCGCTTGGGAAGCAGACGAATGAACCTGCCCTCTACCGGCAGCGGCCGCAGGCAGGGATACACCTATGCGCCGACCTCACGCATGACAAACACCTATATTGCCGCCGGAGAAGACGATAACGAGGAAATGATCTCTTCCGTGGAATATGGATTATATGCCAAAAGCATGGGCGGCGGAAGTGTGAATCCTGTAACCTGCGAATTCAACTTTGCCGTTCGTGAAGGCTACCTGATTGAAAACGGAAGGATCACTGCGCCTGTGCGCGGAGCAACGCTGATAGGAAAGGGCCATGAGGTGCTTTTGAATATCGACCGTGTAGGACGCAATATGTGCATGGCGCAGGGAATGTGCGGTTCGGAAAGCGGCTCGATTCCCACAAACGTCGGCCAGCCGCGCATTCGTATTTCTTCCATAACGGTAGGCGGTAAGGCGGAATAATGAAAGAAAAAACAAAAAATATAAAACTGCCCTTCATTTTTAAAAATATATTGATCGTATGCGGAATGCTTTTGCTGATATACGCAGGGATCATGCTGTTTACGGTAAATTACAACGCAGGCATTGTTTTTGCGGCGCTGCTTGCTGCCGTGCTGATTTCATTAGGGGTTTTCTTTGAAAAAATAATCAAAATCAAATGGCTGTCCGTATGCATAGGAGGTGCATTCGCCGCTCTGCTGCTTCTTATAAGCTTTATTGCGGTTTACGGGCAGTGCGATACGGTTACCTATACCGAAGACGCGCTGATCATTCTTGGGGCGGGAATAGACGGAGAAGAGCTTTCTCCTCAGCTCAAAAACCGATTAGATAAAGCGGTGGAATACGGCAGCCGTAACAGCGATGCGGTGATGATCGTATCAGGCGGTCAGGGCGCGCAGGAAACCGTAACGGAAGCGCTTGCAATGGAAAGATATTTGATTGAAAAAGGAATTTCCGCAAACAGAATCATTCGGGAGGAATACTCTGTTTCAACCCGTACAAATTTGAATAACTCCAAAAAAATTCTGGATGAAATTTTTGATTATGATTACAGCGTTGCTTTAATAACAAGCGATTATCATGTTTACCGAGCTTCTGAATATGCGCAATCGGCAGGGTTAAACTGTAATCATGCGCACGCAGATATCGAGTGGTACAGCGCACCAATGCGATACCTGCGCGAATGCGCGGCAATTATCAAGCTTTGGCTTTTTGAATAAAAAATATAATAGTATGTGCAGCCGGCAAGGGCGGCGGAAGGAGAGCGAACCGCCGCGCAAGGAGGCGGTTCGCTCGCGGAAGTCGCCCTGTTGCATAAATAAAAACGTATTTCTATCAAATATCATGACAGAAAAAAATTCTTTCCACAATTTCCGCAACATCTGCCATGACAGAAACCGCCTGCATTTGTGCGCGCAGCTTGGAAGCGCCGCTCAAGCCATGGGTATAAGCGCATAAGTGCTTACGCATCTGTTTCATGGCATTTTCTTCACCCTTCAGTGCACATAACTGCTCTGCATGACGCAGAATCAACTCGCCTCTCTCCTTTGCGGAGGGCGCCTTATAAACCTTTCCGAGAAGTGTATCGGAAATTTCACAAAATATCCAAGGATTTCCGAATGCGGCTCTGCCAATCATAACGCCGTCGCAGCCCGTTTTGTTCAACATACAAAGCGCCGTTTCTCCATTTTGCACATCGCCGTTTCCAATCACAGGAATTCCTATAGCTTCCTTAACCTCCTGAATAATTTGCAAATCCGCCTTACCGCTGTATCCCTGTTCCCGCGTTCTGCCGTGCACCGTAATGGCCGCAGCACCGGCTCTCTCCGCAAGACGAGCAATCTCCACTGCATTTATATGATCGCCATCCGCTCCGGATCTAATCTTTACCGTAACGGGAACGGCTGCATTTTTTGCCGCCGCGTGAATCACCTCATACGCAAGCGAAGGACGTTCAAGCAGTGCGCTTCCCTCTCCATTAGAAACAATTTTGCGGGCAGGGCATCCCATATTGATGTCAATAGCGGCAAATCCGTTTAAAACAGGATTTTTAGCCTGCTCCGCCATAATATCAGGATCACTGCCGAACAACTGCACGCCGCACGGAACACGGTCATATTTCAATGAAAGCAATTCCTGCGTATTGCGGTTTTCATAAAAAAGCCCCTTTGCGCTGATCATTTCGGTAAAGGTCATAGAAGCGCCCTGCTCCGCGCAGAGTCCGCGAAACACGCTGTCGGTAATGCCGGCCATCGGAGCAAGAAATATTTTGTTTTTGATGTTTAAATTTCCAATCTTCACTTGCTACCGCCTTTTTTTTCCGCAAATGTTCAGCTGTTCACAAGCAAGATTCCAGATGCGTTCGGCTGTTTCATGCTTTGTAAAATCTCCCACCGCTAAACGATATATGGAAGGATCATCCTGCACGATTTTCTGAAATCCTTCATACACTTTATGGTGAAAGCTGTTTCCTTGAAGCTCCATGCGGTCGTTCTGTTCCGCTCCGCCCTTTCTGAGAAATGAAGCTGTTTCATCAATCTCCAAAAAAAATGTCAGATCAGGCTTAGCGCCCTGCATGGCTAATTCATTGAGCATATAAACCGTTTGCAGTTCTATTCCCCGCGCATAGCCCTGATACGCTAAAGTAGAATGAATATAACGGTCGCAAAGCACGATTTTTCCGGCTTTTAATGCAGGCGCAATAACCTCGTGCACATGCTGTGCTCTCGCAGCTTCATATATCAAAAGCTCCCCAAGCGCACAAAGGCTTTCATTTTCAGCATCAAGCACAATATTGCGTAGCTTTTCAGCGATTTCACAGCCGCCCGGTTCTCTTGTAACAAGCGTTTCATATCCGGCATCTTGCAGCCTTTCAGAAAGAAAACGTATCTGCGTGCTTTTTCCCGCTCCGTCCGTACCTTCAAAGGTAATAAAATAACCCTTCATTTTGATAACCATCCTTTTAAATAAACAACAAATATTTTATATATCTTCCTTTACAACGCGAAGCCGACCGTTTTGCAATCCAAACAGCTCCTGATCGTTTTTTTGCGCATGTAAAAGATATTTAACCGTTTTTTCGGAAATTTTTTCACCGTAAACTACCGCAGGAATTCCAGGCGGATAAATACCGGCGCAGCAAGCAGCTATGCGATTTGAACATTTCTCGATCGGTAAATATTCTGCTTTTGCAAATGCGGCTTTCCGCACGCTCTGCACACGTTCATTTTTATTCAAACAAATCAAATTATTCTGTTTTGAATATAAGGTTCTACGCAGCTTTTTCAGCGCGTGAAGCAAACGTGTATAATCACTGTCATAAGGCGTTAAAATGCAAACCACAAAGCGTAAATCCGCCATTTCAGGAACAACTCCCTGCTCCTCCAGCTGCTTTGCAGCTTCGATCCCCTCACAGATTTCAGATGTATCAATACATAACCGCGTAGGATCCTTATGTATATATTGAAGCACGGAAAGCCCCGGTATTTTGGAAATTTCATCTTCCAATTTTCTTACACGGTTAAGAAAAGCTTTTGTATCAAACGCAGCATATTCATCACGAGCACGATCCATACTTTCTAAAAGCAAAAAGCTTGGACTGGAGGTACCCAAAAGCTGAAGAAAGAACTCCATTCTCTCCGAAAGCGATAAATCAGCAATATGTAGCGCCGCGCTTTGTGTCAATGCACCGGTGGTTTTGTGAAGAGAATGCACCCATGCATCTGCTCCGCTTCGCCCATCATAAGGCAAAAGAGTTGAATAATAAGGAAAATGCGCTCCATGTGCTTGATCCACCAACAACTTTACACCGTATTTTTTACACATTGCACTGATTGGATTTAACTGCGCGCATAATCCGTAATAATCCGGTGAAGTAATAAGCAGCGCCGCTGCATTTCCATATTTTCTTAAAACCTCAGAAACGTTTTTTTCATCCGGCGGAAGAAATAATCCGTTTTCCTGTTTTAACGGAAGAACATGAACGGTTATACCGCACAGTGCGCACGCATCCCACACACTTCGATGACTGTTTTCAGCAACGATCAATTCCTGCCCGGGAAATACTGTGCCTGCAATCATTGCAGCAATTCCAAGACTCGCTCCGCCTGTGAGCAAATAGCTTTTTTGCGCACCGCACTGCTTAGCAAGTAGTGCTTGCGCCTGTGTAATTGCTTTACCCGGAGAATATAAATTATCCGTTGCAGAAAGCTCTGTTACATCATGCTCACCTTGCACACCCTTATGACCGGGCATATGGAGCCGAAGCATACCGGAATCCTCATAATGCTGAAGCATGTCTTCAATCGGCCGTTTCAAGCAAGTCCCTCCTCTT
>QWCN01009288.1_pt1 | contig 10538 bp, 10 predicted proteins | sample 1972711 | NCBI WGS metagenome assembly QWCN01 (sample SAMN09866707, study PRJNA288562) | Human gut metagenome isolate term1_stool, whole genome shotgun sequencing... | isolation source: gut | host: Homo sapiens | place: USA: California | reverse complement strand
TACTGTGATCGTCTTATCAGAACTTACAGAAGATAATGGAATGGTGAAGTTCCAGTTTCCATCGATTACATTTGTATAATCTGCTTTTTCACTGGTTCCAAGATTTGTAAAGTCTACCTGTGCTGTTTTTCCTAAGATGGAATCATTTTGATCCTGAACAAAGGCAGTGATCACATATTCAAGATTACCATTTTCATCTGTATAGTGGCTGATTAATGTGTCATTTTCATCAGACTCCAGGGCAGATCCGTCATCATATTCAAGATTACCGTTTTCATCACTGACAATGCCATCATAGAAGCATGAATTACTGCTAAGATCCATAGATGCATTAGATGAAGGATCTTTTACAGATACATTTATGAATTCAAAGGAAGGATCTTTGCCTTCTGTATCATAACCGGATATGCAAAATGACATATATATAAATTTATCATCTGTGATCACTGTGTCCGGTGCTACGGTCACACCATTGGATGTAACTGCAAGATCAGAATAGTCGGTCTGTTCCGGTATGACTTTTGCGATTCCCTGATCTGTTAATTTCTGCTGCTGTTCGTCTGTGGATTGTAAAGTTCCCTGCATAGCTCTGCCCCAGATATGATGAATGGCAGCAGCAGAAGCAACACTTCCAACCACTAACAGTCCTGCACATGCAGCAACAGCGGTAAATTTTCTTAAAGTTCTTGATCTGTTTGTTTTTTTGTATGAGTTGATATTTGTCAAAGTAGATGTTTCCTCCCTCTGGATCTTTTCAAAGGCATCATTTACTTTTTTTAGTACGATCTCAGGAAGTTCTACATCTGCATTCCATAAATTGTTATCTTTTTTCATGGTGATCATTCCTTTCTGTCTGATAATAAGCTTTCAGCTTACTCCGTCCTCTGTCTAATCTTGTCTGCACAGTACTTATGGGGATATGTAATAATTCAGCGATTTCTTTGATCTTATATCCCTGCCCATAATATAAAAGCATCGGAATCCGGTAACGTTCGTCTAAGATGGACAGCAGCTCCTTAAACTCTAAATTGCTTTCATCTGTTACAGCCGTTTCTTCATAATCGTCTATAGATGTCAGCCGCTCTTTCTGCTTTCGGATGTCATAGCAGTTGTTGATCAGGATCCGTATCATCCACGTTTTAAAATAAGCATTGTTTTTTAATGTTTCTAATTTTTCCCAACATGCAAGGATCGTATCTCCGATCGCATCCGCAGCATCGGCATCATTCATAACGATTGCGACAGCAGTCCGGTACATATCTTTCATGTAACTTTGCATCAATGTGGTAAATGCATCCGGATCGTGCCCTTTTGCCTTTTTGATTAGTTCTAATTGTTCTTTTGTTGTTTTGGTTTTCATTGGTTTTGTATTCTCCCATGCGCTTGAGATATGCAGGTGGAAATAAATTGTTTATCATTTCCACCTTACATACATTAGACAGAGAAAGGGACAGAAAAATCTCACTAGATATGAAAAATTTCAATTAAAAAGATTAAAGAAAGTCCATAATAGGTAATTACAGCAACAAGATCGTTGATCGTTGTGATCAGCGGACCGCTTGCTACAGCAGGATCGATATGGATCTTGTGAAAAAATATAGGAATGATCGTGCCGACAAGACTTGAGATCACCATGGCAACGATTAAGGATATTCCAACGCATCCGGAAATCAGAAAAGCTGATGTCCAGACATAGTTTTTGCACAGATGGATGTAGATACCAAGGATCACAAGTGCCATAATGCCAAGGCTTGCACCATTTAAAAATCCGATCTTCATTTCTTTAAAGAGCAGCATGACTTTCTTTTTCGCAGTCAGATCTTCGTCCATCAGTACACGGATCGTAACAGCTAAAGACTGTGTGCCGACATTACCAGCCATATCAAGGACAAGTGACTGGAAACAGATCACGATCGGCAGTACGGCTACGACGGATTCAAACATACCGACAACAGAAGATACGGCAATCCCTAAAAACAGTAAAACGATCAGCCATGGAAGTCTTTTTTTCATGCTGACAAGCGTCGGCTCTTTTAAATCTTCTTCAGAAGTTAAACCAGCTAATTTTGCATAATCATCACCCATGGCATCTTCAACAAGTTCTACAATATCGGTTGAAGTCAGGATACCGGATAATTTTCCGTCAGGCGTTAATACCGGAATGGAATCTTCCTCATAATCAGCGATTTTTTCCATACAGTCACTGATCTTATCATGTTCGAAAACATATGGATAAGAACTGCTGATGATATCTTCTAAGGAATCATTTTCCCTTGCGATGATCAGGTCTTTTAGATCGATCGCACCTGCAAATTTTTCTTCATCATCCACAACATAGATCGTGGAAATGTTATCATGCCTGCCAGCCTGCCGGATCAGTTCACTCATTGCCCCCCGGACGGACAGGTGGTTAGGGATGCAGATGAAGTTGTTTGTCATACAGCTTCCGATCTCATCTTCTTCATAGGAGAGCAGTTTCTGGACATCTTTTTTTGCATCGGTGTCTAAGTGGTTTACTAATTCATTTTTCTTGCTTTCCGAGAGTTCATCTAGGATATCGAGGGCATCGTCTGCATCCATATAGGAAATGACTTTTGCAGCCTGTGCTAACGGCAGTTCCTCTAAGTAAGGTTCTACATCATCTATATAAGAAAAAATTTCTGCGATCATATGTGGATCTAACATATGATACAATGTATTCCGCTCCGGTTTTGTCAGATGCGTGATCGCTTCTGCAATATCTTTTTCATGGTAATCAGATAACAGATCCTGCAGCTTTTGTGCATTTTTGGTGGAGCGGATAATCTTTAAAAGTTCTTTTACATAATCTTTTTTGGAAATAAATACGTTTCTCATTGTGACCTCCTTTTTTGACATAGATGTACCCCTGCAATACTTTATTTAGAAAAATTCCAGGGGTACATGGAAAAATGGGCATAAAAAATACATCGCGGTGTTTCATGCGATGTATAAAAAGGTGCACAACAAAGATAGAATGTGAGTATCAGATCTTCATAGACAGCCACATTCCCAGATTGCAGACTTGTACATCGCATATCGGATATAGATTACTTTGTTCTATACTCCCGCAACTATCCATGAAAATTCACCTCCGTTATGATTTGTTTCAGATTTTTTATTCCGCATTGATTTTAGCAGAAAAATGTTGGGAAATCAACCCATGCTTTCATGTTCCACTTCTTCTTTGATAAACATACACATAAAACTGATAAAAAGAAACAGGCATGAAAACCAGATTGTATACATTCCAAACAGGGTAATAAGGTGTCCGCCAAGTCCTGCACCAACGGCAAACATAAGAATGATACCCAAGTAGCAGAGTGATTTTAAAAACGTCTGTGACTCATGCGTTTTTCCGTAGGCACATAAGGATTCCATGGCACTTCGGATATTTCCGATACACATGGTACTTGCAAAAGCGTAACCGTTTACTTTCCGGAATGTCTGCACCTGCATTGCACAGGAAAAAGAAACCATTGCATTTGCAAGGACATTATACTTAACCGGAAGAAAACCAACAAAGCATAAGAGCAGTATCTCGATCAAAAGGACACGCTGCCGCCAGTGAAAGTGTCTGATCTTCTGGTATTTTAAGCGGATCAGTTCTGCAATGATGATACCAAATGCAAACGATAACAGCGGAATCATGTAGTGAATGGATTTCGCATAGTCCCTTTCCGTAATGCTCTGACTTAAAAGAACAATATTACCGGTCTGTGCATTGGCAAATACCTTACCACGGAATATGTAGGTATAAGCATCCTGCAGTCCGCCGGATATCGATAAAAAAGCAGCCGTCAGAAAAGATTCGGACATCTGTTTTTTAGATGTGTGACGCATAGATAAGCCTCCTCGTATAGTAAATCAATATTCAGTAAATTCTTATTTCAATTATGCAGTATACTACTTAAAAAAAATTATGCAATGAAAAAAAGGACTTTATTAAGAATAAAAGCCGATGATACTTATATACGCAGGTAAATTGATCATGGTCTGTCTGTAGGATAACAATAAAAATGCGGCAGCCGAAGCTGTCGCATTTTTTAAGTAACTTTATTTTGGAATGATTAACAACCGAATTTTAAATACTTGCAGATAAGATGAAATAATTCAGCGCAATTATTAGTTGTAAAACACATAGTAACGACCTCCTTATTTTTATTTGCCGGAAGGAAGTGCTTTTAACCGGTATTTACAAAGCAGTTTGTGATATGTTACAAACATATTTCCTAACGACAAAGAAATTGTAACAAATGCGTAATATTTAAACAATAGGAGGAGGCTGGAAATAAAGGAAATCCTTGTACAATCAGAGAATAGTCTGTTAAAATAGAGGAAAATTCGTACATGAGGAGATAAAAAACATGTCACCAGCAAAGAACGAAAATCAGGACGAAGGCTTAAAAGGCAATGAAAAAATCGAAGATGCGATCGCTGCACTCCAAAGCAACGCAACGGAAGAACTGCTTGCCCATACACTGACAGTCATTCGACGGCGTATGAAAGAAGGCGGTCAGCTGATCGTTGCAGTGGAGCCGTCTGTGCAGGGAACCCAGATGAACCTGCAGACGGTAAAGACGACAGATGGAGCAGTCTGGTGGTCAGCTTTTACAAGTTTTGAAGAAGAATTAAAAGGGGCTGACCAGATCAAATCGACATTTCTTACAGATATAGATAAGCTGTTTCAGACAGCACTTTCGGTACCAGAGATTAAAGGAGTTATTTTAAATCCATGGAATTGTACGATCATGTTAGATAAGCATCTGATCGAAATTATCATGCCAAAGGGCTGAAATTGAGAAGCAGAATTACACGTTCATAAGGGTAATACAATAAACAGGTCTTCTTTCTGGAAATGATGCAGTGTTTTCAAAATTGAACGATGGAATTTAACGTTGAAACAAACGAAGTAATATGCTAAGATGATTTTCGGGAATGAAGTTCTCCCGGAGTAGAAATACGAAAACCACTGAAACAACTGATGACTTCTACAATTTACGCAGATGCCATCAGCTTTTTTAATGCATATCAAAATAGGAGAAACAAATTTATGTTGCTTAGTGTTGCACTGATACTTGTTGTAGGAATGTTTATGGGGTGGCTGTGCCGGAAAATAAAACTGCCAGCACCGCTTGGAGCTTTGGCAATAGACAGCACCTATAAGAAACTGTTAAAAAGAGAAAACCGGTAAACAGTCATATAGTTAATGCACATAAACAAAAAAACAGGGGGTTTTCCTTGTAAAAACATAGCGTAAAGCATACAATATTTTTAAGATTAGCAATCCACCGGATAGTTACAAATCCGAAAAAAGGAGTGAATAACGATTGAAAAAACATTATGCAGTCATCACAGGTGCAAGTTCCGGCATCGGAAGGGCATTTGCAAAAGAACTGGCAAATGAAGGCTACCGTCTGGTACTTGTGGCAAGACGTAAAGAGCGTTTAGAAGAATTAGCACAGGAATTAAGGGAAAACGGAACAGAAAGTATCATTATCACCGCAGACCTGTCTAAAAAGGAGGAATGCCTCCGTTTATTAGAGGAATTGAAAAAACTTCCGGTCGGCATTTTTATCAACAATGCAGGATTTGGCGACTGCGGAAGTTTTACACAGACAGATGCCAAAAAAGAATTAGAGATGATCGATGTGAACATCAAAGCCATGCATCTTCTGATGAAACGGATGCTGTTACAGATGAGAGAACAGGGTGGCGGTTATATCTTAAATGTAGCATCTTCGGCAGGACTGCTTCCGGCAGGTCCTTATATGGCAACTTATTATGCAACAAAGGCTTATGTGACGAGCCTGACAAGGGCAGTTGCAGCAGAGGAGAAACAGTCTGAGAGTAATGTCTATGTCGGTGCGTTATGTCCGGGACCGGTAGATACGGAATTTAATAACGTTGCAAATGTGGAATTTGCACTTCCCGGCATCACACCGGAATATTGTGCTTATTACGCCATTACCCGGATGAAAAAGAAAAAAACGATCATCATACCGACGTTTGCATTAAAAGCAGCAACCACATGCGGAAGATTTATCCCACAGAATATGCTGATCGCAGCCGTAAAACATCAGCAAAAGAAAAAGCTATAGATTTTACTGAATTATGCGGTATAGCACATAACGGTAAGCAGATTGTGCAGCAAAATATCAATCAGTCTGTATAAGTAAGGAGGCGGCATATGGAAGTAAAGACATTTTATGAACAGCTGGGAATGGGATATGAAGATGTATCGGGAAGGTTAGGAAGTGATGCACTCATCAAAAAGTTTGTGATCAGATTTTTAGATGATGCAAGTTTTACAAGACTAAGGGACGGCTTGCAGGAGAATGATGGAGAAAAGGCATTTCGTGCAGCACATACCTTAAAAGGAATTTGTTTAAATTTAAGTTTTGATACCCTGTATAAACCCTGTGCTGAAATTACAGAAGCGCTAAGGGATGGTCGGATCACAGAGGGCTGCAACACCTTATTTCTGGAAGTGGAAAAAGAATATAACAGATTGACAAAGGCAGTCCGCAGCATACTGATAGGAGGAGAAACATAATGAAGTATCAGATTCTCATTGTAGATGATGCAGAACTGAACAGGGAAATGCTGAAAGAAATGCTGCTGGATGAGTATGATGTTTTAGAAGCAGATAATGGAAAAATGGCACTTGAGATCATAGATAAAGAATGGGAACACATTCATGCTATCCTGTTAGATCTTGTCATGCCGGTCATGGATGGATTTGAAGTGCTTGCAGGATTGCAGGAACGGAAAGTCGTCGGGAAGATACCGGTATTAGTGATCAGCGGAGATAATACGAGCAGGAATGAAAAAAAGTGTTTTGATTACGGAGTATATGATTTTATCGGAAGACCGTTTGATTCTGTTTTAGTAAAACTGCGTGTAAAAAATATGGTCAATCAGTATGTCTATAAGAACCAATTAGAGGAAAAAGTACAGGAACAGACCGCAGTTCTTAGGAAAGCATATGAAACTGTAAAGATGCAGGCAGAAGAACTTGAAAAAAGAAATCAGGATATCATTGAAGTATTAGGAGCAATCGTTGAATACCGGGATGTTGAGAGTGGTGAGCATATCCAGCGTGTGAAAGGATATACGAAAATTTTAGCAGAAGCTTTTCGTGTGCAGTATCCGGAATATGGATTGACAGAAAATACAATTGATACGATCGTAGCGGCAAGTGCGCTGCATGATTTAGGAAAGATCGCAATACCGGACAGAATCCTGCTTAAGCCGGGCAGATTAGACAAAGATGAATTTGAATATATGAAATCCCATACGATACGCGGTTGTGAGATACTAGAATCCATGAAAGTAGAATGGAATCCGGCAATGAAAGAGATCAGTCTTGAGATCATCCGCCACCATCATGAGAGATATGACGGAAAAGGCTATCCGGATGGATTAAAAGGAGATGAGATCCCAATCTCAGCACAGCTCGTTTCTGTTGCAGATGTGTATGATGCATTGATCAATGAACGCTGTTACAAGGATGCATATTCTAAGGAAGAAGCCTTCCATATGATCATGAACGGCGAGTGCGGTGCTTTTTCACCGAAACTGCTTGAAACTTTCCGGAGTGTGAAGAAACAGTTTGAAGAACTTTCGGAAGAAAAAGAACAAATTTAAGAAACTTGAGTTTCCGTAGTTTTATCCACAGTCGCGCATGTTTTCATATACTGCCATGAACAACTTTCAAAAAATGCCAAAAATATAAGGAATCTTTCCTTTTGTTATAGTAAAATTAAGGTGTCTAATCAAAATAGAACTAAACAAAAAAGAAAGGATTCCTTATGGCTTATTTTACATCAATTACTTATCAAATGAAACGGGAAATTTTAACTTTTTCAAATAAGATTTCCAGACACCTTTCCAAACCGGACAGAAAGTTCACTGCTGACATGACCTATGGCATGCTCGCCTCCGGAAGCTGTCTTCTGACTGACATCGTTGACCAGCTTCACGAAACTTCCAAAAAGGTTAATTCGGTTGAACGCCTGACCAGACACTTAAGCAAAGGGGTTCCTGCTTCCGCACAAAAATCGTATCTTTCGGTCATACGCAAATGGGTTCCGAACGAACCTGTCATACATATAGATGACAGCGATGTTGTAAAACCGGAAGGTTATAAATTTGAAGCTCTCGGCATGGTCAGAGATGGCTCTAAAAGTACAGATACAAAAACAATTTATCAGAAAGGTTACCATGTTACGGAAGCCTGCGTTTTAACGGACAACAACTATCCTGTAAGTATCTTTTCTGAAATTCATTCCTCAAAGGAAAAGAACTTTACATCCATCAATGATGTTACTTTCTCTGCAATGGAGCGGGGCGCAGCACTTTTTGGTAAAGCCACCTTTGCCATGGACAGAGGTTATGACGATAACAAGATGTTCCTGAAACTTGATGAACTGAAACAGGACTATGTCATCCGCCTTACTGCGAAACGAAAGCTCTTCTTTCATGGAAAGTGGATTCCCGCCACACAGCTTAGAAACCAGCGTAAAGGAAAAATTAAAGCCCCGGTCATTTTCAGGGGGAAAAAGCATGATGCCTATCTTTCCCATGTAAAAGTACAGATAACAGCATCAAAAAAAGACATTTATCTGGTTCTCGTTTATGGCATCACAGAACATCCCATGATGCTTGCAACAAATAAAGAAATAAAGTCAAAGGAAGATGTCATAAAGATTGCAAAGACTTATTTCTCAAGATGGCGCATTGAAGAATATTTCCGCTGTAAAAAGCAGATGTTCCAGTTTGAAAACTTCCGGGTACGGAAACTTGCAGCAATCAATGCTTTAAATTTTTATATTACCTTATGCATGGCATTTCTGACACATATCTCTATGAAGTCAGAAACAAACGCTCTTAAGGTTTCCATCATACAAAAAGCAGATCCGGTAAAGGAAAAAGTACATTTCTGCCATTATCGGTTAGCAAAAGGTATCTCCGGCATACTATCGTATGCAAAAGAAGGCATCAGGCAATGGTTCCGGACAAAATGTCCTGCATACCGTCAACTCTGTCTTAAGCTAACCGCTTAAATAGATAAAAGAATATTTCTCCCAAAACCCGGCTCTGGTGGGGTTTATTAAAGTGCCTCTACTCACAGAACTGCCACTCTGTTACTTCAAAATCACAGAACTGCCACTCTGTTACTTCAAAAAAATCGGCAGATTGATACTTTGGAAGAATGTACTCATTTTTTAATTACAGTTTGCGGAAACTCAAGTAAATATTGTAGCATGATATGACGAATTTAGATATATTTCGTAAAACTTATCCGTCAACTTTAAGATCTGATAATCATTTTCTGGTAAATTTATTCCATTTTCTCCTTGGAAATTAACTACTCGGCTGAGTAAAAAGAAACGAGAGACTTTTTAGCCTCTCGTAATCAGCTTCATCAAATACGATGAAGAACATCTCTGCTCTTATTGTTTATATTCAAAAAACAACCTCATATACATCGCGAACTTATCCATAAAATTCATTTCCGTATCTGTCTGAACCTCCACATGACAGGCATCTGAAAAAAACGAATCCATATCGACATATCCCTCCCCGATCATATTTCCATCGTAATCATACAGATATCTGCCTTTTTCCTCTGCAAGATAATCTTCCCTCGGATTGCCTTCCGCATCTAAAAAGACCATATAATAATCTCTCTCTAATGCATCTGTTTCTATAATACGATCCTGTGCATATCCCAGACAATTATCATCCATGTCATAATATCCATAAGTACTTCCAGAGTTCACACCTTCCATATTATTGATTGGCTCATCGGTGACATATTTGACATAAAACCAGTCTTCCCCATCGACAGACACTGTCCATTTCGTGTCAAAAAAACCACTCTCTATTACATATGCAGCCACTTTATCATCTGCAAGAATATCTCCCTGCTGGTTGACCTCCTCTAAATCACCTTTGACCACAACGCTTGATGCCGTACTTAAAGCTTCTTTTGCGTCCTCTATACTGTCAAACTCGATTGGTGATGCAGTTCTCCCACATCCTGCCAATAAAGTACATACCACTAAAAGTCCTATACATATCCTCTTTTTCATCTTTCCTCCCTCTTACATCCCATTTCCTATAATCATGCTTTTTATAAGTATTCAATATGAAATGATTATAAAGGAGTTCTGTTTTTTCTGTCAACTGGCCAAAAGATTAGTATTTTTATCCTTTAATCTCTCGTTTCTAATACTAATAACACTCCACTTTTAAATGAGATCTCTGCTTTTTCATCTATGATCTCATTACTGATGCCAAGCGAATTATAGCATACCAATGAAAAATCTGTCAGTGGATATTTCATGCCTCTTAATGTCAATCCTGTCACTTCCGGTGTAAATGGGATCAATGAAACATACTTTCCATACTGTTCTTTTCTGCCAATCTCAAATGACTGGTTTTCCATATGTATACGGTTATGGCTGTCTACTAAATACATCTTGATCTGCTCTTTGAAACCGATGCCTAAG
>QWCN01006632.1_pt1 | contig 10541 bp, 12 predicted proteins | sample 1972711 | NCBI WGS metagenome assembly QWCN01 (sample SAMN09866707, study PRJNA288562) | Human gut metagenome isolate term1_stool, whole genome shotgun sequencing... | isolation source: gut | host: Homo sapiens | place: USA: California | reverse complement strand
GGGTACCCACGACGAACTCCACGCCGCGACGCAGGGCGGATTCTTGCGGCTCGTAGGGAGCGCCGCCGAAACTATGCGTGAAGAGGTGGGAACTCGCGTACAGACAGATGGAGCGAAGACGAGGTGCCACCATGTGAACCTGCTCATCGATCTGTTGAGCGAGCTCGCGGGTGGGGGACAGCACCAGGATCAGCGGGGAACGGCTGCGGCGAGGAGGTGCCAGACCCAGCTTGTAGATCTTCTCCACGATGGGCAAAGCGAAGGCGAGGGTCTTTCCCTGGCCGGTGGGCGCGCGGCCGATCAGGTCCTTGCCGTCGTACACGGCGTCGAAGGTTCTCGCCTACGAATAACAGCCAGCCACCACAATCGCCTGAATGGGGAACAGCTCCGTGATTCCGTGCGAATTCAAAATACCGATGGTCTCGGGAGAAATGCGGTACCTTCTCATGGAGTAGAGAGACTCCTCCTCCTCCATGTCCATGGAGCGCGTGCGCATACGCTTTCTCGGCTGCTCAATGTCCTCCTGCTCGGGCTCCTCGGGCTGCTCCTCCTCCGGGACTGATGGGGTCTTTTCCGTCTTTTCCTCTTCGGCATCCACCTTCTTTTCGACCTCCTTCACCTTCTCTGTTTTGGCCTTCTCCTTATGACTACCTACGGGAATCAGCCACAAGAGCCGCAAACTACTCTTCTCTCCCTTGTCCTCTCTCTGTCTCTTATGGGATTCCTTCTTCTTATCGCTATCCTTATGGCCCATCGCTCTTTTTTGAACGACTGGCTAAAACCGCGGGAATCCGCCGATTTGTTTACTCTGCGTATTTCCCCTTCCACTTTCGTTTGATTGTCGCAACGCGCTTTGCATGTGTTTATAAAGCCATCCATGGACGCAACAACGCGTTTCCAACAAATGGCCCTGCCCCCTCTCCTTTTGTCATGCAACCCACGTGAACATCATATTTGCAGACGCGCTTCGCCATTGAGGGAAGGGGTGTTAGCCGGTAGAAAAAACCACCTTCGAAACCACTTGGCTTAGAAAACCCTACCGATTCAAGGGAACCACCAACCCACAAAAAAAGAATCAATAACAAAAACATGAACGCCCAGAAGCCTGTTAACGGAGGACACACCGCCCTTTACGTCGGTAACCTTGACCCCAGCGTGACTGATGTATTTCCAACGAGGGAGCGTGACGGATAGGAAGATCTCACGAAGGAGTTCTCTAAGTACGGAAGAGTCGTTATGTCTCACGTTGTCTTGGATAGGGTGGGGAATTGCGCGTGTGGTTGATTTGGCTAGGACTCCAGACGCCCCCGTGGCTACGGCTATGTGAACTTCATGAACTCTGAGGATGGTAGGTTGTTAGGGGCGTTTCTGAGCGGTAGCTGATAAGGCCCTCAACAGCGCCAACTTCAACGTTCTGAAGGGAAAGGAGATGAGAGTCATGATCCAGCAGCCTAAGTTCAAGTCCAGCAACAACATCAAGGGTAATCTGTTCGTCAAGAATATCCCTGATAACTTCGATAACAAGGCTCTCATGGACATGTTCTCCACCTACGGTAACATCCTCTCCTGCAAGGTCTCCTTCAACAAGGAGACGGGCAAGCCCCTGCACTACGGCTACGTCCACTTCAGCGACCCCGCCGTGGCGGCGAAGGTGCTGGAGGACCTGAACAAGGACTCTGTCGGTGAGGGAGAGATTTACGTGATGGAGTATGAGAAGCGCGCGACGGACGCTTCGGCTGAGTGGGTGAGCTGCTACGTGTCCAACTTCCCCAAGACGTGGACGAAGGACGATCTCCAGAAGCTGTTCGAGCCGTACGGCAAGATCGTCTCCGTGCACGTGGGCACGAAGGTGTACAAGCCCGACGTGGTGCAGGGCTTCGTGAACTTCGCCAACCATGAGGACGCCGTGAAGGCCGTCGAGGGACTGAAGAACCACGAGATCCCCGTGGAGGGCGGCGAGCCGCTGAAGCTGTACGTGAACAGACACCAGACGCGCGAGGAGCGCGAGCGCGCTAACCAGACGCAGCTGCAGGAGCAGAAGAAGAAGGAGGTGGAGCGCACCAAGGGCCGCTTCCTGTACGTGGGCTTCGGCAACGAGCAGATGGACATCGAGAAGCTGCGCGCGCTGTTCGCGCCCTTCGGCACCATCGAGTCCTGCTCCATCGCCCGCGACAAGCAGACCGGCGAGAGCAAGCCCTTCGGCTTCGTGTGCCTGGACACCGTGGAGAACGCGCAGGCCGCGCTGAAGGCCATGAAGGAGAAGGAGAGCAAGCTGAAGGTGGAGCTGGCGCAGACGCGCGAGGAGCGCAGCAAGCTGCTGAAGGACAAGAGAAAGAACGCCGGCAACCCGTTCTTCCCCTACCCCGGCATGTACGCCTACCCCGGCATGAACCAGGCCATGCAGAACATGATGCCTCGTCGCCAGCCCGGCAAGGCCCGCGTGATGCAGCCGATGATGCAGGGCATGCAGCCGATGATGCAGGGCATGCAGCCGATGATGCAGGGCATGCAGCCGATGATGCAGGGCATGCAGCCGATGAGAGGCAACATGCAGCCGATGCAGCCGATGCAGCCGATGCAACCGATGCAGCCCAACATGCAGTTCCCCTACCAGCAGATCGACAAGGTGAACATGATCGCCTCGATGATGGCGCAGCTGCCGCCCATCACCTCCGAGACCATCGCCAACATGTCGGAGGAGGAGCGTCGTAACACCTTCGGTGAGCGCCTCTTCACCCTCATCAGCGCGATTGGCGATCCTCGTGTCAGCAAGATCACCGGTATGATGCTGGAGCTGAACCTGAACGAGCTGCTGATCATGGTGTCCAACCCTGAGGAGCTCGTGAGCAAGATCAACGAGGCCAATGAGGTTCTCGACCAGTCCCAGAGTGCTTAAAGTTGACGTTATTGATGTCATTCCATCTGTTTGTTGGAAATTGCTTCTGTATGTCGTTGTGCTCGTAGGAGTGTAAGATGCGGATGGCTTGACGCTTTCTACTCCAAATCTTACCAAACGCGACTGGAACAAACAGAACACGACTTGGATTGCTTCTTCTCCTGCTTCTCCTTCTCCTTTCCTTCTTTCCTCTCGGAAACCTTCTTTTCCTTCTTCTTTTTCGCCTTCTCTTTTCCGCTCTCCTTCTGATCCGCAATCGCTTCATCTTCTGATGATGGCACTTCCACCTCCATTTCATCCTTCCTCTTCTTCCCCCCCACTCTCTCCTTCACCTGCCTCGCATCCTCCTTATTCATCTCCTCATACGCCCGTTTCTCCCTCGCACTCAAGCCCTGAAACTCCTTCTTCAGCTCCTTCTCCAGCTCCGCCGCTGTCATTTCTACTCCTCACACACACTGCACACACGCACCCGGATGCAGCGCCTTCTCATACCGCTTCCACAAGGCCGCATAGCACATGAACGAGAAGTTGTACCGATGCAGCGTCTTCACATCCACCACCGATGCACTCTCCTCTTCATAGGGGCGTTTCTCCTCCTCGCCCATCTCCAGCCATTGGTCATACAATGCACTCACCACCGCCGCGCGGGACGCCTCCTTCATTTCCTCCTGCTTCTCGTCGTAGCAGTCGCGAAGGAAGAAGAACACCGCCGGCCGCCACACCTCGCTCTTCTGCTTGGCTCCTCTATCCCTTACTCCTTCTCCTCTCACGCACGTCTCCTTCTTCGTCATCTCGTTGTACGCCTGCTTGTCCAGCGCCGACAGCGTCTCGTACGGCTGGCGGTCCTTCGGAAGCAAGTCGCGGAACACCTTCGTCTCGTACGTTGACACCTCTGCGTCGCTCATCGCTACTCCTGAAAACCCCCCGATTTGCTCACCTTCAGCTCCAGCATCCACTGCACTTCTTCCTTCACCCACTCCTTCGCCTCCAGGTTCAACTCCCCCAAACCGCTTCTCTTTCGCACCTCCTCGATCGCCGCCTCCATCGCCTCGCTCGTCGTGCGCACCGCTTCGGACAACGAAACGGCTCCGGCGACAGGGAATCGGGCCAGAATCCCGAAATCAGAATTCGGGTCATCGTTGAACAAATGGGCCGGAATCAAGCAGGACACGGTCAGTCCCTCCGCCTCGTCCCGCAGTCGCGAGAACACATCCTGCACGGGCGGAACCATTCCCTCCATCTGCGCTTGCACCGCCGCCAGTGCCTTCACCACCGCACGGCAGAACCCGCGCTGAATCTCCCGCACTTCTCCACCACTCAACTCCTCCATGTGACGTGCGCGGCGCAGGGCGTTCAGCGAGCCCACGAGGTCGTTCACAGCACTCCAGGGACAACAGGGGTCGCTCAGGTCCACGCGGTGGTGCACCGCCAATGAAACGCCCAGCACCATCGCGTCGAGATGCAGATGCACTGTGATGAAACGCACCGCCAGTGGGAGTTTCATCGACAGGAGGGAGTTTCGTCGCGTAGGGGGAGATGGCGGGAGATTGCGCACGAGTCGCTCCTCGCTGGAAACGGGCGTCAGCGCCGGGTTCGTCACGCGCAGGTGCGACACGGTCGTGTGCAGCGTCTCCTTCTTCTCCGCCTTCACCACCTCCGTCTCCATCTCCTTCTTCTCCGTCTTAGACACTTCCGGCAGTTTCTCTTTCTTCGGCGTTTCAGGTAGTTTCTCTGCCTTGGACACTTCAGGCAGTTTCTCCATCTTGGGCGTTTCGGACAGTTTCTCCGCCTTGCTCAGCTCCTCCAGACTGAAGTGATCGAAGCGCTGCCCGAGGGCCGGCTCGCGGCGGTGTGACACGGTGCGGAGGAAAGCAGAGGGGAAGGTGAGCTCGAAGGAGTTGTCTTTGTCTACCGGTCAGGACGAGCGTGCGGTCAAACTGTTGGGGTGCCCCTCCACCCTGGGGGTCTTGAGGGGAATCTCCACGTCGGTGTCTTGCGAGAAAAAGGGGTGTTTCAGCAACTCCTCCGCAGAGGGTCGTTTTTCCTACCGGTGATTTCCCGCCATTGGACGGACATAGGGAGCGATGCACTGCTGCAGGAACTGGAAGAGCGTCTCGTCGATGCTCTGGAGACAGAGCAAGCCCTTGGGCGGGAGATGCTACGGATGATGGAGTTGGCGAAAACGCACTCGCTTCATCGCGCTCAGCATAAACGTATTGTCGTCCAGCTCGCCGTACGGGTGGCAGCCGGAGAGGAGGTGAATCACCGCCATGCCCAATGCGTAGATGTCCACGGCCGTAGTCCACAGCCCGTCGGTAAACACCTCGGGCGCGTAGTAGCCGATGCTGTCTATGCGTAATACGATGGCATAGCGACCGACAATCATCTTCTGCCCACTTCACCTGGAGATACTGCTGACCGGGGCTCGCAACAGTCAGCCAGTAGTAGCCGCCAATGCGGACTTGTCCCGTGGATCGGTGATAGAGAAGGTGCTGTAATCGAATTCTCCCGTGAATAATGGGATCGTGAGATTCTGTCTTCTGGTGAAGGTCGGCCAGCCCCGTGAGGATGTCCTGTATCCACTTGCGGATCAGGTTTAGCCGGACAGAGCCAATACCCATGTAGACCCTACAGAGTGATAAAACAGCATTGAAAACTACGATCGAATATTCTCCGGTATTGCCTCTGTGACATATTTGATGGTGTGGTTTCCGCTGTCGAATTCTTCTCCGAAGCACTCTAAGAATAGCCTATCCATGAAATGACACATAACACAATGAACTGCTTCGAGTTATAGCTGTGGACGATGTGCAATGCGTTCATGAAGCATTCCACGACCTCCTTCTTCCATTCATCCACATGAACGACGTGATACAGCACCTCCTTTCCATCGACAGTGGAATAGGCCTTATAGCTACACACGCTAATCGATCGAAAACAAATCGTACATTTGGTATTGTGGAACAGACTGAATCGATGATTCCTAATCGTTAAAGTAGGACAAAAGAGCAACTGTCTTGAAGAGGTCCGACAAACCCTTCTCCTCGGTTGTTCCCATTCTTATCCGCGATTACACGAAACCAAAATACGGATGGAGTGAAGGAACGAAGAACAGCGTTAAAGAATAACCCGTTGTATTAGGGTCAGTTGAACAAGGGTTGTGGCTACGAATGATCCAATTGATGTTTTTTTTTGGTTTGGATGGAGTTCTTCAATTCCTTTCTCAAGGGGAGAATGTGCTCATTCCAAAGAGCCACGGGAGAAGAAGATTGCATTACGGTCCGTGATCCATCATTCGACTCTTTAGGATCGCCATTCTATTGTTTCCATTGAAGATAGTCTGGATATGATACAAGATAGAAGAAAGGGAAATGGGAATGACAAGACTGTCTTCTATCCACTCACCATATGAACACATGCATTCTATGAAGTTGATACCCACGGCTTCTCCGACCCTTGTCGATCACATTCCCATAGCAACGATGATGAAATGGAGCTTGGACCAACTCGCAGGATTGTCTGCAATCACCAACCGATTTGGGGGTGTGGATGACCCCGATCTCTCTTTGCTTCTGGATCGGATCAAGGGACTGGAAGACGCATACGAGTGAATCTACACACATTGCTCTTCTCATCCGTAGTCATATCGAGAAGGCTTGTGGCGATGTTCAGGAGTTCTCTTTGACGATGGTGGACAGCATCCGCTCCATGTCGTTGAGTCTTCAGGCGTTGGGCACAGCAGATCCAAAGAGTGAGGAGGCTTGTATGTTTGGCGCCCACGTTAGGAATCTGGATATGGAGTATGGAAAGTGGGTGAAGGCAAAACTCGTGAGACCAAATGTATCCAAGTGACGAATAGGACATTGAAGTGGAGGACTTCATGGTGAACGAGTTGAAGGAGAAACGTAACTCCCTCAGCGATCTAAGACAGCGGATCAACAGTTGCAGCCGGTCGAGCAGTTCCTTCCAGGAGATGCAGCTCCAAGTCAACCAGATGAAGAAGGAGGGAGCTGTGGACGCGGGAGTAATGGAGGAGTACGAGAAGCTGAAGATCGTGGTGGATCAGCAGAAACTGCAACTGCAGTCCGATGTTCACTTCATCATCGAGCGAGACACGCCGTTCGTGGAACATGCTTTTGATATCGTACTGTCAACATGTAAGCATGAGCGGGTAGGTGCAGGGGATGATGCAGCGCTCCATCGCACACAATTCCGCGCTTCTCACGCAAGAGCCTCCGAAGTTCCTGGTTCACCCGGAGGCACCCTTTGTGGAGGGGAAGGAGGATTCCGAGATTGACTTCACCGTCTCTCCGAACGGGTTCCACATTTTGCCGCTATCTATCAAAGTGGGTTGAGCTGGAGAGGGGTGAGGACGTAGAAGGGGAAGGAGATCTTTTGGGCGATTACGACCTTCGGAAGCGAGATCAACTTCCGACTGCTGTTCAAGGACGAAAAGATGGCCGAAAACGTCATCCTCCCCGCGCAGCGCATTTGCAGCACCACGACGCCCGTTCTGTGAGTGATTCCTATGGATGCTCATGCGCAGGGGTAGTTACACCGGAACCGAATCGGGCATGCTGGAGATGCTTTTTGACAACTCGAACGCCCTTTTCCGAAGCAAGCGTATTCATCTGCGATTAGGTGTGAAAGACTGTGAATAGCATGTTTGAAGAAACACGCAAGCTGGAGCAGAACAAGAAGTTGAAGCGCTTCCGTCCCATCGCGTAGTTGATCTCCAATCGTCCCACATTTCCGAAGGGGATCATCACTCCCACTCCGTAGCTGCTCAATGCCACATTCATCGCCTTCTTCAAACCTGCTTCTCAACACCCACTCTCGGTCTCACTTGTATTTGTGTTCCACACATTACCGACATTGTAGAACACTTGTCCACGAATGCCGAAGGGCGTCTTGGAGAAGACGATCGGGAAGCTCAGCGAAGCGCCCAGGGATAAACACCGATCCCCTCCCAGAACATCTCCCTCCTTCCTTCCTCCCTCTATTCTTCACTTCCTCTTTGCACCCTCACCTTCGGGAGCACTTCTCGGTCCGATTTCCGCCATGTCATAACCGCGGATATTCTCGCCCGCTACCCAACACGCCTTTCCCTCCTTCCTTACTCAAGAAGAATCTGTCAAAGTAGCGAGTCTTCTTGCGGTGAAGGTTGCGGATGAAGCCGCCATATCCGTACAAGTGAAGCGCCAATCCAGGCTCTCCGAAGATGGCGGGAGAAACGGCAAAGTTGGTGTTCGCACGGAGCTCCGTACGGAACTGGTTCACGTCGCCGAGGAAGCCGCTGTAGCTCTGGGGGTTAGGCGGAGGGAGAAGCAGCACCAATCGCAATTGCGCGTAGCTTCCCGCGGTGGGAATCACGCGCGAGTTGCGCGAGTCGAGAGTGAGCGTGGAGAAAATGGAGGACTTGATGGAGGGACGGCACTCGTTGATGATGCTAGCGATCATTTCCCCCGCCAACGCGGACCTCTTGCTGCAGTGGCTGTTCATTATGCGCTCCACGTCCAGATCCACAGCGGGACTCAGGTCTCTCCACATGAAGCTGTAGCCAAGGCCGATCATTCCTCCCGGAGACGTCAGATTCAGGACCACTCCCTCGTTCAAACTGTTCACACTGCTTTCCTTGATGAGGTTGCGGTAGTCTCTAGAGGGGAATAGGGACCAGAAAGCCGACTTTATGTAATCGACGGAAATGTGGTTGCCGAAGAAGCCCTTGGGAACTCTGTAGTTCAGGCTGTAGAGAATGCTCTTCCGCAGCACGTCGTAGCGCATGTGCGCGGAGAGGATGTCCGCTCGTCCCGTCACATTGAGATAATCGATGGATCCCTCCTAGGAATTATCGGAGAGGAAAGGGAGCCACGAGACCCGCATCATCTCCAGTCGTGCTGATGCTTCCCTGGATACCGACGCGCAGAGGGCGCGACTCCTTTACGTTGACGCGGACCATCACGTCCGAAGAATTGAAGGTGGGGAAATCAGCTTCCTGTGAAGAAAGGCCATTACAGCATACGGACATCCATCGTCAGCTCCACGTCGTCGAAAACGCCAAGGCTGAGAAGATTCATTTTCATTTTGACGAGCTCGATGTAGATTTCGCCAAATGTCTTCGCGCTCATCAATTCCTACCAATAAATCATCCAATCGTGTCCTCATACGGGAGTCACTTCTCTCGCAATAACAGAGGCTCTATGCTCTCATTCTCCATGCCAGCAACCAAACCGCGTTTTGCCGTGCGAATCCATCTTCAGAGCGGTCGTGCGCATCGGCATGTCATTGATCACAGTGTCATCGCTCATCCTCAGTCCTTTTGTAGCAGCCCCTCCAGCGAATCTGCAGAGACCGTGAACCGGGTGTGAAGGAGAAAACAAGCACAATACTCTCATAGCACAAATGCCTTGTGAAAAACCGGGAACGGCACGGATTACGCCTTCACAGTGCTGGAAACGGTATTGGAACCGGAAGGGTTTACGGACTTTAAGGCTACGCATCATCCCACGCACCAAGACCCACACATATACAGCGGCGTGTCATCGACATTGTTCACCGCGTTGTAGTTGTCGCACAGTCCGACAAAATACTCCACGTTGCAGTAATGCAACGAACTGATCGAGCGTCTCTCCGCCACGATGCACACGTGCTCGTGGGACTGTAAGATAGTAGTGGGGAACATGTTTGAAACGGACATCTCGACCGCGTGATGGAGAGACCGAGCGCTGTGGTATCCGATGAACAGGGCGATGATCTCCTTCGCCTCCATGATCGTGCCGATTCCCATGGTCAGGACGCGGGTCAGGGCGAAGGCAGGAGCCGCCTCATCGTCACTGTCGCGGTCGTTTCGGGAACAATAGCGATCGTTCACCACGGAGTTGCTGCACGTCTTCAGACGGGTGCGGCTGTCCAGCGAGCTGCCTGGCGCATTCCCGCCGATGGCGCCCTCCGAATCCACTTCTGTACACACGAGGCGAATCCCTCCGTAGTGCTGGATGGCCTTCTCAAAGAGCGCGCACTCCTCCTGATAGTCCGCCGTAAGACCGTTCAGGAAGAACACATGTTCTGGACTCGCGTCCACAAACTTGAAAAACGCGTCGTACTGCTGACAGGCTACACTCCGCACATCGGTTCTGGGAATACCGCAATACTCCTTCATCTGGAAGAAAACAACGTGTTTGAAGGAGACACACCCCCTGTTGTAAAGATCCACAAGGGTGACGAAACTAGACATGACGGAAGGGATCCACGCCGTACAACGCAGCATTCTGCTCCGTAGGCGTGGGGAGAACCATGGTGAAGAAACGGTTCTCGGAAGGCGCGAAGTCACGGATGCTCTCCACTACGTACTTGGCCGCGTAGACCAGGAGCTCGTTTGCAGAATTCTTGATTACGACTCTCATAAAACACGGTCTAACACACTTGAAATGGGAGACATGGTTCCACGTTTCTCCAAATGCAACGAAAACAAAGAACCTGTGAAGCAGAAGGGAAGAACATGTGCAACAAACACAACGAATGAAAATGGTTGCGTTAAGAAAACTAACCAATTTAAGAGCGATCCACCTTCGCCATGTACTGGATGAGGTCGACCATACGGTTGGAGTAGCCCCACTCGTTGTCGTACCAAGAAACCAGCTTCACG
>QWCN01006627.1_pt1 | contig 10552 bp, 9 predicted proteins | sample 1972711 | NCBI WGS metagenome assembly QWCN01 (sample SAMN09866707, study PRJNA288562) | Human gut metagenome isolate term1_stool, whole genome shotgun sequencing... | isolation source: gut | host: Homo sapiens | place: USA: California | reverse complement strand
AAATTTCAACAGTCAAGAACAAAGGAGATCGGATCATGGGTCTGAAAAACATCGAAAAAGCACAGGTGCTGCGCCTCGGCGACGAGGTCGAATACCAGCCGGGGCAGATCGTGAGCAAGACGCTCGCGCAAAACCGCGCCCTGAGCATGACGCTCTTCGCCTTCGAGCAGGATGAGGAGATCAGCACGCACACCGCCGACGGCGACGCGCTCGTCACCGTGCTCGACGGCACGGGACGCTTCACCATCGACGGCGAGGCGCACCTCGTCTCCGCCGGGGAGAGCATCATCATGCCGGCGCACGTGCCGCACGCGGTCTATGGGCAGACGCGCTTCAAGATGCTGCTGACCGTGATCGTATAACGCGAAATACTCCCAAACAGGAACCCCCACGCACCGTTCGGAAGCCCGAACGGCGCGTGGGGGTTTTGTTAATTGAGATAAAAGTCAAAGCTGACCGTTGCTCCCACAGACGCCCAAAATGCGACGCTGCTGTCTGGGAGGACCAGCTCCGGTAAATCGTTGGACGCCGCAAACACCCGCACGCTCAGATCGGCATACAAATCGTATTCCTCACATAAGCGGCGGACTTCCGCCTCTTTCCCGCGCAGCATCTGCTCAAACTGCTGCAGCGGCTCATCCAAGGCCCGGCAGTCCATTTTCGGCAGTTCCGCGCTCCAGTATGCGTGCCGCAGCGTTGGGTAAGGCGGCGCTTCCGCCGGGAGAACCGTAAAACCGGGAAGCACCTGCTCATCCGGCTCATGGATCTCCCTGCCGCAGTGCTGCACCTTCCCTTTTCCGGGCGTCGGCGGGCATGACCTCGTGGGCAAAATGCCAAGGCCGCGCGTGACCGCATCCCGGTCAAAATCTGCACGGTCGCGCCTTGTGAGTGTAAAAACCAGCCGGATCTGTGGTGTTTGTTTCATGTCAACCTCTCAGTCGCTTCAGAAATACGCTGCTATCGTTGGAAGTCTTTTGAGATCCGCTCATATGATTTTCCCAATGCAGGACTTCTGTTCAGCAGTCGCGCCAGGGATTACAGCGTCTCCTTTGTATAAGGCCCAGCAGGCGCCGTCTACGGCAGCTGTTATCTGCGCCGCTCGTAATCCTCCTCGATCTTCTCCTTCCAGTCTGCCGACAGGGGGGCACAGGCGCGGACGGTGCAGATGGCGTCACTGACGACTTCGTAATTCAGCCGGGTGCCGCGCTTGTCGGAGCGATAGTTCACCGCACGGTCTTTCCCGATTCCGAAATGCCGCGCCGTTTCCACCGCGTCAATATTGGCCCCCAGGAACAGGAACTCCCAGCCATATTGTTTCTGCTGCCGCCGGATCATGCGCTTGACCGTCTCGCTGTCATACCGATGACTGGCATTTTCCATACCGTCGGTAGTAATGACGAACAGCGTGTGCTCCGGCCGGTCCTCGTCCCGGGCGTACTTGTGAACATTCCCGATGTGGTGAATGGCTCCGCCAATGGCATCCAGCAGTGCCGTGCTGCCGCGCACCGTATAATCTCGGGCTGTCATGGGCCGGACTCTGCTGACCGGCGTCCGGTCATGCAGCACCTCGCTCCGGTCGTCAAAGAGAATGGTGGAGATCAGCGCCTCACCCGGTTCCTGCCGCTGCTTTGCGATCATGGCGTTGAAGCCGCCGATGGTGTCCGCCTCCAGCCCGGCCATGGAGCCGCTGCGATCCAGGATGAATACGATTTCCGTCAGATTCTTTTTCATAGTAATAACCTCCTGTAAATTCCGGTTTTGGCTTATGTCCGGATTATAGGCGGTTATGGCTCCTGTTTGGTCGCCCTGCAGGCGACAATTACGTCCCGATCAGGCTCTGGTCAAATGCGAACAACGCCTCGTTGATCTCAAATACGTTGTAATTGCCGTGCTCCACGAAATATTCCACGATAATATCGAACTTGCTGGCATGAGACAGCGCAAAGCCCGCCTTTTCCAGCAGATTTTTCATCTCCGGCAGAGGCAGCTCCAGCGCCAGCGCAAAAGCCAGCACCGTGGGTTTGGAGGGCCTGTAGTTCTTATCCGAGCGGATTTTGGAAAACAGCTTGCGATCAATGTTGGCCTTCTTATAGCACTGGGCGTCGGTCATGCCGGATTCATCGATCTTCCGCAGCAGCATCTCCGAAAAGCTCTCATCCAGATCCTCCAGGACATCCTCCAGCGTTGCCGCTTTCCTGGATACGGAGGGCAGTTTTTCGATATGCTCCGTGTCTTGCAGCGGAAACGGCAGACCGTACTCCGGTGCGCGCCGGGAGCGCGCATCGCTGTGCTGCGCCGCATAGCGGTCGTCGATATAGCTAGCGATGTCCGCAAACAGGCGGCTGCCGATCTGATAGGCCTCCCGATCAAAAATGACCAGATACACCGTCATATCATTTTTAAGCAGAAAATCCCCGATAGTATCCACCGCCGCCCGGAGCGCCCGGTCTTTGGGCCAGCCATAGACCCCGGCAGAGATCAACGGAAACGCGACCGTCTCACAGTTATGGGCCCTGGCCAGTTCCAGAGACGTCCGGTAGCAGGAAGTAAGCTTTTCCGGTTCCCCGGCGCAGCCGCCCTGCCACTGGGGCCCCACCGTATGGATCACATATTTACAGGGCAGACGGTATCCCTTCGTAATCTTTGCGCTGCCGGTCTCGCAGCCGTGAAGTGTCCGGCATTCCGCCAGCAGCTCCGGCCCCGCCGCCCGGTGGATGCAGCCGTCCACACCGCCGCCTCCCAGCAGCGAGTTGTTGGCCGCGTTCACAATGGCATCCACCTTCATTTTTGTGATGTCGTTTCGGACAATTTGTAAGGGCATATTCTCTCACCGACTTTCCAATCATTTTTACGCCGGCATGCACAGCAATGTGTACGGATTCAGTCCCGTCCATCGCCGTGATTCCCACCGAGCTCACAACCGTAGGTATGACTATGGCCGTAATACCAGCGCCCGTAGCGATAGCCGTAGTGCGGCGGACAGTGGGCACAGTCGCCGCTGCAGCAGCCGTTATGCCGGTCTTTCTTTTCCGCGAACAGTCCGCCCAAGCCCAGCGCCGCCCAGAAGCCAAGCTTCGGCTTCGGGATCGGTTCCGGTTCCCAAGGTTCATCGTCCCATTCCGGGTCCTCGTCTTCAAACAGTGTCACACCATTCCGCCGCGCGGCCTTTTCCAGCACCGCGTCATCCACGCTGCCCCAGAAGTCCTCCAACTGTTCTTGCGTGAAGCGGCATTTTACGGCAGCCAGCAGCAGATTCATGGTCGCCGTGTCGCAGCAGTCCATCAAATCATAGATATTCTCCGCCGAAAAGGTGACTCCGGCCGCCAGCACCTTGCGGATCAAGCGGGAAGCTGCCTTTTCATTCAGCAATTCCTGTGCCACCTCGGTCACTTCATCGGCAGGGCCAAAGAAGGTCAGTTGGCTGAGCCGATTGATCTGAGTGCTGTTCGCCCAGTCATAAAACTTTTCATAATATGTGTTCCAGTCCATGTTTCCGCTCCTCCGCTGCCGGTACAGCAGGCGCCTGTTTCAGATCATATCTCTATAAATACCCGCAATTTTACAAAAGGGATTCTATCATAAAGCCGACGAGATTACAATCGGCTTCCATCAAATTCTTCCATCTGCGCAGCCCTGCTGTCAAATCGGGCCGCCGCCCGAAAACGGCCGCCCGAACTATGCGCCAGTGCGCAGAAGTTCGGGCGTTTGCAGACGTAAGTTTCCTTGTTCAAACAGCGTTCATGGTATTTCTCCGATCCTCTCCGCCTCTCTTCTATGGCAGCATACCGCCGAAGCGCCCCCTGCCGCCTGCTCACGCTCTTTCCAGCACGATGATCTTGTTGGAGATATTCCGCACAGCGGAGATCTTGCCCAGCACCTTGTAGACCGGGGCAAACACCGCCATGCCTTCGGTCAGGCTGTGCTGCTCGACAAACCGAAAGTCCGGCAGCAGCGCGGCCAGGGCCGCGCCGCCCTTTACGCCCCAGGTGAATTTCGCATGGCTGCCCTCGATGGACTTTTCCCGGAAACGCCTGACGACCATGGGGCTCATGGTCTCGACGAACACCGCCGCCTCCGGGAATCGCCCGGCGAGCACCGCGAAGATGCGCTGCACATCCGCCTGCGACAGATACATGGTCAGGCCCTCGATAATGACGAGCACCGGTGCGCCCTGCTCCGTGATCTCGCCGCCCCAGTCGTCCATGGCGGACATGGCGAGCTGCGAGATCGCGCCGTGCTCTGGCAGGTCGAGGTTATACCAGTGCGCGTACCCGTCTACCCGGCAGCACCGGGTGTCCAGGCCGCAGGCGAGGTTGACAACGACGGCGCCCGGATGCTGCGCAAGCCAACTGCGCGCCAGCCGGTCAAGCACGAGCGTGCGGGCGATGACGCCGCTGCGCATCGCGGTGTCGCTGTCCGCGAGGGAAAAATCGTAGTCCAGCCGGCGGATGATCTCCTCCGCTTTCGGGTCATGGATCGTACCGCGCCCGGCGCTCTCCCTGGCGCAGGCATAAACGATCTGCGGCATCGTCTCCGGCACGCCGGAGAGCGTGATCTTTTCGGTCATGAAATATGTCTCTCTTTTCTACGCCTAAAGGCACCAATGAAACGGAGCCCAGCACACTTCTGTGCTGGGCTCCGCCCGGTACTATCGGTTGCCACTTGTCCGGCGCACGTCCCAATATTTTGTAGGCCTTCCGACGGTCAGACCTTGGCAAGAAAGCACGCCTGACTCCCGACCTCGGAGTAGAGGATCGCCTGATCCCGCCCGAGATCATAGACGCGGATGACATCCGCCATCCCGTCCTCCGTGTCGGATGGCATGAGCTGCGCGTACACATTCTCGCAGTCTGCAAACAGCGCATCCTGAAATACGCAGCCGTCCTCACCCGGGTAGAGCGCGACATAAAATGACCCAGCCTCCACGAGATCCTGGAAGAAGTGACTGCCATAGCTCAGCTCCGGGCGCAGGCCGTGTGAGCTGTAGGCAAGCTCGGCAATACAGTCAAAGCGGTTGATCTCCATAAAATGCACCGGCACGCCGAGACTGGGAATGGTCGTCCCCCAGCGCCCCGGACCGAGCAGGATCGTGCCCTCATCGCGCAGGAGGTTGTTGAGTTCCCCGAGCTTACGCGCGACCTGATACTTGCGCTGCTCCGGCAGATCCAGATACGGCTCGACCTGAACCATGACGGCATAGCGGATGGGCAGGCAGACGTTCCCGCCCATGAAGTTGCCGCTCGTGCGGAAATAGAATTCCTTTACATTCGGCATGACGCCCGCCGCGCCGACGCCGCGCGTCTGAAGCGGCCGGCACTGCAGAAGATTGACGCGGTAATTGCCGTCCTGGTCGAAGTTGCAGGCATACTCAATATCGACCGGGTAGCTGTACTTCTCCTCGAGCACGCGCATGACCTCCGTCATAACATCGGTGAAATCCGTGCTGCGCAGGAGCTTTCGGAAATTCAGAATATTGGGAGCGTCCGCCGTACTCAGCCCCATTTCACGCAGGCGTGAGACGGTGGGATAGTCCGGCTCCATGAACAGCGACGGGTCGGCCTTGAGGTCACGCTTGTCAATGCCGTCCACGCGGATCGTTTCAAATTCGTTATCCTTCAGGCCGATTGCATCCATTTTGTGCTGAGAATACTTATACTCATCACCGTATGCGACCATCGGCGGGGCAGTCGGGTTGTCCATGTTCAGCAGCCGGGCATAATCGTCGGCCTCACGGTCGACCGCGCGCGTGCCCATGCCGAACACCAGCCGCAGCATGCCCTTGTTTTCCGCCGAAGCGTTCTGCTTGTTCAGGTACAGGTTCTTGGAATGGCCGACGCCGGCAATATGTGGATAGTAATAGTTGCCATGCACGTCACCGCAGACACGCATGACCAGCAGCGCCATCTGCTCATCGCGGTCAAGGAGCTTGCGCTCTGCGCGGTATTTGATCGCATCCGGGTTGACGGTGCTTGCATAGACCTGCTTGACGGCGCGCTCAAAGACATCATAGCGTTCCTTCAGGCTGCCCTGATTCGGGCAGAAAACACTCTCATATTTGCCGGCAAAGGCATTGCCGAAGCCATCCTCCAGGATGGAGCTGGAGCGCACAATGATCGGCGACTGGCCGAAATATTCGAGCATGGACAGAAACTGTTCCTTGATGCTTGGCATGAAGATCCCGTTGAGCAGCAGCTCGCGGATCGGTTCCGCGTATTCGAGGTAATCCGCCGCCTCGACCATCCGGATGCGGGAGGACCACAGCCCGTTTTGAACGCCGTATGTATAAAAGACGTCGGCGCCGATGTAATAGGAATCATGCGGCTCGATGCGCGTCCGATACAGCTCCGGTGCTTCATCGCGCAGGATGTTGCGCGCCAGCAGCATGCCGGCCGCCTTGCCGCCGACGCAGCCCGTGCCGATCTCGCGGTTCTTGATGTACAGCAGGTCGCGCATGGAGAAATATTTCCGGCACAGCGCAAGACGCGTCGGCTCATTACCGAGCAGGCAACGCAGGATATTCTCCTTGAGCCGCTGTCCATCCTCGTCTGTCGGCTCCCTGCCGTCAGAGACAGAATCAAACATGCTGTCCCAGCAGTCGCGCCGCTCGCCGGTCTGGGTAAAGCGTTCAAAAATCGCATAAGTATCTGCGCTGGATGTCAACGTGCGCCACCTGGTTCCGGTGATTTTCAGCGGGAAGTACGTCGTTGGCGTGCTGCGGCCACGTACTTTGACCGCATGGATATAAACACTGCCGTCAAGCGTGCGGATATTGGCAAGCAGCGGCGTCTCTTTCCGGATGCGCGAAATGGTCTCATAGGTGTGCTTTTCATAATCGATCGGCTGATATGCGACCGCCTGACGCCGGATCAGGAAGGGATTGATGAGCAGAAAAAAGTTCGAGATCATCAAATCGGAAAACCAGTATTTCTGCAGATCCGACAGACAGTCGAACACAAAAAACGTGCCAAGCGGCTCCTTGTCAATGATGCGGTGCACCTGCACGGCAAAGGTCTCAAAGCCCACACGCGGATCAAGCTCGTATTTTTCAACGTTGGCGCCACGCTCACGCAGCGCCGCTGTGTCCATGATCTCCTCATGATCGGCAAAGCGTATATAGACGATGCGGTTGCCCTGCCGGGCAACATTGGTCACAAATCGCGTTGCGACATACATATAGTCGCTGATATGCTCGCACTGCCAGACGACCGTATCGCCCGGACGAAGAAAATCGATCGCCTTGTCAAGACCGTCAATGCCGGTACTGATGCGGCGTTCATTGTCCATCGTTTCCATACTTCTGCTCCTCTCTTCCATAAAAAAATCGGGTGTGCGTGAGCCGTCAAAAGCCACATGATCACGTCACTTCCTTCAAGCACCGGGATGCAGCATTGCGCTCCCCGTTCCTGAAAGTGTAGACAACTCCATTTTTATGCAGCGTATTATATCATATCTTCCGAGCATTTTCTACCATAACATTGACACGCAGACCACTTTCGCACTGTAGGATCACAATACATCTTGGGTAAGAGAATTTGATATGATATGTTTATATTGAAAAAAATATTTTAGTTTGATAATATTTATATTAAATGAAAGAAAAAATTATAATTAGACGAGAATGAGGTTATACGCATGGATTTTATGTGGATGGGGCGGTACAGAGCTCTTGTTTCTGAACTGATGAGATTTTCAAATGTTGCCGTAAAGGATAGCACGGAAAAGCATGATATTGGTGATGGAATTTTAATTAACAATGCAGAATGGCAGATACTGGAATACATTGTTGAACACAATTCAGATGAAGAGAAAATGATTTTAATTTCTGATAAACTTGGAATTCCACAGGCGTCTTTCTCAAAAGCAGCAAAAAAACTTACCGATTTTGGATTGCTTGAAAGATTCCAGAGATCAGATAACAAGAAGGACATTATACTAAAGCCTACGGACAGGGCAAGGTCAATTTATATTGAAAATATAGAAAATGTTGTCAGTGAAAGATTTGTTGGTTTTTTTTCTGCATTGGATAGTATAGACGATGCTGACATAAATACGATAATAGATGCTTTTGTTGTACTTAATAATGATATTGAAAAAGGAATTGCCAAGGAAAAAACAACTAAAAAAAGTATACTTATAAAAAAAGATAAGAACGGATGCTCCTGATATGAAGCATCCGTTCTATTATTTTGCATTTTTAAACATTAAACAAAACTGAAATTAGATTTTGTCCATAGTACTCGTCTGCAATGCCTGCTGAGCATACCAAAGACCAAGCAAGGAGAATAGAGTTGATAATTGCACCTATCCACACATTGTTTGTTGTTTTGTACATCTTACGTGTGATAAATGTCGTAACCGGTACAAAAAGAAGCATGGAGTAAGAAAGTGTGAAGTCACTTATTGCAGCGCCTTTCCAATTTACAAACCACATGATGAAGCAGAATAAGCATAGACCCCAAACTCCGATGGAATTGACAAAAATGGTCTTTGCCATATCTTTACGTGGATTTAAACTGTTACCCGCGGAGTAATTGATTGCACAGCCCATGCACAGATAGCAAGGCAGGAACAAGATTACATATGGTAAAGCGACCAACCAATGTTCGGCTTTCATTTCACTGAACATCATTTGCCAGAAACGGAAGTCCTGGTTGAACAGATACATAATAATTATAAGCTGTAAGTATGCAAATGCAATTACGATTGCACCAAGCAACAATGACTTTAAAATACCGGAAATTTTTATACCAAAGCAATCTTTGAACAAGGTGATTTTTCCGCTTTTTTTCTTTTCTAAAACAACTTTAATTGTAACTATTATGAGAGATGCAACTGCAAGCCAAATTACAAACCATACCGCAATTGCACTTGTTGTAACGAGTCTGAGAACATTTGGCAATATTCTCGTTCCGAACGGGTTTGCCCATACCGGTCCGCCGCTGTTTGCTTTGTAAAGAGCGAGGACGGTAAGTATGACACATAGTATTGAAAGAATGGTTTCCTCCGGCTTTTTAAGGAATGTCTCCGTAGTAGTTTTTTCAGCTATGCATGAAGAGAAGAATGGCTTCTTAAGAAGCAAATGAGTCAGGACAACAACACTCATTAACATCGCAAGCATAGCTACACAGTTAAAACATGCACGAATAAGCCAAGTAGAATTTCCTGATGTGCTATCGGGAGTGTTTAATGTTTCTTTCAATATTGCAGCGGTATCCGCATTTGTTGCATTCGAAAAGTAATTTTTAGAATGTGATTCATTGTTATAGCATACAATACGTGCAGTGCGATTGGAAATAGCTTCTTTAAGCTCGTTTGAATTTTCAAGTGTTGTTTCTCCGAGCTTGCCTATTTCATGGTATGATGCGCCGTTGTTTTCAGAACTAAACCACATATCTATGGGCTTGGGGTCTCCGAGGATTGTTTGAGTTCCGTCTTTGCTCCACATAGCCCCCGCTCCAAGAGAATCGTATCTACCGTTTACATATGTTACATTCACCTGACATTCTCTGGTTACATCATGTCCGCCGACGGTTACTGTTGCCGGAGCGGGACCTCCTGTTGCACCTGTGAGAACAAGCGTATTTATACGTGTGGAGCTTTCTTTTTCTGCTTGATCAGCAAGTGATAAATAGTATTTGAACTGCTCGTCGTCAAGGCGCTCCTCTGCAAGCTTGTCTGCGCTTTGAGAGATTTCATCTTCTGTAAATTTTAGTCCGAAAATATCTGATAAAATATTTATTTTCTTGTCGTTCAGAGTAAAGTATCCGCAGTCCATTGTAGCCGCAACGGAAATTCGTGCACTACCATATGAATGTCCGAACATGGCAATTCTTGTCTGATCAACATACTTTAAAGTTCTGACAAAGTTCAATGCATCTATCATGCCAAATGGACTGTCTCCAAAATTAAAGTGGTCGGCTCCGTTTCCGGTTTCATCACTTACCGGCTGCTCACTCATTCCCATACCGTACGCATTGACATTCAGTACAACGTATCCACGCTTGGCAAGATCTTCGGCAAGACCTCTTACCACATTTTTTGTTGCTCCTCGTCCGTGTGCTAATAGCACGCAGGGTAATTTGTCGGAATCTGAAACGTTTCTTTTTACATAAAGATCTATGTCAAGTTCAGCACCGCGCGAGTCAATAGTTAACGTGCTTATCTTGACTGATCCAAAATTTGTCGAAATCAGTTGTGCAAACAAACTTGCCAATAATACAATGCAAAGTAGTATTGCAAGAGTTTTGCGACAGCCTTTTTCAGTGGATAGATTTAATTTTTTGCCCATTTACCTTTCTCCTTATAATGCATTTACATTCCAGCGGAATGTAAATACATTATAACAAAATTAATTTTCTGTTCAATATTAAATCCTGCCAAATATAATGCTCCGGTTTTGTATATTTCATATATACCGAGGGACGGCATACAATCTATCAGCACATAGTCGTACCTGTCCTTCACTTGGCTGAGATAGTTTTTCATCACGCTCTCTCTGCTCATTGCAGTCACAAGGCTCATCTCCAACGCTGAAAGGTCAAGGTTTGACGGA
>QWCN01011758.1_pt1 | contig 10563 bp, 3 predicted proteins | sample 1972711 | NCBI WGS metagenome assembly QWCN01 (sample SAMN09866707, study PRJNA288562) | Human gut metagenome isolate term1_stool, whole genome shotgun sequencing... | isolation source: gut | host: Homo sapiens | place: USA: California | reverse complement strand
ATAAAGCAACACCGGCTTTCACAGCAAATTCAGGCAGCTTTGCGGGCTTTCCATAAATGGCAATCAGCGCGCGGAACTCCCGGCGGAACGCCTCACGCAGCTCTGCCTCCGTCAGGTGCAGATGATCCGTATTGGCGAGAATCGCCAGTCCGTAGGTAAAGTAGATCATATCCTGATGAAAGCGGCGTGCGACGTCCTCCGCATATCCGAATTCATCGACGATCACGCCGATGACCTCCTGCATCAGAACATCGCTTTGATATGCCCCTGGCTGTTCGCCCTCCAGATAGAGCCAGCGGAACAGCTGCTTTTCCTCGGCAGCGAATTTGACGAAGCCCATGCCGTAGCTGCTGTAGCGGCTGTCGCTCCCCTCGTGGGCGCGCAGAGAATCCCGCACGCGCTGTGTGTGCAGTTCGATCGCACGCTGCGTCAGCGCGGCCTTCAGTTCGTCCATGTTCTTGAATGAAAAGTAGATCGGCTGCGTGGAGCAGCCCAGTTTTTTGGCGACGCTGCGGGCATTGATGGCGGAAAAGCCATCGTCACGCAATACCTCCACCGCAGCGTCGATGATCTGTTCCTAATGGAGAAAACCCGGAAGTTCCACCCGGCATAGCTTGACACCGCCGCGGTAAAGTGCTATAATAACGACAGTCATCCCATGACCATAGAACATTCATTGTCCTATAAAGAATGCAGAACATGGGAGTTCAACACAAGGGAGGAATGTATAACATGAAACGAGTGATCGCACTGCTACTGACGCTGGTCATGCTGCTGGGCCTGGTGCCCACGGCTCTGGCCGCCGAAGCCGCCGCCCCCGACGGGACCGTGGTGAAGGCGGAGGAGGTCAGCGGCACCCCCCGGCTGGACGCCATGGCGGAGAACGACTCTGCGGCGGAAACCACCCAGCCCACCGGGCATCAGCCCGATGATATGGTGACCATCCTCGTGGAGCTGGAGCGCGCTCCCGTGCTGGAGGGCTTTGCCGCGAAGAAAACGGCTTCCACCAGCTCTGCCGGTGCGGAGATCGCCGCCTATCTTGCCGGCGGCCGCGCGGAGAAACAGGATGCCGCCATTCGCCGGGATCAGAAAAAGGTCTTTGCCGAGATCCAGGCGGCCCAGCCCGCCGCTCTCCAGGCGGAGGGCACCTCCACTGCCGGCGCCCCTGAGCTGATGGAGCAGTGGACGGTGCTCTTTAACGGCATGGCCGTCCGCGCCCCCTATGGCATGCTGGATACCATCCGCAGTCTGAAGGGCGTGAAGTCCGCCCATGTGCAGCATGTTTACAGTCAGCCCGCCTCTCCGGCCACCAATGCCGGTGTGGCAGGCTACAGCTATGACATGGTCCACCTGCAGGAGGTCTGGAACAAGGGCTACACCGGCAAGGGAATGCTGGTGGCCGTGGTGGATTCCGGCCTGGACATGGAGTATTCCAGCTGGTGGAGCGATGAGGAGGGCGCTAACGTCACCGGTCTGCGCCGGGTCCACGAGGCCTTCCGGGACGACTCCTTCTACTCCCAGCTCAGCGACAGCGACCTGCGCTATACCAAGGAGTCCCTGCTGGCTTTCCTGAACGGCCGCCAGCTCAATGCCAATAGGCTGAGCCCCGCCTCCAACGAGGCCATGTACAAGACCCGCAAGGTCCCCTTCGCCTTTGACTACGCCGGAGACGCCGACCCCTATACCGGCGAGATCATCAGCGGCGACGTCAACGTCCGCAACAGCGGCAGCAACCACGGCACCCACGTCTCCGGCACCGTGGCGGGCTTTGTCCAGAGCCAGGAGGGCGAGGTCCTCTTCTCCGGCGTAGCCCCCGATGCCCAGCTGATGATGATGAAGGTCTTTGCCGACGGCGGCAACTCCGGCGCCACGGAAAGCGCCATTCTCAACGCCCTGGAGGACGCCATGACCCTGGGCGCCGACGCTGTGAACCTGTCTCTGGGCTCCGACAACGGCTTTGCCTATGACGACACCGCCATCCACGGCGTTTATGCCCGGCTGGAGCAGGCCGGCGTCATTCTGATGACCGCCGCCGGCAACAGCGAAAACTCCCCCGCCCAGGGCAATGAGCGGGGCGGCCTGAACCTGGCGGAGGACCCGGATATCTCCATGATGTCCTCTCCCGCCGTCTACCCCTCCAACCTGGCGGTGGCCTCCATCAACAGCACCATCAACATGCAGAGTGTGCTGAGCTGGAACGACGCCCAGGGCCAGAGCCATACCGTGCCCTTCTCCGACCCCAACGAAGTGGCCATGAAGGGGAAGTTCCCCGAGAGCCAGAGCTTCGTTGTGTATGACGCGGGCTACGGCACCTACATGGACTACTACAACGCCGGATTCAGCAACGGCTACAACGGCGGCAAGACGGGTATTGCCCTGGTCAAGCGCGGCAGCGCAGACGGCAGCACCCTCTCCTTCGCCGACAAGATCAACAATGCCAGCAGCTTCTCCGGCACCAACTACATGGGCGAGAGCTACGGCGTGCTGGCTGTGCTGGTTTATGACAGCGACCCCGCCGCCACCACGCTTATCAACATGAACACGGACAACACCTCGCTGACCTCCGCCTTTATTTCCGGCGTGGACGGCGCGGCCATGATCGATGCGCTGAACGCCGGGCAGGAGGTCCGCATCACCGTTCACCAGCAGGACCAGCTGTCCGACTGGGAGGAGGGCGGCCAGATGTCCTCCTTCACCTCCTGGGGCAGCGGCTCCGGACTGGAGCTGAAGCCCGAGATCACCGCCCCCGGCGGCAACATCTGGTCCACCGTGATGGACAGCAGCTATGTGGAGGGCGCCGGGAAGTACGATGACTATACCGGGTCCTACAGTCTGATGAGCGGCACCTCCATGGCGACGCCCCATATGGCGGGCCTGGCCGCGCTGGTGGAGCAGTATGTCAAGTCCCAGCATCCCCAGCAGGACGCCGCCGCCAGCGCCGACCTGACCAACCATCTGCTGGTGAGCACCGCCGTGCCCCAGCAGGAGAACGGCGTATACGTCTCTCCCCGCCGCCAGGGCGCCGGCCTTGTGAACGCAGCCGCGGCCATTTCCACCCCTGCCTACATCGATGTGGACGGCAAGCTGGTGGGCAAGCTGGAGCTGGGCGACGATCCCGGCTGGAGCGGCAGCTATGATCTGGACTTCCGGGTGGAGAACCTGGGCAGCGACACCCTGAGCTACAGCATGAAGGCCGTGCTTCTGCGACCGGATACCGCAGAGCAGGACGGCAAGACCATGGTCCTTGCCAGCGATGAGCTGATCCGTGAGGTGGATCTGGGCAGCGTCAGCGTGCCCGCCGGCGGCACACAGGTCAGCCGGACCGTTTCCCTCACCGCTTCCGACATCGCCGCCATCCGCGACCTGTTCCCCAACGGCAGCTATGTGGAGGGCTTTGTGATCCTCACCGCCGCCGACGGCTCCGCGCCTCAGATCGGCATGCCCCTGCTGGCCTTCCTGGGCGACTGGACCTCTGCCCCCATCCTGGACCGCGCCAACTGGTTCGACGAGCCCCAGGACGGCGAAAACGTGATGAACAACGACTGTACCCTGGGCGTCAACGTGGTGGGCAGTACCATCCGCAGCGCCGGGGAAGTGGTGAACTTCCTGAACCTGGGCCAGAATATCTTTGATACCGACATTGCCGCCGAGAGCAAGCAGACAGTTTTCCACCAGGAGAACTTTGCCATCTCCCCGGACGGCAGCGGCTATTTCGACGCCATTGACGACCTTGAGCTCTATCAGCTGCGGGATGCCAAGCTCTTTGTCACCGAGGTCCGGAACAAGAACACCAACGAGCTCTATTTCCGCACCTTCAACACCTATGTGCCCCGCAGCGTCTATCAGGCCGGCTACGGCGTGGTCCTGCCCATGTCCCTTTACTACTTCACGGATGCCTGGGACGGAACGGACCTGAACGGCGACGTCCTGCCCAACGGCACCCAGTGCGTTTACACCATTACCGCCTATGGCGAGGGTGACTACGGCGACACCGTGGACAATGAGGAGCTGGGCCGCCCGGTGACGGACTTCGAGTCCTTCGTGGACGGCAAGGAGCCCACCTTCAACGGCCACAAAATGGACAAGACCGGCGACGTGCTCTCCTTCGACGTGCTGGTGGACACCCAGGCCCCCAAGCTGGAGAACAACGCCGTGACCTTCTATCAGAAGGATGGCCGCACCTATATGCAGGGCACCGTCTATGACGAGGACGGCTCCCTGGCCTCCGTGGCGGTCCACGCCCAGGTGAGCCGGACCTATACCGACTCCACCGGCCGGGAAATCACCGAGTACAACATCGATCTGCTGAATCCCCTGTATTCCCAGAGCATTTATGACGCCGATACCCACACCTTCACCTTCACCGCAGATGTGACGGAGTATCGCGGCAGCTACAACTGGACCGGCAACGTGTATCTCTCCTGCGGCGACTATGCGGCCAATGACCGCACCTATGCCATCAAGGTGGACGCCTCCCAGGGCCTGACCCTGTCCCAGACATCCGCCCGCCTGCACCCCGGCCAGAGCTTTGACCTCAGCGTGAACAACAACACCGGCTCCACGGCGCCCATCACCCGCACCTCCAGCAACCCCGAGGTGGCCACGGTGGATGAGTTCGGTCATGTGGTGGCTGTGGCTCCCGGCCAGGCCATCATCACCGTGTCCAACGGCACCTACTCCGCCCTGTGCGTCATAGCGGTGGAGGCATCCTCCACGGAGGTGAAGGACTTCAAGCTGTCCATGGACCACTTCTCCGGCCTGAAGCCCAACGGCGCCATCACCGTCCGGGTGGTGGACCTGCAGCCCGCCGATGTGGAGATCTATCAGAATCAGTGGCTGGTATATGAGGACGACGAGGACTGGGCGGGCCTGGTCAGCGTCTCCCAGAACAGCAGCGACGCGCTGGAGGGCCTTATCGACCTGAACTATCAGGCCTCCGCGGACAAGATCCCCTCCGGAACCGGCCATCTGGACGTCACCATCAACGGTGTTACCCGGACCATGACCTTTGACTGGGAGGACGTCTATCAGACCTCCGACCAGGAGGACCTGCAGTCCGACGCCTACTACAACGAGCAGACCTATTACGTCACCGCCGGTGAGACCGCCAGCCTCATCGCCCGGTACCGCCAGACCCACTCCTTCTCCGATGTGAAGCTGTACACGGCCCAGGGGTATGTTTCCGGCGGCAGCGACAATCCCACCACCGCCGCCACCGGCCTGGTGCTGGACGGCCCGGACTTTGTCCTCTCCGGCAGCGAGCCCTGGCGCGGCAGACTGGTGAACACCGAGGGCTATGCCCTGCCGGAATCCATCCATGTGGTTTACCGCTATGATTACGGCTATGAGTATGAGCTGACGGAAAACGCCATGTACAATGGCTATACCTATGACCGTACCACCGGCGATATCGTCGTGTCTGCCCCCTACGGCTCTTCCACCACGGTGGTGATCCGGGCAGACGGCACGGAGAAGGCCGGTAATGCGGCGGGTACGCTCTTCGGCGTCACCTATGACCGTCCCGACAGCACCTACGGTCCCTTCAACTGGACGGTGACGGAGGGCGGCGGCAAGCTGGAGACCGCCGAGGACGTCAACGTTAACGGCACCCGCAAGAACATTGCCTATTACACCCCCTCGGAGCCCGGCGTCAGCTATCTGACCGCCACCACCAAGGACGGGCAGTATCATGTGAACTTCGCCGTGGTCTGCCTGCCGGTGCAGGCCAATACCCTGCGCCTGGATGATACCCGGGCCACCCTGCATCCCCTGGAGACTCTGGCGCTGAACGCGACGCTGACTCCTACCCCCACCCGGGCGGAGGACGCCGCGCTGACCTGGACCTCCTTCAACCCCGAGGTAGCCACCGTGGATGAAAACGGCGTTGTCACCGCCCACAAGCCCGGCTACGCTTACATCAAGGTGTCCACCGATATCAACACCAGCGTCACCGCCTACTGCGTGGTGGAGGTATTGCCTGGTCAGGGCTATACCGTGACTCTGGACGCCAACGGCGGCATGGTGAAGCCCGACTCCGTCAGCGTCCAGTACGGCATAGCTGTGGGCCAGCTGCCTGTGCCCGTCCGTGAGGGCTATACCTTCGACGGCTGGTATGACGAAAACGGTGCGCAGTACACCGAGGACACCATATATGCCATCGCCGGAGACGCCACCCTCACTGCCCGCTGGACCGCCAATATCTACGAGATCACCCTGGACGCCAACGGCGGCGTCACCGACGTGGCCCTGGTCCAGGTGACCTTCGGCCAGGCCGTGGGCGCCCTGCCCACACCTACCCGGGAGGGCTATGTGTTCCTGGGCTGGTTCGACGAGGTGGGCAGCCGCTATGATGCTTCCACCGTCTACAGCACAGCCGATGGTGTGACCCTCACCGCCCGCTGGGGTCAGGAGGACAGCACCTTCACCATTACCCTGAACGCCAATGGCGGCAAGGTGGAGCCCTCTGCTCTGGCGGTGGTATACGGTCAGGCTGTGGGCACCCTGCCCGTACCCACCCGGGAGGGCTATACCTTCGGCGGCTGGTACGACAAGGACGGCAACCGCTACGACGCCTCCAGCGTGTACAGCGTCAAGGGTGACACGACCCTGACGGCCCGCTGGATCGAAAACAGTGTCCAGACCGGCGACGGGTTCCCCATCTTCCTGCTGAGCGGCGCGATGATGGCGGCTGCCGCAGGCGCTGTGATGCTCCTGCTGAAGCGGCGGAAGCTCATGGGCGAATAAACAGACCGGAAGTGCTTCTGCACAGGCTGTTATAAAAGGCTCTCCGGCACATGTGCGCCGGAGCCGGAAGTGCTTCTGCACAGGCTGTTATAAAAGGCTCTCCGGCACATGTGCGCCGGAGAGCCGGGAAACGAAACAAGCCAAGGCCGGCAGGTCATTGACCTGCCGGCCTTGGCTTGTCAAAAATCCTTAATGGGACATTCTCCGCTGGGGAGCGGCTCCATCAAAGCGCTGCGGACACGGGCGGAGTGAATCCGCCCTTCGGCAAGGTTTTGCTGGGCAAAACGCTTGGGACGCGGCTGCGCCGCGGGGGAAAAGCAGCAGGGGAGCCGACTCAGGAACCGGCAGCTTACCGTTCCTCGCGGAAATAGCTGAGGCCCAGGCTTGCAGGAGGCTGCTTTGATTCCCTGTCCGGCCTTGGCCGGACAGGGAACCCGGATTTCATTTTCCTCCGGGCGGAATGAATCCGCCCTGCGGCAAGGTTTTGCTGCGCAAAACGCTTGGGACGCAGCTGCGCTGCGGGGGAAAAGCAGCGGACAGACGCCGGATGGCGAAAGTTTTACCGTTCCTCTCGGAAATAGCTGAGGCCCAGACTTGCAGGCGGCTGCTTTGATCCCCCGTCCGGCCAGGCCGGACGGGGGACCCGAATTTCATGCTCCTTCGGGCGGAATGAATCCGCCCTGCGGCAAGGTTTTGCTGCGCAAAACGCTTGGGACGCAGCTGTGCTGTGGGGGAAAAGCAGCAGACAGACGCCGGATGACGAAAGTCTTACCGTTCCTCTCGGAAGTAGCTGAGGCCCAGGCTTGCAGGCGGCTGCTTTTCCTTGTTGTTCCGCAGGCTGGAGATCACCAGCACCACCACGGTGACCACATACGGCAGCATCTTGTACAGCTCCTTCACGGCCATCTGGCTGCCGGTGGGGATGTACAGATACAGGATGTACAGGCCGCCGAACAGGATGGAGGCCAGGACACTGACATTGGGACGCCAGATGGTGAAGATCACCAGGGCGATGGCCAGCCAGCCGCGGTCGCCGAAAGCGTTGTTGGACCACACGCCGCTGGCGTAGTCCATCACGTAGTACAGGCCGCCGAGACCGGCGATCATGCTGCCCACGCAGGTGGCCAGGTACTTATACCGGGTAACGTTGATACCGGCGGCGTCGGCGGTGGAGGCGCTTTCGCCCACGGAGCGCAGGTGCAGGCCGGGCCGGGTGTGCTTCAGGAAATAGGAGGACAGCAGGGCCAGGATAATGGCCAGGTACGCCAGGAAGCCATAGGACAGGAAGATCTGGCCAAACCAGCCCAGACTCTTGGCAAAGGGCAGGGACTTGGCAAAATAGCCGCTGGTGGCGGACAGGGCAATGGAGGGGACCTCACTGCCGGTGAGCTTGATCAGGGAGCCGCCGAAGAAGTTGCCGATGCCCACGCCGAAGGTGGTCATGGTCAGACCGGTAACGTTCTGGTTGGCCCGCAGGGTCACCGTCAGGAAGCAGTACAGCAGGCCCATCAGCAGAGAGCCCAGCAGGGAGCACAGCATGGGGATCAGAATGGCCAGAAAGCCGCTCATCTGATCGGCGGGCACGGCCTGCTCATAGAAGAACGCGCCGATGACGCCGCAGATACCGCCCACATACATGATGCCGGGGATACCCAGGTTCAGATTGCCGGACTTCTCGGTGAGGATCTCGCCGGTGCTGCCGTACAGCAGGGGGATACCCTGCATGACCGCGCGGGGGATGAAGGATACAATATCAAAATTCATTTTCTCACGCCTCCTTCTTTCCGGAAGAACGGAACTGGACCTTGTAGTTGATGAAGAACTCGCAGCCGATGATGAAGAACAGGATGATGCCCGTCAGGATATCGGAGAAGGAGCGGTTCAGGCCGAAGGCCGTGGAGATCTCGCTGGCGCCGCGGCTGAGGACCACCAGCAGCAGGGACACGAAGATCATGATAACGGGGTTGAACTTGGCCATCCAGGACACCATGACGGCGGTGAAGCCCCGGCCGTCCACGATGGTGGTGGTCATGGTGTGGTCGGTGCTGGAGGTCAGCAGCAGGCCGATCAGGCCGCACAGGGCGCCGGACAGGGCCATGGTCCGGATGATGACCCGGTCCACCTTGATGCCGGCATAGCTGGCGGTGCGGCGGCTTTCGCCCACCACGGCGATCCCCGTGAGGATGGCCACCACCAGAATGGCCAGCAGGTACTTCTGGTTGCCGATGGTGGGCAGCCAGCCGGCCTGGGTGTCCTGGTTGATGATGCCGATCTTGCCGGAACCCTTGGGAACCTCCCAGATGATGATGAAATAGGCCACCAGCTGGGTGGCGATATAGTTCATCATCAGGGTGAACAGGGTCTCGTTGGTGTTCCACTTGGCCTTGAAGAAGCCGGGCAGGAAGCCCCACAGAGCGCCTGCGGCCAGGGACGCGACGGTCATGACCACCAGCAGCAGCCAGTTGGGCATCTTGCCGCCCAGGCAGATCATGCAGGTGGTGGAGGCCAGACAGCCGATGAGCACCTGGCCCTCAGCGCCGATGTTCCAGAAGCGCATCTTGAAGGCGGGGGTCACCGCCAGGGAGATGCCCAGCAGAATGGCCACGTTTTCCCAGGTGGTCCAGCTCTTGCGGGCGGTGCCGAAAGCGCCCTTGAGGATGGTGCCGTAAATGCTCAGGGGATTTTCGCCGGTGAGGATGGTGGTGACCAGTGCGCACACCACCAGTGCCAGGATGATGGCGCCGCCCCGGATGGCCACGTTGGTGTACCACGGCAGGGTGTCCCGCTTGGAAATGTGGAACAGGGATTTCTTATTCATCCGCTTTGCCTCCTTTGTTCACCAGCGTCATCAGCGCGCCGACCTGGTGCTTGTCAGTGGTCCGGGCGTCTACCACGCCGGAGACCTGACCGCCGCACAGAACCACGATCCGGTCGCACAGCTCCAGCAGCACGTCCAGATCCTCGCCCACATACACCACGGCCACGCCCCGCATCTTCTGCTCGGTCAGCAGGTTATAGATGGTATAGGAGGTGTTGATGTCCAGGCCGCGGACGGCGTAGGCCGTCATCAGCACGGCAGGCTGCTGGGCGATCTCGCGGCCCACCAGGACCTTCTGCACGTTGCCGCCGGACATGCGGCGCACGGGGAAGCTGGTGCTGGGGGTCACCACCTCCAGCTCCTGCCAGATGCGGTTGGCCAGGGCCTCGGGGTCCTTGCGGTCCAGGAAGATGCTGCCGCCCTTCCGCCAGGAGCGCAGCATCATGTTGCCGGTCATGCCCATGGAGCCCACCAGGCCCATGCCCAGGCGGTCCTCCGGGACGAAGGACATGGCGATGCCGCTCTTGCGGATGGCCATGGGGCTCAGGCCCACCAGCTCCTTGGGCTGGTCATTATCGGGATTATAATAGGTGACGGAGCCGGAGGCCACGGGATACAGGCCCGCAATGGACTCCAGCAGCTCCCGCTGGCCGGAGCCGGCGATACCGGCAATGCCCAGCACCTCGCCGGCGTTGACGGTGAAGGTCACGTCGTCCAGGCGCTTGACGCTCATCTCGTCAAAGACCGTCAGGCCCTTGATGTCCAGCCGGGGCTTCACGTTCACGGGGGTGGGGCGGTCGATGTTCAGGGTGACGGCGTGGCCCACCATCATGTCCGTCAGGGACTGCTGATTGGCGTCCTTGGTCTGCACGCAGCCGATGTACGCGCCCTTGCGCAGCACCGCCACCCGGTCGGACACGTCCAGCACCTCGTGGAGCTTGTGGGTGATGATGATCAGGGACTTGCCGTCGTTCTTCATGTTGCGCATCACGGCAAACAGC
>QWCN01006620.1_pt1 | contig 10573 bp, 8 predicted proteins | sample 1972711 | NCBI WGS metagenome assembly QWCN01 (sample SAMN09866707, study PRJNA288562) | Human gut metagenome isolate term1_stool, whole genome shotgun sequencing... | isolation source: gut | host: Homo sapiens | place: USA: California | reverse complement strand
TTTTCAACGTTTCATCTGTTGACTGCCCATCCACAATAATATATTCTATATTTTCATAATCCTGATTCAAGACACTCTCTATCGTTTCTCTGATAAATCTGCCTTGATTATAAGAGGGTGTAATAATTGTTACTAGGGGTTTCATGTTAAACCTCATTCTTAATATTGTTTTATATGCAAATAGGCTCATAGAGCCTATTTGCAGTATTTCACTAGTTTAAGAACTCTTCTATCTGCTTATTCATACATTCACAGATATCTTTTCCCGATAGGTACACATCTGTCCATTCTATTATTTTTTCCATCGTAGTTGCCATTCGCCATCTAGGTGTCCAACCGAATGTGGCCTTTATCTTTGAGCAATCCAGTTTCAAAAAATTAGCCTCATGCGGTCCGCCATCATAACGATTTATCCACTTAACTGCTCTGCCCGTTTTTTCTTTCCACGTTCTGCAAAATAGTTCAACCAGCTCTCCAGTAGACCAACAATCCACGTCATCCGGTCCAACATTATAACAACCAGCATATTTTTTGTCTTTATATTGTTTCTCAGCAATCATCAAATATGCCATAATTGGCTCTAATACATGTTGATACGGCCTGGTAGAAAAAGGATTTCTGACAACTATATCCTCTTCTTTTTCTATGGCTCTTACACAATCAGGAATGATTCTGTCCTCCGCAAAATCACCGCCCCCAATCACATTTCCAGCTCGTGCAGTAGATATTGCTACATCAGACTCATTAAAAAAAGAGTTCTTGTAACTGCTTGTAACCAATTCCGAACAAGATTTGGAATTAGAATACGGGTCATATCCATTTAATTCTTCATTTTCTCTGTATCCCCATTGCCATTCTCTATTTAAATATACTTTATCTGTTGTTACGTTTAAAAAGGATTTAACAGAACCTGTACATCTCACACATTCCAGCACATTAACCGTTCCCATAACATTTGTTTCATATGTATACACGGGATTGCGATAGGATTCTCTTACAAGCGGCTGTGCTGCCATATGAATAACTATCTCCGGTTGTGTTTCCTGAAATACCTTTTTCATTTTATCCAAATCCCGCACATCACCTGTTACAGAATTAATTTTTTTCTGCAATCCGCACATTTCAAAAAGACTTGGATTTGTAGGTGCCTCCAAAGCGTAACCTATAACCTCCGCTCCGGCAGAAACCAGCACTTGGCACATCCATGTTCCCTTAAATCCAGTGTGCCCTGTTATAAGAACTCTTTTTCCTTTATAAAATGATAAATCCATTTTTTCTCCCAATCTTCTTATTCAGCTAAAGCTTCTTTTATTGTTTGCACCATAAAATCAATCATCTCATCGGTCATTCCCGGATACACTCCAATCCAGAATGTATCTCTCATAATCCTGTCTGTATTTTCCAAATTTCCAATTACTCTGTAACCTTTTCCTGACTTTCGCATCTGGTCAAAGCAAGGATGTTTAATCAGATTGCCGGCAAACAGCATTCTGGTCTGTATTCCTTTACCCTCAATATAAGAAACAATTTTTCCTCTTTCCACACCCTCACGACAGGTAATCAAAAATCCGAACCAGCTGGGAAATGCATTATCACAAGGTTCAGGTAAAATCAATTTATCCTCGCAATCTTTTAACCCCGCCAGCAAACGGTCAAAGTTATGTCTTCGTCTTTCAACAAATTCAGGGAACTTTTTCAATTGAGCACATCCAATCGATGCCTGCATATCAGTTGCCTTTAAATTGTACCCAAAATGAGAATAAACATATTTATGGTCATATCCCAAAGGCAATTCTCCATACTGTTTATCAAATCTATGTCCACACAAATTATCCCTGCCAGAAGGGCATACACAATCCCTTCCCCAATCCCTGAATGAACGGATACATTTATTCAGCAAAGGATTATTAGTGTATACCGCACCGCCCTCACCCATAGTCATATGATGCGGCGGGTAAAAGGACGAAGTTCCTATATCTCCTATTGTTCCCGTGAATTTTTCTTCTCCGTTAATCACATACTTTGTTCCAAGTGCATCACAATTGTCTTCAATCAGCCAAAGATTATGTTTATCGCAAAACTCCTTTACTGCACTTAAATCAAATGGATTACCTAATGTATGTGCTGCCATAACAACTTTTGTTTTCTCAGACAAAGCTGCTTCCAGCTGTGTTACATCCATATTATACTGTGGAATTGTAACATCAATAAAAACAGGAACAACTCCATATTGAATTGCAGGAGTTACTGTTGTCGGGAATCCTGCTGCCACCGTTATCATCTCATCTCCCGGTTTTACCTGCCTGTCCCCTAACAAAGGAGATGTCAATGCCATAAATGCATTTAAATTCGCTGATGAGCCGGAATTTACCAGGGAACAATACTTTACGCCTAAATATTCTGCAAATTTCTTTTCAAATTCTTCTGTATATCTCCCCGATGTAAGCCAAAACTCCAATGCAGAATCAACCAGATTACACATTTCTTCATGGTCATAGACCCGAGATGCATATGGAATTCTATCTCCCGGTTTGAAATCCCCCTTCTTATTATGAAAGGTATCACAATACTCCTTTACCAATTCTAAAATTTGCTGTTTTGCCTGTCCTTCATTCATTTCTTCAAACATAAATATTAATCCTCCCATACTTTCCATGGTGCTCTTCCACTATTCCAAAGTTCATCCAATTTATCTTTTTCCCGCTTTGTATCCATGCATTGCCAATAACCATCATGTTTATATGCCATCAGTTGGTTCATCTGTGCCGCTTTTTCCAAAGGTTCACGCTCAAACACTGTGCTATCTCCGTCAATCAGATTAAAAATTTCCGGCTCACACACCATATATCCCGCATTGATTCTGCTTCCATCGCTCGAACTTTTCTCTCTGAAAGATTTAATTTCGCTGTTTTCACCAATATCCAATACACCAAAACGCTGCTCGACATTGATTGCAGTTAAAGTAACCATCTTCTTATTAGTCTTATGAAATTCTAACAATTGAGCTATATTGACATCAGATACACCATCTCCATACGTCAACATAAATGTTTCATTTCCGATATATGGCTGTATACGCTTCACGCGTCCCCCGGTCATTGTATTCAATCCTGTATCCACCAATGTTACCTTCCAGGGTTCTGCAATGCTATTATGTACTTCCATCCTATTTTCTTTTGAAAAGTCAAACGTAACATCACAATTATATAAATAATAATCAGCAAACCATTGCTTAATAATATGTTGCTTATATCCACAACATATTACAAACTCGTTAAATCCATAATGTGAATATTCCTTCATTATGTGCCAAAGAATAGGTTTTTCTCCAATTTCAATCATTGGTTTCGGTTTTAAATGGCTTTCTTCACTAATTCGTGTTCCATATCCTCCTGCTAAAATTACAACTTTCATTCCTTTATTGCCTCCTTTTTGTAACTTCTATGCTTTCTCATCAAGTCAATAATCGCTATTGCAAGCACACTTATTATAAGCAAAACAACTGACATCCAAATGATTACTACACTTATCTTTCCTATCTGATTTTCATATTTCACTTCTATTATGTGTTCCCCCGCTTCTACCCTGAAAATTACATGTGTATCATATATTTCCGGCTGAATTTTCATCCCATCAACATAATATACATAATTTCTATTGGCATAAGGCAAAAACATAATCACCGATGACTCTTGTGCTGATATCTGCATTTTATAAAAAGAATTTCCATCTGTATTAAATTCTTTTATATTCTCATCTGTAAGATTATACGAATAAAAATATCCATTATCCAATGACTCTCTGTCATCATATACATATTTTTCACCCGCTATAACTGACGGAATGTATTTATTCAATGCACATATGTATCGTCCATTTCCAACATATTCTATCCCCCTTTCTGTATCAATTATTTTTTGAAGTGTTTCATTTTTCCTCAGGGTATCCAAATCAAACATTGCGAAATCTGCTCTTGTATCTACTGCATACTCCCAGTCAATCTGATTAAACCATGGCATCCTTTGCCTATATTCTAACGGAACACCAAGGTGCATTTCATACCCGGAATAATTACAGATATTATAATTTGAATATCCATACCATTCATAATTCCCCAATAAATAAACGGGAACATCCTCTGCTGAATCATATGCTACAAATCTATATATCTCTTTTTCGTCCAACATGGCAATATAATTATCTATATTATCCATAGCACTTTCATCATATATAATACTTCTCTGTTCAATCTCCTCTTTAGTTAAATAAGTTTCTGTTGCCTGATATAATCCTGCAACACTTGGCACAAACACTGCAATACACCATACTGCCATCGTTGCAAATTTTTTAATTCCCTTACGTAATAATTGGTATAAAAAGCCAATAAATAATAACACCTCAAATATAAACATGTCACTATTTACAGTGTTCGTAATGGAATCTTCTTGCACCCCTATCCGTTTATATTGTATCAGATAAATACCTAACATTCCGGCTACAATCACACCGATAATTTTCAACACTTTTCGATATTTAGAATAATCGGTATACTTACTCACCAATAAAATGGATATATACACAAACGGCATTATTATCATTAAATATCTTAAAGGAATATGCATCCCTCCCAAAATTGGCACCAGCGAAAAGAACCATGCAGAAAAGGGCAAAGAGGACTCACAGGCCCATAAAAGAACGAGGGTATATAATCCAAAGCTGGTGTAGCATATCCATTTTTCATGTCTTTGCATCTTATCAAAGACTTTATCCCACACCCCTATCGCCAAAATCAGGCAGGAAATAGCCCCCAATACAATTAATTCTAATTGTTCGATTATGGAATCCGCTTTCAAAGAATTACATGCTATATTTAAAATATCAGATAATGCCATCTTATAATAGACAGCAGATGCAAAATTCATCGGACTCTGAACAACTTTTTTAATATATTCAAAAACCTGTAAATAATAAATCAGACATATACTCCCACCAATAGCAGGATAAATCAAAAAATGTATACTTTTTTTAATATTAAATTTGCCTTCTTTTACATTATAAAAAATCAAAACAAACAAAACATCTATAGCCACCAATGCCAGAGAAAGCGTCATATAGCCACTTGTAAGTGACAAAATCACACAAAGCACACACAACAACTGATTTTTTAAACTTCTGTTATAAATAGATTCCAGCGAAAAGAAAAGCAAAATTGGTACTAATGCTACAATAATATAAAAACTAATGTACCATACTTCAATCCGCAAAGCCGATGAAAAAAGCGCAACAATCACAAAACCTGCATTACGGTTTAAATTAAAATATTTTTTTGCTACTCTTTGTATAAACGCCAAGGCAATCAGCATATGCAATGCGTAAAACATAAGATACATAGCACGCATAGGAAATATCTTCGACAACCATGCAAACAAATATAAAGGTATATAGAGATTTGGCAAATTAGGCCGCAAAAAAAACTCTGAAGCCCCATTTGCACTTCCATTATCTATACCTATTAAGTTAAAATCCCCCGTAAACATCTGGCATAACTTTGCAAATGCTGCGAAACATAGTTTATCCTGATCGCCGTTTTTAGCAAATGTAACTACATCTGAAAAAAGATATTGTCCCAGATAAATTGAAAAGAAAAGCACTGTGCAGATAGTTGCAAATAACATCTCTATTCCTATTTCTTTTCTGTTTTTATTTTTTTCTAATACTTTGTCCATTTCTTGTCTTGCCCTCACGGAAATTTGAATTGCTTGATTTTCTTCAAAAATCTTATACAACATACTCTGATTTAAAAGTTGATTCTCTTCTCCTCAATTACAATCGGATGATGCATAGTTCTCACATTAATATTTACTATGTATTCTCCAATTAGCCCGACAAAAAACAAAATAACAGAGCCGAAAAAGAACACACCTATCGAAATTGCTGCAATTCCAACCGAAAATCTATCCCACCAAATCAGTTTTATAACCAATGTAATCAACGCAATTAATATACTGAGTATAGAGATACAAAAGCCAGAAATTGTAGCCACTCTCGTCAACACCTTTGAATAAGATGTTATTCCCAGCATTGCTGTATCGTACAACTTCATAAAATTAAAACTCGTTTTTCCATATTGTCGCTTCTGTTGCTCATAATAAACTTTGGTGCAATCCCCTCCTAATTCAGCAACTATTCCGCGTAAATATGGCAACGGGTCGTCCAGTTCTCTCAATACTTTTATAAAGCTTGCATCATACAATCCAAATCCGGTAAACTGCTCAATATGCTCCACATCACCAATTATCCTGATAAATGTATAATACATCTGCCGAATTTTGTACATCAATTTGTTCTCTTTACTCTTATTTTTTATTCCTACAACAATTTTATTTCCCAGCTCCCATTGTTTCACAAAATCTACTATGAGTTCCGGAGGATCCTGCATATCTGCAAATAATAAAACAGCGCAATCTCCCTGCGCCTGAGAAAGACCATAAAAGGTAGAACGATTAAACCCAAAATTTCTTGTATAAAATATGGACTTAATATGATTATCATGTTCAGCATACTTCTCTATTATAGTTCTTGTTCCATCAATTGATTTATTATCAACAAATACAATTTCATAATTGTACATTTGCAAATTTTCTTCAAAAACTTTCTTCACTCTTTCTATAATCCGAGGCACGTTCTCTTCTTCATTATACGTCGGTATTACTATGCTTACTGTTTTCATCAACCTCTGTACTCCTTATCCACTCTATCGTCTTTTTAATCCCATCTGTAAACGAATACTCATTTTGAAACTGGAAATCTGTATAACATGTGCCTGTGTCCACTTCTGTATAATCTAAACTTACACCCACATATTCCTTACTTTCACCAATGCCTAATTTGATTTGAGTATCAACACAATCCCTCATTTCATATATAAACTCAATTAATTTCCTCGGTTTTTCATTTCCAATATAATAACTTCTGTTGGCTACTCCCTTCTCACCTATTAGCTGTAGCATCCTTACTGCATCTTCTATATAGATAAAATCATACATTTGCTGTGCTGCAGTAAAAGATGCATGTTCACCTCTAATAAATTTTCTCAGTGTTGTATTAATAAAACGATTAGAAATTTCTCCTACGCCATATACATTCGATATAATTGCCGAATTGTACAGAATATTTGCATTATTTGCCTCTATTCTCGTCATATAAGTAGCTGCAATCTTAGCCGTTCTATATATATTTCTTCTTTGAGCATTCAGTTCCGTTTTCATCAATTTAGCAACTTCATACTCCATAATACTGGAAGGGAAAACAAACCTTTTACATTTCAATTCGTTTGCTGCAAACACTGCATCACAGGAATATTTTACATTTGCTAATTGAACTTCCAAATTTTGCGAATCTTCATTCGCCACACCCTGCCATGCTAAATGGTAAAAACAGTCAAACTGCCTTTCTTGTATTTTAGCCGGAAGTTCCTCCATATCTGCCAGATTGCACCCGATTACTGTAACATCAGGCAATTGAATTAATTTAGAAATCTCCCTGCTTTGCTCCCGTACAACCGCATATACCTTAATTCCACTTTCTACTAATCTTTTAACAAGTGCAAATCCAATAAAACCAGTTGCCCCAGTTACAATAGCCTTTTCCAACTTGTGCTTCCTCTCATACTCTCTTATTTGTCATCAACCAAAAAACTAATTTTTCCATTCACAATGTATTCGGCATATCCCCTGTTCCTGTTGTGAGCCCGTTATGGTAAAAATAATTACTCTCTGTAAATCGTCATAAATCTCGTTCTCAAAAGATGTCAGTGCGACATTTAACATATATACTCCGGGTAGCAGTTCACAATCCTTTATTCCTACTGTAATACACCCTTGTTTTCCTAATTGTACTGGTGGTTTTTCGCCAATAATATTATTTGTCGCATAACACAATATTTCATCCTGCCGGGTAAAAGCAAGGCTCATAATTCCCTCAATCTCATTTTTCAAATCACTGACATATTCTGCTTTTATTACCATATCACTGCCAATTCCAAATACATCCTGCTGCTTACCATTTATATCTTCCAGCCATACTTTTGTAAACCTGACTTTCCTGTTTCCATTCCGTATAGTTAATTTATTAAATTGTTCTTCCTCTTTTTCCTGATTGCAGACCGCATCCTCCCGCTGCGCCTGCCGTACTTTTTCCACACGCTTTTCTTCCATATATTCACGATAGTGGTCATCTACTTCCTTGGATGCTCCAATCTCTTTTACTTTTCCCTGTTCAAGCCAGATTACTTTCTCACAAACACTTTCAATCTGCCCCATAGAATGGGACACCAGAATAATTGTTGTACCAGAAGCCTTAATTTCTTTAATTTTATCCATACATTTTTTTTGAAAACTGACATCGCCCACAGCCAATATCTCATCAATCAGCAGGATATCTGCATTCACGTTAATTGCAACAGAAAAAGCCAGACGCATATACATCCCGGAAGAATATGTTCTTACCGGGCTGTCAATAAAATCCTCCAATTCCGAAAACTCAATTATATCATCGATTCGTTCATCAATTTCTTTTCTTTTTAGCCCAAAAATAGCAGCATTGGTATAAATATTTTCTCTTCCACTCATATCCGGATGAAATCCAGCGCCTAACTCCAGTAGACTTGACACCCGCCCACAAGTTTCTATTGTACCGGAATCAGGGAAAATAATCTTTGTGAGCAGTTTTAATGTTGTGCTCTTGCCGCAACCGTTTTCTCCTATTAATCCAACAGATTCTCCCTTTTGGATTTCAAAACTTATACCATCTAAAACTGTTCGTGTTTCATACTTTCCCCGTCTTTTCTGCAGAACACGTTCTTTAATAGTACTACCTTTATCAAAATATAACTTATATGATTTTCTGACATTCTTTACACGAATAGCATACTTATTACTCATTTACAATTCCTCTGCAAACTTTTTCTGCGCTTTTTCAAATATAACATTTCCAATTATCAGGAATATTATAGAAAGTAAAAGTGAAATTCCCAAATCAGTTAGTTCAGGAGCTTCTCTATAATACAAAACCGTGCGATAACTTCTTATAATAGGAGTTATCGGATTCATATTGAACAATACCTGATATCTCTCGGGCACAATCGTTTCCGGGTACATAATCGGTGTAATATACATCCATGCCATAGTGACAATTCCCAAAATATATTCCAAATCTCGGAAGAACACTGTCAATGCAGATGTTATCATTGTAATTCCAAGCGAGAACAAATATTCTACGGCCATTATCGGTATAAGGAATCCCAGTTTTTCCCACGCAATTCCCCGTCCCGAAACCAATAATGCCAGAAATACAATCACGAAGCTCAAAAGCATATTTACAAAATTACTTGTTACAAAGGCAATCGGTAAGACCTGACGTGGAAAATATATTTTTTTCACCAAATCCTTTCGGTTCATCACCGCTCGTGCCCCACCGGCTACTGAGGAACTAAAAAAAAGCCATGGGATAAAAGCCACAAATAAAAAGAGATAAAAATCTTCAATATCCTGACGCATAATCGCGGAGAATACAAATGTATAGACTATCAGTTGTAACAATGGATTCAGAAATGTCCAAAAAAAGCCCAATACCGACCCTTTGTATCTTCCACGCAAATCCTGACGTACCAGGCTGTAAATCATTTCTCTGTACTCAAACAGTTCTTTTACAATTTTCAAAACCATATACCTCTATTAAAATTGAAGTTTTAGTTCTTCTATTCCCAATGCTTCCTTTACTGCTGTGTTATCAAGCAATGTGCAATTAGCTCTTTTCTCTGTAAATATTTTGGTATCATTCTGCATGGATATCGGAACAATTAAGTCCCTTGAGCATCCGTACTTATCTGCTATTTTAATTCCTATATCATACTTAGACAGGACTTCATCCCCTGCAATATTTAACACTTTTGGCATTTCTTCTGTATACTTTTCCATCAGCGCTATCAAAGTCTGTACTGCTGTTGCAAAGTCCAATGCTGTTTTAAAATTATCCTCAAACATTTCTATCGTTTTTCCGTTCTGAATGGTTTCTACAATCACATCATAAAAATGTTTTTTCCCCGGCAAAATGCTCGGTCCTATCATAAAAGGAAAACGAACAACATTATAACCATATCCCATTACCAATTGCTCTGCAACCATCTTATGTCTGCCATATGCATTAATCGGTTTCTTTTCGGTATCCTCTTTAAAGAAAACGTTCATTTCTCCTGGTTTATAAACCATTTCTGTTGAAGAATAAAATAAACACTTTACGTTCTCCACTGTATTAAGGAAATCTGACAATGCGGTGATATTAATATTCCACGCAATATGAGGATTCGCCAGTACCAAATCCGGATTATGATATGCTGCCAAATATACAATCTTCACCGGCTCTTCCTTTTTCAAACGTTCATTCAATTTGCACAAATCCTCATGAACTGTAATATCGCAGGGAATCCATTCAATACGCTCTGTATTTTTCTGTCCCTCTATATTCTTATCAGTTGCCAATATCCTGTCTGTAGTTTTTTCAAGGATTTCCCGAA
>QWCN01006617.1_pt1 | contig 10575 bp, 15 predicted proteins | sample 1972711 | NCBI WGS metagenome assembly QWCN01 (sample SAMN09866707, study PRJNA288562) | Human gut metagenome isolate term1_stool, whole genome shotgun sequencing... | isolation source: gut | host: Homo sapiens | place: USA: California | reverse complement strand
AAAAGTAAAGGAGAGCGTACTGCTACTTTCTCATCAACTTCTCGAAATACTTGCAATCATAGCCCCAATAGCATTTGCCGTCACCGGCAAAATCCCAAATATTCATTACTTCCCGAAGCCGAAGCGGCAGCTCCTTACCGTCCCGGATAAATCGTTTGGATCGGCTACGAAAAAGACGGTTACATAACTGCTTGTCCTTTTTCTGCGACTTGCAACACGCGATCGTGCTGACGGGTGTTCGTTTCCTGCTTCTGCTCATGATCTCATAAGGTTTGACCCGTAACTTTCTACGAGTCGATTAAACACTTATGAGGCTCTAAATATTAAATTATTCAACATATTGACAATACTAAATTTCAAAGTGACGCATACGAATCTGTCTATGCTTCGGCTATAATCCGCAATGTTTCCTTTACATATCCCCTGCGATCATACTTCTCTCCTCGGCACAACCAACAACTGCATGGCGTTCCTGTTTTTTTGTAGATCTGCATCCATTTCACCCTTGCCAACTCGAACCAATGAGGATGTCTATTCCAGTTACCATCCGCTTTCTTGATTCCACACCCGCAAGCGGCATGATAAACCATGCGAGCTTTAAACACCCGGTTCTGTTGTTCTCTCCTCCAAAGTTTGTTTCTTTTGTCCATCGTCTCTTTGTATTAAAGTTAGAATGAACAAAAAATTTATCTGACTATACCCCAGCCTGTCCATATTGTAAAGTTTTAAGTGATGACTAAGACTATATTATGAATACAAAGGTAATGTTTATTTATGTCATCTTATGACGCAAATTATTTTTTCATTTATAAAATCGATATCGAACATAAATCGAGCTTGATACGATTCACATAATTTCATTCAAACAACCAACTATTAATGCATAATATTAACAATACGAATAATGCTCAATTTGACGATAAAAATCCGCCTGCATCTCCAAAAGTCTTCGCATTTGGTTTTTTCGCCGAAAATCGCTATATTTGTACTGTCATGCAAGGAGATACGGCGGAGATGCAGGCAAAACGGGCAGGCGGCGCAAGACCATGCAAAAAGACGGTAGGCGATGCGGGAATCGGCACCGAAAAAGCGTCACAAATCGCTGATATACATTAGGCTTACAAATGTGCAGGAGCACCTTTATCCGCACTTTTCAGTCTCCTCTGGGAGACTTTTTTTGTGAGCGAATCTGCGCAAACAAGAGAATTTTAGTCTGTATATCAGCACTATACAATCGAGTTTACAATCTACTGCCGGAGCAAAGCTGTTCCGATAAAAGCATATTTAGCGTGTGCCAAACCGTGTGCAGAAGAATTTTTGCCGATTCCCGGCACACGATTTAGAAGATAATGCACTGATAAGCATTGTTTTGCTGCAAACCTTTCAGGCTTTTCAATCGTAGTATAAACAATTAAAACAGGTTGAAATGAACAGGAAAACATTTTGTATCTCGTTCTTTTTGCGACGAGTACGCACCGTCAAAGGGATGGCGCCGATTTTGGCGCGGATAACCGTAAACGGTATTTCAAAAGAGGTTTACACCCAATGCCGCACCCCAGTCGATAAATGGGATACGGCCAAAGGCCGGGCGACCGGACGCGACAAACTCGCCTACGAGGTAAATGCCTATATCGACGATTTCCGTGCGAAGGTTGTCGAAATCTACCGCACCCTGCAAGCCGAGGGTTTCGAGGGTAATACCCTCGAAATCAAGGAACGCCTGCAAAGTCCAGGCAAACAGGCTAAAATGTTTCTGGAAGAACTGACGCTCTACTGCGAAAAACGGCAGAAAGAGGTTGGCGTGCGTATCACACAATTAACCTCAAACAAATATTACCGACTTTGCCGCTATCTACGAGAGTACACCAAACAAGAGTATAAAAAAGACGATATTCGATTGTCGGCGGTATCATACGGTTATCTCGACGGTTTCAATACTTATTTACAGACAGCTCATCGTTGCCACCATAACGGCGCAGTCAATATTTTGGACTGCCTGCGGAATTTCATGCTCTACTGCCTGCGAAACGAGTGGATTGAGAAAAACCCGTTTAAAAACTACAAATTGAAAGAAGTTGCCCCACCACCCAAAGAACATCTTTCCAAAAAAGAAATCGAACTACTAATGGAAAAACCGATGCCGAACCTGCGACTGGAAAACGTGCGGGATATTTTCGTGTTCTGTTGTCTGACTGGGTTGGCGTTCGCCGATGTTAAAGAGTTGAAACGCGAACACCTTACGACTGACGAACAAAACAATATGTGGATTCGCAAGCCCCGCGAAAAAACGGCGATAATGAGTACAATCCCACTACTAAAACAACCCAAAGCTATTTTACAAAAATATGCGTTCGACCTGCATTGCATAGAATCCGGCAAACTCCTGCCCGTACCGAGCAATCAGAAAATGAACGCTTATATGTCCGAGATCGCCACGATCTGCGGGCTGAACAAAAAATTGACCACCCACTGCGCACGGCATACATTTGCCTGCCTTGCGGTGGAATATGGGATGCCGATAGATGTGCTGGCGAAGATTCTGGGACACTCCAATACGAATATGACGCGCCATTACGCGAAATTCTCGGAACAGCTTATCGGCCGGGAGATGCAGAAGATCGGCCAAGTGTTCGCCGCGGCAAACTGAACAACGGTAACAAAATAAAGAACCGGGCATCGGAGTTATTAACTGCTCTGATGCCCGGTTGCTGTATAGAGTTATTCCTTTTTAGGGGGATAATCAAAAGAATCTATATCAAAAAACTCGCGGATTGTAATGTTATACAATTCGCAGATTTTTCTAATCGACATGATATTGGGGATCTTGCGCCCTGCTTCATATCTATAAATATCTGAGTGGGATTGATCTATGGCCGTTTCTTGTGGTACATTATATATTTTACGCAATTCTTTTATGCGCTCAACTAATCTTTTGGCTAATTCAGGGTCCTTGTAACGGCTATTTTTCTCCATGAACGCAAAAGAATTAGGAATTTTGCCTATTTATCACGGCCTATTAGCAGGGGAATTCCAATTTTTGATTATATTTGTAGACCAAACATAAATGTATGCAGAAATTATGCTAATTTTGCATTTGTATAGCTCGGCATAGCCGACGGACATAACAATATAAAGGGTAAACAACTCTTTATACCTATTCGTAAACTTGGGACCCTCGAAAGAGGTTGTTTAAATCTGGGTATAAATGTTGTCAGTCCTTGTTATGTCCCGCATATTTTTTGCGGGACACGACAGGGGCGCAGGACAGCTTCCAGATTTAAGGTTCCCAAGACCAACGAATAGGGGCTGACACCGCGCCCCCTTTTTATGCCTATCCGGGGCGCATTTCCAACAATCCACACGAATCTATGAAACCCCGTTGCGTCCTGCTGTCCATGCGTATTATCTCCGTCCCTGCGGATTGCACCCGTTCCCGGTTTGGGGTCGGGCGGAATCGGTATGTTTCGGCGGCTCCGGCATGGAGCCGGACGCCGGGTCTTGCCGCGCAAAATAGTAAATCCCGCCTTTCAGTCGCAGCTAATAAATCCTGCCTGCGAGGTCGCACCTCTAAAATCTGGTCTTGCGCTCCTGCTCCGTATGGAAAGGGGACGCATGTTTGCGCGGCATCTACGGGACGGGTTCTCCTGCCTGTGCCGGGGGCGGTCTCCGCATTGAATTCTTCATTAAGTGAAGTTGCGTCACTGTGTTCAACCGGAACCGCCCCTTTTTTCAAAGCGATACCCCCGCATACGAATCCGCAAAACGGCGCACGCATTGATGAACAAGGTAAAACTCCATGATGAACGAAAACGACCTCGATTCCGAAAAAGTTCTGCGGGCCATCGACCACTTTTACACGACGCAGGTTAGTATCTGCATCGCGGCATTGGGCAGAATGCGGTCGGCGGAGCTGGCCGACAAGAACATCATCCTGCGGGCCATTATGTGCGACATGCCCGACTGCGGCATCTGCGCCGACCCCACGGCCGAAGATTACGGCGTCGATTTTTGGGTTGACCGGGCGGAATATGTCAACGACACGACGTTCAATCTCTATGTCACGCAGGCCGAAGAAAAGGTGCTTTGGAATATCGCCAAAAAGGGGCAGAAACCGGGGCGTCTGGCGGCTCCGCAGCAGCGGATCACGGTGCGGACCGACGGGATAAGCAGGCCCCCGTATATTCCGCTTATCTACCTGACGGTATTAAGTTCCAAACTGATGGCGATGGCCATGTCGGACGTGCTGCCGGAGACGGATTTGTCCACCTATTACGACGAGCGGATGATGGCTGCCATGAGTGAGCACATGGCAGAAGCATTGGACCGGATCGTCGCAATGCAAGACGGGGAGGAAGATGCCCAAATGCCGGTAAGCTGAAACACCGCCGGATTTTAGAAATAACAAGAACGCTGCATGCTGCGAAAATTGCTGAACAGACTTTTCGGCCCCTTTTCTTCGGGCGGCGTAATCCCTCTGGGGGAGTTCCTGATACTGCTCCAAAAGAGTTATGCCTATCTGCATAAGCATCATTGCCGGGTTCTGTCTACCGAGCTGCCGGACGACCTGCTTAAAAAGTGGCTGATGCCGATGCCGGGCGAGAAGCAGGCGGAGGAATACAAACGCAATTTCGCCCGCCAAAACGATACGTTGTCCCAAACTCAACTGCCCGTGTTCGTATTCGACCATGTTCTACAAAAACGCTTCAACCGGGATATATCGACATTCGACGCCGCCGAAATGGAAATCGCGGGCAGGGATTTAAGGGTATATATCCTGCTGCTGAATTACATTTTCGGAATGAGGGAAGCGGGGCGGCCCCTGATCGAGTTCGATATTTTCGACGTGGAGAATTACGACGCAATCATCGAACGAATCGAAGCGCAGGAAACAAACCCGAACCCTCCGACCGCATAGTATTGACACCGTACAACTGCCAAACAGGCCGTAAGGCAAAGGGTTGACGAATAAAAGGCCGGACGCGAGTTGCGTCCGGCTTTTTGCGTCAGCGTGAAAGGCTCTGCTTCCGGCGACGCTTGTACTTGCGCGAAAGATTTCGGCGCATGGCTTCGAACTCCTCCTGCGACATGGGACCGTCCTCGGCGAGCTGTCCCAGCAGGTCGCCCGCTGCATGGAACAGGCTTTCGCCGATGCCGCGGGGTGCAGGCTGCGCCGGGTGCGGCTGCGGGGATAATCCGCGCGGCTCCGTGCGGATCTTCTCCGTCTGCTGCGGAGGTGTCGGAGCTGCGGGCGGCACGACATGCGGCCGTGCGGTTGTTTCGGGCCGTTGCGCTTCGGGCTTCTGCGGCGTCTGCTGGCGAAGCGTTGCCGGAGCCGGGGCCGTGAGTTTCGGCAGCAGCGACACCCGGTCCGCACGGGGATTGTTGAACAACTCCTGAAAGACATTTGCCGAATAACTCTTACCCAGCCGGGAGCCGTTCAGCACGGTTTTCGTCCGGTGATCTACGAACGTCGCGCCCGTGATACGGCCTGCGGCGTTTTGCCGGAAAACTGTGTCGATGCCGTCGGCTTTCAACAGGCGCACAAACTCGTCCTGCGTCCGGGCGCGGTGCATGGCGCGGGCCACGGTTCCACGAATGGGACCCTTAATTTGCTCGGATTTGATGTCGGCGTCGTTCTTGGCGATCTGCTTTTGCAGAAACTTGTAGCCGCCTTTGGGGGTCAGGGCCGAGGATTTGATCGGCGTGCCGACCCACTTGCCCTGTTCGTCGGTGGCGGTATAAACGATGCCGTTCCACCGCTTGCCGTCGGCTTCGCCCTTGCGTTCCTCCAGATCGACATTATAGAGATTTAGCAGCGTCCGGTATTCGGTGATCGAGCCGAACCTATACTGCTCGACCAACAGCCGCACGGCGGACTTCATCTGCTGTTTGAGGTTGTTGCGCCCGTATTCGACCCGGCGGGCCGTGTCGAACTCCCGCTGCTCCTGTCCTTTGACGGCGGGGCGCAAGCCGTACCTGTGTTCGATGTCCTGCAAAATCGCTTTCGACCGGGGCCTGTCCTGACTGTCGGAAATTATCGACCCGTCGTCGCGCAGGCGCACCGAAACGATGTGGATGTGTTCACGGTCGATGTCGCGGTGTTTGAATACGTAATAGGGCTGATCCCCGAAGCCCATGCGCTCCATGTACTCCTGTGCGATTTCGACTAATTGTTCGTCGGTCAGCTTGTCGCTGGGATCGGGATTCAGCGATACATGGAATACCGGGTCTTTGATCTTCCGGGTGTCGAGGTAGGGCTGAAAACTCAACAGGGCGCGCCGCATGTCGAATGTGTCGGACTGTTCGCAGTCGCCTAAAACCAGATTCCCGTACAGAACGAACGCTTCGCCGTTCAGCACTTTCCCGGCGTTGTATTCCAATACGCCGCGAATGGATGCGCCTTTGGTTATTCGACCGACCATCTGCGATTGAATTCTTCGGTCAGACGAATGACCTGCCCGAAAAGCACGGTCAGCTCTTGGGTATGCTTCTCCAGCCGTGACAATAGAGCCACGGCCCGGCGGTCGTTGAAATTGGTGTGGATGGCTTTGACGGTCTGGTTGTAATTGACCCCGACGGCCCGGATTTGGGCGTAAAGATTCGTCAGGCGCAGGTAGTAGTCGTGCGCGTCCTTGTTGGTCTGAACGACCCGGAACGGTCAGCCGAAGATACGGGAGAGGATAAATTTCGACTGGCTGCGCTGGCCCGCCTTTAACATCATTTTTTCAAACTGCACCTGTTGCTGTTCGTTCAACCGGAACGTGTGCATGTAACTCTTGGGGTCTATGACCCGTTTCTGTTTTTTCATAAACTGATATTTAATAGGTTAATCGACTTGGGAGATTGACCAGCACAGTTTTCCGGTTCTTCGTTAATGTAATACAAAAGGCACGTTGTATTACAATAACATATCTTGCTATTTGCTCTACGCAAATAAAATCCGTCCCCACGGGACGAAAAGGAGTTGCCGCGGGCAACGACTTTCCATCCTAAAACCTATATACCGAATTGGTAATCCTCCCGCTGCAAAGGTAAGGACTTTTTCGGCTCGTGGTACGGGCCAATTAGGGCGAACGGGGGCGAATGAGGGCGTAAAGGGTATCTTTTCGAGGATTTCACCCTTTTATTTGTGCCGGGAACGAATGGAATCGGGCGGCCCAAAGGCCCAAAGGCTCAAAGGCTCAAAAGCCCAAAGGTCCAAAGGTCCAAAGGCTCAAAGGCCCAAAGGCCCAAAGGCTCAAAAGCCCAAAGGCTCAAAACACTAAAACAATAAAAGACATGAACAAAGAACGGCGTAACAACGAAGCGATGAAGCGGCGCAACATTGAAGCATCGAAGCGATGCAACAACGAAGCGATGCAACATCACAACAAAGGAGCAATGACGCGGGGTCGGGCAAGATGCAAGAGCCGGAAAGATGCCGGGTTCTGTAAGACGCGGGGTCGGGCAGGACGTAAGAGCCGGAAAGATGTCGGGTGCTGTAAGACGCGGGGTCGGGTATAGGTAAGAGCCGGAAAGATGTCGGGTGCTGTAAGACGCGGGGTCGGGTATAGGTAAGAGCCGGAAAGATGCCGGGTTCTGTAAGACGCGGGGTCGGGCAAGACGTAAGAGCCGGAAAGATGCCGGGACGGGAAGATTCAGAAGCGGCTAAAACGTGAAACAAACAGAATTTAACCAAAATAAAATTATGACCAAAAACCTATTTCTATTTCATTCGCCAACCCCAAAGGCGGTATTGGCAAATCGCCCCTCACGATTCTGGCCGCTTCTTGGCTGCGTTGTCGGGGTATCTTTCAGCGGGTTTCACGCTTTAATTTGTACCGGGTTCAGAACGAAAATCGGATGATTCTGCGACGCAACCGATTCGAGGATTCCGGTGTGGAGTCAGACGGGCCGCGGGGGCATGATGGAAAAGAAAAAACTAACAATCACCACTAATATTTTGAATTATGGAATATCTGTTAATCGAAAAAAAGGCATGGCTGGAAATGCAGGCAGAAGCTAAACGGTTAAACGAACGAATGAAAAAAACGGAACAATATTTTTTTCCGGCAGGGGATTCGGGATGAATCGACAATGCCGCGGTCTGCCTGTGACTGAATATTTCCAAACGAACCCTGCAATACTACCGCAACAGCGGGATTTTGCCCTATACCACAATAAGGAACAAATGTTATTATAAACCCGAAGATGTGAAAGCGGTATTTGACCGAAACACGACCAAACAGATATAGCGATGGCAGAAGATAAGATTTTATGTGGTGACGACGTGATTACCCGCGACACGCCGGAATACAGGGAATTGATTGCAATGATGCAAAACACCGTAAAGGTCGCCGACAAACTTGTGAAAGAGGTCCGGCCCTGCCTGCTTAACGAGCGGTATTTCACAACCGAGCAGGTGATGGACCTGTTCCATATCAGCCGACGGGCATTACAAAACTATCGGGATAAGGGGATAATACCCTTTTTCTCAATAGGTGGGAACATCCTATACCCAGAAACAAAAATCAAAACAATGATGGAGAGGAATTATTATAAACTTAGTTATAAATATTAGCTTACTCCTCAATATTATCTTTTGCTAAACTATCATAGTATAAACTAGTTAGGTCTGAAGTCAAATAATCATCATTTAATAATTTAATGAACAATTGTTTAGATTTCTTTGTATCAAGACTCAATTTTGTCCCATCCGGATTTGTCTTCACTCTATTTTTTAATGCAGGGTGGTGATTGACAAATTCAATAATTCTATTATTAGGAACATGCCCCAATACAGGACTAGTTTCGCCTATTTTTGTCAATTTTCTTGCAAAACCAATTTCATCTAATTGCTCTTTTAAACTATCAATATTCTCGACTAAATCATATCTAGCAATAGCATCAATACCTTTTTCCGCCTCTGTCTTTATCACATTATGGAAACCAAAAAAACGTTCTAGAGTTTTCAGATTTAAAATGAATAAATTATCACCAATTTTAAAAAAATCAAACTTCGAATTTATTTTTAGAATATCTTTATCTAATCGTACTAATTGATTTTCTTCATTTCCCCATAATGAAAATGAACTATCCTTTTTCAAAACGCTTACAGGACTATTTTGTTTATAAATAACAAGCTGATGTCCAACATTACCAATCATCACAATAATTGCCTTTACCTCTGAGAGAGCATTGTCGGCAAAAGAAAAGAAAGGAATATCCTCCTGTCGAAATACATTATCAACTACTGATAAATCTTCTGGAATATCTAAGTCATAAAGATAGATAGCATTTCGTCGTTCATCTGCAGTCGAAATATTAATGATTTGTAACTCGTCATTCGAAATAACAGCATTAGTAAGTTCTTCAGTGAAGAGTTCTCTCAGTTGTCCTTGTTCTTCCGGCCTAATATTTGCCTTAAAAAGGTTGTCATTTCTTAAAAGAAAATAAATTTCAATTCCTGCGCCATCTATGCATAATTGAATTTCTTGATCTAATAATTCTTTATTCATTATGTTGAACTTTTATGAAATAGACATTCTCTTCCAATTTTTTTGGCAGTACGGTATCACCTTTTTTAACTTTTTCTCGTGCAATTAAAATTACATCGTCCTTAGCACCATATCTTGTTTCCAATTTAGCTCTATAAATATGATAACCTAATAATGCTAAAGATGGATTTGCATAATACAAATTTGTTTTAGTAAACAAACAACCCAGAATAATCAACAATACACTTAAAACAATAATATCTCTAATATTTGATAAATCAAAACATATTAATGGAATAATATAGGTTGTCAAAAAAGTAAGATATTCATAATTAATATTTTTAATTTCTTCAACCTTATAAGGTATGTCTAATGCTCCTTTCAATTTATATGAAAACCTTGAATATAAGCAACAAACAATGATAATTAGTATTATACAAACAATAGGAACAATATTCAATTTCAATACGTTTTTAATACCAACAAACGTCCAATCTTCTCCAAAATAAATAGGAAAATTTACTGTTGTTAATACAAAAAGAAAAAATAGTAATCCTAGGGATATAAAATACAATTCTATTTTATTCTTCATCTCAAACAGGATTATTCAATTACTGGAAATTAATCTTGTGTTAAAGATACAATAAATAATTTATAATGCCATAAAAAGCTACATTATTTAGTAATAAATCCCTAAAATATTATTATCTTTGATGCACTGAAATACTTGAAAAGGCTTGTGCAAATCAACGCTTTTCATGCAACGCCAAAGTGTGTGCAGAAGATTGACATTTAGATTATTCGACTGATATTCAGGGTACTGAAAAGATAAGCGGAGCCCCTTTATCCGCACAAAGCAACTCCCGGGGACGGATTTTCGAATCCGTCCTCTTTTTGTTCGCATATCCGGTCGAAAAACCACCCGCATGCGACTTCGAACCTTCCGACCGCACGGAATAATTTACAACGAAAATGAAATCCGCTCCTACCGCATATTGCAGCAGGAGCGGAATCTTTTTCCGGCGATCTATGGTTATTCGACCGTGAGCGTGATCGGATAATGATCCGAAAGATAAGTCACACCGTAATTCGGCGAAGT
>QWCN01006610.1_pt1 | contig 10586 bp, 8 predicted proteins | sample 1972711 | NCBI WGS metagenome assembly QWCN01 (sample SAMN09866707, study PRJNA288562) | Human gut metagenome isolate term1_stool, whole genome shotgun sequencing... | isolation source: gut | host: Homo sapiens | place: USA: California | reverse complement strand
TGTCCTTCAGTTTGACAGGATTCATAAATTCGCCGGTCTGCGCATTGACAATCATCGTGCTGTAGTGCATCCGTTCCATAACCGGATAACTTTCATCCGGTGAAAGCTGTTTTGCCGGGTCAAACGCATAATCACATTCAATCTGCCACACCGGATAAAGCACATTTCCTCCCTCCACATCTCGATAACAGCAGTATCCAAACCGCAGAGCATACACACGCCGGATGTACCCGTTCTGAATCAACTTCTCTACGGTGTTCTGAACTTTGTCAAAGCTGCAAAGCGGGACATTCTCCTCAAGCTGTTCGGTTTTCTGAATCGGTTCAATCTCCATTCGGCATGTTCCATCCAAATAAGATATCATCTTTTCGTCCGCTTCAAGCCGATTGCACAGCTGTATTTTCGCGGCATCTGAACGATCCGGCTTTGGAAAGCCAATCTCCTCTTCGCTGGCATATGCAACAGGATCTCCTGCTCCCATCAGAACAGGGATTCCTGCTATCTTTTGCCGCAACGCCAAGACCGCGCAAGGAACATCCTCCGATATTTCTTCCAGCCATATAAAGCTGTATTCTGGCGTTTTATCTGGAAATATTTTTTTCATTACATGTCTGATGGTTTCTACACATCCTTTTAGGATGCTTATTTCTTTATAAGATATATCCGGATTGGATTCATCCAAGCAGAAAGACTTTCCGCGCAGGCTTCCAAACTGACCTGTCTCTCCCTTTGACGATATATCCTGATTGGCATACTCAATACAAATCGTTCCCTTACACACCTCATACAAGCGCATCCATTCGCCTGTTTCCGAATCATAGTAATGCCGGGAACCTTCCTCATTATTCGTCGTAGTCAACGGTATATCCGGATGAATTTGATCCGGCACGACATCCAGCGGCTCTACCCGTAGGATAGGGACAACTTCAACATCCGGTATCATCGGATGGACATCGACTTCAATCTGTCGTCCATAGGTATCTGTATAGTTTTGGATCCATCGCCCCATTTCATCAACCTGTTGACGCAATTCTACAATCGATACCCACTCTGCTTTTGCCGAAATTTCCAGCAGCAAAAGAAGCACAATAATCAGTACACAGCTTGCTTTCTTCATCCATCATCCCTCCTTGAAGCGTCTAAAACTATTTCTAACCTAATGACGTTATTTTTCTCAATTATTCACACCTTTTTGTAATTTGTTTTCTATCTTTTGTGTGTCAGTTGTTGTATTGTTTCCAAATGTATTCAATGCAAAAATAAATAAAGAAAAGGCGCTTCAAATCCATCTACGCTTGGATTTGAAGCGCTATTACGCTCATTCTCTTGATAGGATATCCAGTAGCTCCCGTTGTCCTTTATCCATTTGAAGCAGCTGCTGCACGAAGTTCCCCGTATCCGTTCTTTAATTCACATCCGCATAGTATCTTTCCGATCCAACTTCTTTCGGATCATGTAGTTTTCCAGTCTGTGCATCTATAAAGATTTTTTGATAGTTCAAATCCTGTTGTTCGCTGCCATCATAAGAATTCATATCTGTTTGATCGTCATTTGAACCATTTTCTGAATATGAACACCCGATAATCCATGTTGGTATTAACAAATAATCTGCATAATCCATTTGTTCACCGTTCTTTTCTTTTTTGTCCGAATACTCTTCTTTTTTGTCCAAATAGATAATGTATCCCAAGCTGATATTATATACCCTTTTTATTTTCCCTTCATCCACATATTTTTCCACAATTTCATATACCTTATCGAATCCGCATAATGGAACATTTTCAAAAACAACTTCTTTTTTCTTAAATACATTTGACAATGAAATATTCATGTAATCATCGCTGTAATAAAAAACATATGCAGAAGGGTGAGCAAAATACAGAACATCATAGATTTTCTCAGCTCCTCTTTCAAGATATCCAGAACCTGCAGAAGCTATAATCGGAACTCCATCCAGGGTTGGATAAGCTTCAATCCCATATCCCCCAATTCCAGTCAAATCTCCAAATTCGTAATCCCCCAAACTTGTCATCTTGTCAGATACCATTTTCCCTTTTTGAAAACTGCTTACCACTTCAATCCTTTTTAATTCTATGCTAATAGATTCATCATACAATTCTCGAATCATATTCTTTACTTTATTCACTACTTCTCCAGCCGAAATCGGCTGATTTTTTGCATGAATATCAGCCAATTCTTCGTCATCCAATTTCCATGCCGAGTCTATATGATATTCTAAAAACTGTGTTCTCTTGTCAACTCCATATTTTTTGTCATATTCATCGCCCATATACAATAATGTAGCCATCTTCATTTTCTCTATGGCTATCATCCCTGCATTTTCGTATTTTTGAACAATTTCTGGATTCGCTTCATATTTTTCTGCACGAATCACATTTATTTCAGAAACGTCTGGTATATAGATAGGTGCATGGTTGATTTTCTCCATATCATACGATCCACTTTGCACATCGCTTCTTATGGATTCGATTTCATCACCAGTTGCCAGAAATGGGATTAATTGCAACATCAAGAAGAACATGACGGCATACGCAATTTTTTTCATTTTCTATTCTCCTTAACCCCTTGACTTTTCATAGCCGGTCTTATTCTAAAATTTCTGAGTCTTTTTCGGAGTGCATCTTTCTTTTTTTCGTTCTCTTTGTTTCCGGTTTTATTATGCAGGTTTTTCTGTTATATTTTTCAACTGGCACAAGTTGTGGCTCTGGTGGCACGAATTCTTTCTGCTCATTTTCAATGTAGGTCTGCATAATATCTCTCTGAGCCGACTTCCTTCGGGTCATGCAGTTTTCCAGTCTGTGCATCTATAAAGATTTGTTGATAATTCAAATCCTGATATTCACAAACATCATCAGGATCAATATCTGTTGTGTCATTATTTAAGCCATTTTCCAAATATGAACATCTAACAATCCATGTTGGCATTAACCAATATTCCGAATAATCCCTTTCTTTTCCATTTTTCGCTTTTTTATCCGAATAGTCTTCATCTCTATCCAAATAGATAACATAGCCTAGATTTACACTGTATATCCTTTTTATCTTTCCTATATCCACAATTTCCTCTATTGTCTTATATATCTTATCGAATCCACACAATTCAACATTTTCAGCAACTACTTCTTTTGCCTTAAACACATTTGTAAACGAGACATTCATATAGTCATCACTATAATAAGAAATATCTATCCAAGGATAAGAAAAATACAAAGCATCAAATAAATCCTTGTTTTTTCCAGTCTCTGTTTCAATATATCCAGAATTCGCTGACGATATAATCGGAACTCCATCTAAGGTTGGATAAGCTTCAATAGCATATCCTCCAATTCCAGTCAAATCGCCAAATTCGTAATCTCCCAAACTGGTCATCTCATTAGATACCATTTTCCCTACTTGAAAGCTACTTACTACATCAAGCCTTTTTAATTCCATGCAAATAGATTTATCATATAATTCTTGAACCATATATTTTACTTTATCCACTACTTCTCCCGCCGAGACAGTTTGTTTTTCTGCGTAAATATCATCCAATTCTTTATCACCCAGTCTCCATGCTGAATCTATATGGTAATCTGAAAACTGAGTTCTGTTATCGACCCCATATTTTTGATCATATTTATCTCCCATGTACAATAATGTACATTTTTTCGTTTTATTTATAGACATCATTCCTTTGTCCTCGTATTTTTGAACAACTTCTGGATTTGCTTCGTACTTTTCTGCTCGAATCACATTTATTTCAGAAACGTCTGGTATATAGATTGGTGCATGGTTGATTTTCTCCGTATCATACAATCCGCTTTGCACGGCGTTCCTTATGGATTCAATTTCATCGCACAGCGCCATCGTCGGCAAAAGCAGCAACACGCAAAGCGCGACAAAAGATCTTTTCATTGTGCATCCTCCCACTTAATGGTTTCAAAATCTAATTACATCAACTGATCTGCATAATACTTTTGATCGCCTTTCGCATATGGATCGCAAATCTCACCGGTTCGTGCGTTAATCAAAAGCGTTTTCAAATCTAAATCTTTAGCTTCGTAATCATATGCATCAGCCGATGTTCCATCCAGTTCGGGATACGGTTCTGTTGCAGCTATTCCACCCGTATAACTGCATTGCACAACCCATGCCGGAGCCAGTATATACGTTTCTTCTCCCCTCTTTTTCGTATATTTTTCTTTGCTGTCCGCGCAAATCACATAACCGAATTGTACATTATATACACGAATAATATTACCGCTCTCAATTTCGTTTTTCAAACTGCTTTGAATATCGGCGAATGTACAGAAATCAAAATATTCATCGACTTTTTCCACCTCAGCCACCACGTTATTGGCAATAAACATGTTGTACGTTTCATCAAAATACAACAGTGAAATCGACGGATTCACAAAAGCCATCGCTTCCCCAGTTTTAGTTTCGCAGTTGCTTGTAAAATACCCAATATACGAATTGGAAATCAATGGAATTCCGTCGACTGTTTCATTGATATACAGTTTATACCCACCAACGCCTGTCAAAGCCCCATATTCAAACCATCCGCCTTTTTCTCTTTTCTGAAACGGACTTCTAACTTCAATTTTACGGATTCTCATTCCAATTCTATCGTCATATAGACTTTGAAACACGCTCTCCAGTTGTTCCTTCAAGCCAAGAACGGAACAGCTCTGATTTTCCGCATAAATCTGTCCTAATTCCGTTTCATCCAAGCTCCATCCGTGATTCAAGCATACCTCTGTCGTCGTATAAAATCCATCATCGCCAAACTGCTTTTCTCCATCCTTGCGAATGATTTTCGTCGATTTGACGGAGCTTTCCAGCAAATCCTCATCATGCGCCAGCATGGTCTTGAGCTTGTCTTCATTCGCCTGAATCCGGCAGACTCGCTTCACCTCAACGTGCTCCACCTCCGGCACATAAATCGGCGCGTCAATGCTGATTGTTTTCCCGTTCACATCAATTTCTTCTATCCATGCTTCCGGCGTTTCCTGCACCAGCTCGGTAATCGAAATCAATTCTGCGCTCGCCAGTGTCGGCATGAGCAAGAGCGCACAAAATACAGCGAAAAAACTTCTCATTGTACATCCTCCCATGTGATGATTTCCGGGCAATCGAGCACATGCTCCATCAGTTTGGCGGGATCGACAAACTCGCCCGTCTGCGCGTTGACGATCATCGTTCGATAGAACAGGCGCGAAGTAATCGGCGAATCGGCAAACTCTTTATAATTCCGCGTCTTGGTATTCGCACCGAAATAATAATCGCATTCCGCCATCCATACGGGAATCGTGACAACCTCCTTTGCATCGTTCAGATAACAGCAATAGCCGAATCGAAGTGCGAACAAATTGCGGATATGCCCCGCTTCAATCTGCTGTTCAAGGCTTTCGATCACCTTCTGAATCGGGCTGAGCGGCACATCTTCAACCAGCACATCCTTCTGGATCATCGGCTCGACATAGAAGAATGAATAACTGCCATCCACATAAGCATCAAAATCCCATGTCGGGCTTCTAAAATCCGCCCAATATTGATAGCAGCCATTCCGCTCCCAAATCTGGGGAATGTCGAACGGCGCATCGTCGTCCCGCACGTATTTCACAGGCATATTAGCGCCCGTCAGCACCGGAATGCCATTGAAGCGCTGACGCATTTCCAGTATGTATAACGGTCTTGTATTCTTCGCAACCTCCACCCAAATCGGTTCAAGGTCAATGGGGATATTCGGAAACAGGCGGCTAAGCTCGTCATTCGCAAGGTCAACCGCATTTTGAATAGTCAAATCGTATCCGTCAAAAAACGGCTTCTCCCAGTCAACTTCATTGATACGATACGATTTTCCGCTGCTACTCTCAAGGATGCCGCTCTCCTCTATTTTTTGACTTCTGTATTCCATGATGACAGAAAGCACATTGTCGTAGCTGTCTCCAGGGGCGCTAACAAAATAAAGGTCACGCTGTTCGCCCGTTTCAGGGTTATCGTAATTGAAAACCGTTCCGCCATCCGCCTCCTGCCTGACCTTCGTCATGCTCGGGTCGCAAATGTTATACGCGCTTTCCAGCGGATACTGCGGTTTTTCCAGCGTAATCACAGGCACGTTCTCAACCTCCGACAGAATCGGCGCAATATCCACCTCAACCGTCCGCCCCTTTACGTCCGTATAACTGGCCGTCCAGCGCCCCAGTGTCTCGATCTGCTCCCGCAGTTCGGTCACGGAAATTCCTTCGTTCTTCGCTGCCGCCAGCGTCGGCACAAGCATCATTGCGCAAAGCGCAGTAATCATTCTTTTCATTGTACATCCTCCCACCTGATGATTTTCGGGCAGTCCAGCAGTTTTTCTTTCAGTTCAATAGGATTCATAAATTCTCCCGTCTGCGCGTTGACGATCATGGTGCTGTAATACCGCCCAGACGTGATAGGAATCCCGTCATCTTCGGGATAAATACGCATTTCCTGCTTGGGATCGAATACATAGTCGCACTCAATTTCCCATACCGGGTATAAAATGATTTCCTCATTTTGAGCTGGATAGCAGCAATACCCAAACCTCAATGTATACACATTTCTTATATGCCCATCCCTTATCTTTTCTTCTACGCTTTGAATCACATCATTTATATTGCGCAAAGGAACATCATCAACCATTTTTCCGGTTGCCTGAATCGCCCAGAACAAAAAGCTGAAATTTCCGTCAATATCACTTTCGAGCATCCATGATGGTAAGAAAAAATCTCCATACTTAAACACATTTTCTCCCGACCATTCTACTGGAATTTTGAAATTGATATCTTTTTCGTTTATTTTTAATATCGTATCCCATGCGCCTACCAAAACCGGGATTCCTTCCATATTTTGTCTCAATGTGCATTTGTAGTTCCCCGTATAATCATCTATACCCGCTCTAAAAATCGAAAAATCAAACTGAACATTCCTGATATATTTTTTGATTTCGGCGTTCATTTTTTCAATAATATGCTTTAATTCTTCATTTAACTGCGTATTCTCTTTCAGCTCGTTTTCGTCGAATTCATACGTTCGGTTTTCTATGATACCCTTATCTGTTTTTCCTTCGTTCCCGTCCTTTTTCTTCGTTTCAATCATGATATGGTTACTCGTCAGCGGCAATTGTCCTATGATGAGTTCGGTCTCTCTACCGTTTTCTTCGACGTGCGCAAAAATATATCCGTTTTCTTCTCTTTTAATAGCGTTTTCCGGCAGAACAATCTCGTCGATGACATTTACTTTTTTCGCAAGAATAATCGGCATAGCGCCATATTGACCCATTATCGGTTTGATATCCACATGTACTACTCGACCATATTGATCTGTATAGTCTGCCGTCCATCTTCCCTTTGTTTCAACCTGTTCACGCAGTTCAGTGACGGAAATCATCTCGCCCCCCGCGCTCGCCATCGTCGGCACAAGCAAGAGCGCACAAAGCACGGCAAATATCTTTTTCATTGTATATCCTCCCATGCGATGATTTCGGGGCAGTCCAGCAGTTTTTCTTTCAGCTCAACGGGATTCATAAATTCACCTGTCTGCGCGTTGACAATCATTGTTCGATACATCAGTCGCGCTATCGGGGCTGCCTCCGCATCTTCTTTGTATTCCTTTGTTTTTTCTTTTGGGTTATAATAATAATCACATTCTATTTGCCAAACCGGGAAAAGCACGTCTTCATCATTTTCCCCGATATAGCAGCAATAGCCGAATCTGATTGCGTATATGTTTCGGATATTTCCTTCCTCAATTTTATTTTGTATAGCTTCAAAAACCCGATTGATATCCGCAAGCGGAACATCATCATATTTCTTTTCAATTTCCATGAGAGGCGCTACTCGAACGTTCCATCCGCCGTCGTGATAAGCCATATCGTTCCAACACGAGAAAAAATCTCCCCATCTAAAGGTCTTTGATCGCTTCCAGCTTTCAGGTTTCTTAAATCCTATCGTTTTCTCCGATACGCCAACCACAGGGTCTCCCGCGCCCATCAGGATGGGTATTCCCTCCATCTTCTGCCTCAGCGTGTAGGTATATCTGGGGCGGCTGTTTTCAATGATTTGCACCCAAGAAAAACCCAGTTCGAGATCAAAATCCGGGAAAAGAGTCTGAAGATTCTTGGTGATGCTCTCCATTCCTTTTTGTATGGTTTCATCGTCTTCTACATCGCTGGAACAGAACGTCTTTCCGCTGGGGATTTCTTCGTTATTGTCAAACGCCCCTTTTGAATCGCTTGGATCGCATAGGATCGACACATCTGTGTTTCCTATTGTGAATATTTGAATATCATAATCAAACCCGTTGTCGCTATACATAAAACGTTTTGCGTCGTCTTCTTCCGTTGCGTCCGCGTATTGACCGCACACGCGCCCTATTTCACAGTCTTCATATTTGGGTTTTTCAACAACCACTATGGGGACACATTCGACCTCCGGGATGATGACGTCCGCGTCAATATAGATATTTCTCCCGTATTGATCTTTGCAGTCGAACACCACTTCCTTCGGGCTCTGCTCCCGAAGCGTTTCTATGTTCTGATAACTTTCTGCGCAACAAACAGCCGGAATCGTCGGCACAAGCAAGAGCGCACAAAGTGCGGCAAACATCTTTTTCATTGTATATCCTCCCATGTGATGATTTCGGGGCAGTCCAGCAGTTTTTCTTTCAGCTCAACGGGATTCATAAATTCACCTGTCTGCGCGTTGACAATCATTGTTCGATAATACAACCTTGAAGGAATCGGAACTTCTGAATTCTCCTTATAGTCCGCCATATTCTGTTCAGGCTTGAACATATAGTCACATTCAACTTCCCAAATTGGGCAAAGAATAATATTCTCATTTACATCCAAGTAGCAACAATATCCAAATCTGAGCGTATATACATTTCGGACATATCCTTTTTGAATTGCTTCTTCAATCGAATGAATCACCTGCTCTATACCGCAAAGCGGTACATCATCCACGATAACATTCTTTATCTTCAACGGACGGCAAAGTATTTCAAATTGTTTATCTGACAATTTCACCACCCATGACGGCTTGTCATACGTTCCATACTTCAATCTTTGTGAATTCCATTCTTTCTGTGGATCAAATCCAAGTTTTTCTTTCCCTGCATTTAGAATTGGGTCTTTAGCGCACATTAAAATAGGAATACCATATATTTTTTGTCGAATTGCACATGAATAATACGGTTCAGAAGCATTTACAACACCAAATCGAAATAATTCAAATTTCAAATCATAATCTGGAAAAAGCTCATTCATCCTTCTTTCGATCAATTCCATCCCGTCATTAACCGTTAAACTCTTTTCTCCCAAATACGAACGGTTCATATCAATCTCATTTGGAGAAGCGAAAAAGCCATCTAATACAACGAGTTCGGACGATATATCTCTTTTTTCATCTAAAATACTGATCTGTAAGTCTATATCTCCACACTCTGGCGTTGGATAAAGCCAATTATCTTCTTTTACAAGACTAATTAAAACATTGCCACCTGTTTCTGGATCAATACATGTATAGTCAATCGCCACATCATTTTCCAACACCGAAACACTTTCCTGCTGAAAAGCGTTATAGACATTTTCTTCAGAGATAACCGGACTATCCATCATTAGAATTGGAACCTTTTCAATCTTATTCATGATGGGTTCTACATCTACTCCAATACTTCTTCCATAATCATCCTTATAGTTCTGTTTCCACCGTTCCATTCTCTCGACCTGCTTCCGCAGCTCGGAAACGGAAATCATGTCGTTATCAGCGTTCGCCAGTGTCGGCAAAAGCATCAGCGCGCAAATCACCGCAAATAATCGTTTCATCCTCGATACGCTCCTTTTTTGACGGAAAGGAGCCGTCCTCCCAATAAGGCGGACAGCTTACAAAATCGGGGCGACCCTTTCGGGCCGCCCCGGAAGGGTGGGTTACTTGAGCAGAACGATGTCCTCATTCTCATGTTTCGGCGTTTCACCAGCGGCGATCTGCGCCTTATAATCGATGCCCGACCCGGTCGGCACAAGCACCATGCTGTTCATGCTTTCCGGCAGATCATAGCGAACCTTGACGAAGAACTGTCCGTCTGCATTCACGCCATAAGCACCGTCGTGATTTTGCAGCTCTACACCGTCAGCAACGAGCTTATAGTCGTTGATATACGGCATTTCCATCTCATGCTTGCCATCCGCGCTTGCTTCAAATGCCGCAGCCCATTCCGGCGCATCGAACACGACCTCGCCGCTAATATCCACATCGGACACGCGGATCGTCGCCTGCGCACTGTATGCGCTAGTCGTCACCGAGCCGGTGTAGGCTTCGGTCTGACCATTCAGATTGACCTTGAACGGCAGACGGAAGATGCCGCGGTTCTCCGGGGTCATGAGATGGCTGAAATACACATTGTTTTCATCCTGGCAGTAAACGGACATGCCATATAGGATAGACATTTCAATTTCAATCTCATCCGTCGGTTCAAAGCCATCCGGCATTTCGACCTCCTGATAGCCCTGAATCGTGTAGGCGTTGACGCGCTCCTCGCCGCTATCCAGAATGGTCAGC
>QWCN01006609.1_pt1 | contig 10587 bp, 7 predicted proteins | sample 1972711 | NCBI WGS metagenome assembly QWCN01 (sample SAMN09866707, study PRJNA288562) | Human gut metagenome isolate term1_stool, whole genome shotgun sequencing... | isolation source: gut | host: Homo sapiens | place: USA: California | reverse complement strand
ATGATTTCTTCCCATTTTCTCAACTCTTAAACGATTTTTATAACCCATAGGATGAACGCAGGTTATTTTTATATTACTTTGTCAACGGTATGAATTTTTAAAACATTGGAAGATAAAATTTTTTAAAAGGTGCGTGCAGGGTCAATTGCCGATTTCCGAAAGACCCTTGGAGACATCCCCGTATGGTGTGTGAAGAGCTTGTAGAAATGGGAATAGTCTGAGAAACCGCATTCCAAGGCAATGCTTTCGGCAGAAGCATTGGTGGTGGCCAGGAGCAGCTTTGCCTGGCTCAGACGGGCGTTTTGCAAGTATGTGTGAGGTGTAAAGCCTGTCGCATTGTGGAAGAGGCGAATGATATAGTTTTGGCTGTAATGAAATTCGTTTGCAAGTTCGGCCAAAGAAGGCGGATGCAGTAAATTATCGGTTAATCTTAGGCAGAGTTTATCAACCAATGTGGAAGCATCGTCTTTTTGTTGCATGGTGTAAAGGCGTGAAAGAATCGTGTAAAAAATTCCGTTTTTTATAACACAGGGAGCGTTTGTGCGCTCTGCTGCCGTCATTTGCTCCAGCAAAGGCATTAATGGTTCAATGAGGCATGTTCCGCGGTATGGCAGAAAGGGAGCGGAAGCCCCCCAGTCGCCTTGAAAGTGCAGATAAAAATATTTTGGCGCATTGCTGGCAAAGGCGCCCTCTTGATACAGTCCACGTTTTTGAATATAATACTCATTCTCATTTATTTCTATAGGAATTCCGTTTTCAACAAAACGTAATGTTCCCTGAAAAACGATTAAAAGAATATGCTCTCCGGCAATACGTGTTATGTGTTTTTCGTTTTTTCGGAAATAACGAAAAGAAGAAAGACAGTATATCGGATTTTTGTTCAAAAGAATTCCGTTTGCAGTCAAGCTGTTCACTCGCTTTTTGTATTATTGATATATTCATTATACTGTAATAGTGTGATTTTTGCAATGTTTATAAAAGAATTATCCCTATTTATAGCCGAATTTATATGGTAAAATGTAAAAAATATCAATAAAAAGGAAGGCTATTTATGAAACGATTTGCTTTATTATTGTTGACTTTATGCATGTTGACGACTTCGGTTTTAACTGTCGGCTGCGGCGGAGATGGAGCGGTAACAACAAAACCAATCAGCGAGGGGGCAACAACGGTGATTCCGATGCAGAATAAACAGGTAACGGTAACGGAGAATAACGCTGCAAACGTAAGTTTTTCACCTTTGGCGTTAGGGAATGTGAAAGCGCAAAGCTGGCTGAAAAATCAGCTTCGGCTGCTTGCGGATAATCTTACGGGGAATTTTGAACAGATATCGCCGGATTGCGCCGTGGAGGGAGGAAATCGCTCGGGATGGCTTGGCGGCAGTGGGGAAGCATGGGAACGCGGCACGTATTACGTGAGAGGGCTTGTGTCGCTTGCTTATGTGTTGGAGGATGAGTCGCTGATCCGGAAAGCTCAAAAGTGGATTGATTGGACATTGCAAAGCCAAACCGAAAGCGGCGCCTTCGGACCGTATGCGGATGATCCCAAGAACTTTGATTGGTGGCCTTTAATGCCCATGCTGATGGCTTTGGAGGAATACTGCGATGCAACGGGGGATGCGCGCGTGGTTCCTTTTTTGGAGAAGTATTTTAACTATCAGAAAACGGCTTTGCAATCCAAACCTTTGTCGGATTGGGGAGCGGCGCGCGGAGGAGATAATATCTTTGCGGTGTGGTGGCTGTATGAAAAAAACGGTGATAAATCTTTGCTTGATCTTTGTCGGCTGATTTACAGACAAACAGATCCTTGGCAAGCGGCATATGACCAGGAAGCGTGGTCGCGCTCGTACCATATTGTAAATGTGGAGCAGAGCTTCAAGCTTTTTCCGCTCATGTATGCGTTAACGGGCGAGCAGGTGTACCTTGATACATATTATAAAGGAATCGAAAATCTGTATATGATAAGCGGGCGGCAGGATGGCATGTCCAATGGAGACGAACATGCGCCGCGAGGCATTGCTTCGGTGTACGGCAGCGAAACCTGCGCGGTGGTTGAGCGAATGCTGTGCGATGAAATTGCGCTGTATTTGCTTCGTGATGCGTCCATTGCCGACCATTTAGAAAATATAGCCTATAATGCGCTGCCGCAGCAGTTGTTGCCGGACGGCCGCGGCCAGGTTTACTTCACCATGCAGAATCAGATCATGGCGAATCTCGGCAGCCATGGTTTTACCAGTGATGGGGGGGATCGTTCGGTTTACGGTGTGCCCGGAGGGTACCCGTGTTGTGTGCACAATTATCATATGGGGTGGCCGTTGTTTGTGGCAAGTATGTGGATGTCCACAAGCGACGGAGGCGTAGCAGCCGGAGCGTATGGACCTTGTACCGTTACGGCGACGGTTGGAAACAACACAAAGCTTACGGTTACGGAAACCACTAATTACCCGTATGAGGAAACGGTGCTGCTGAAAATCGGCGCGGACAAAACGGATACTTATCCGATCTATGTCCGTGTTCCGCAGTGGTGTGAAAATGCGGTTCTGCGGATCAATAGCCGTGAGATCGAAGGCGTTGGTTTAACGGCAGGCGCTTATATTTGCCTTACGGCCGAGTGGGAGGACGGCGATACAATTGAATTAACCTTCCCTCAAAAGCTGCAAGCGGTAATAACGGAAAACAACAGCGTTAGCATCCGCTACGGTGCGGTGCTGTTTGCTTTGGAGATTGAAGAAAAATGGTCGGAGCTTTCATACAATCCTTTGAACTGGAATTTGCCTCAAGGATATACCTCTTATAATATTACGCCTGCTTCCGATTGGAATTATGCTTTGGCAGATTTTGATTTTTCCGATATAGAAAAGAACTTTACCGTTACGCGAAACAGTATTTCCGATAATATGCGTTATGTGCAGAGCGATGCTCCTATCATTTTAACGGCGTCTGCTGTAAAGGTAAAGGACTGGATCGGAAATTCGACCACGCAAACGGCCGGAACAGTGCCGGTTTCTCCTGTGGCGAAAGAGCGGCTATCGGAAAAAACATATACCGTTCGGCTTGTACCGTATGCGTTTTCTCGCCTGCGTTTAACGATGATCCCGTGGACAGGGAGTGAGCAATTGCTTTGGAAGCCTGAGAGCAACGGAAACGCACTGTCCTTTAAAAACGTTGTCGGAGTAAGCGACGAAGGGAATCATGGAAGCAACACTGTGTGCAGATATTGGCTGCAAATGAATTATCTAACTCCGGAAGAGCTGACGCTTGATTTGTATATCAACGGAAAAGCCTGTGGAAGCGTAAAGCTTGAAGAAGGAACGCATACCCTTGAAACCGATGTTAGCGGCTGGTTCACGGCTGATCGCTATAACCGAATTGAATTGAGAATGCCGGGCGGCGTTTTGCTTCCGACAGGATTGGATATTGGCTTAACCGTGGGCTTTGCGTATGCAGGCGAGCGTTACGAAGCCGAGCAGGCTAACATTTTCGGAACGGCTTATAATGCATATGATCATGTGGCCGGCATCGATGATGCAGGCTCCGGTATAGAATTTGCAAATGTTAAGGTGCAGTCCGATGGAGAATATACGTTGCGGGTCTATTTTGCCGCGCCCTTGGGGAAAGCTACGCATACTGTGTTTCTTGACGGCGAGAAAGTAGGGGTTATCACTTACGGCACTCAAGGACAGTCGCTTGGATGGGGACAGTTCAGTATGCAGATTTATGAGGATTTGACACTGCGCGTCAGTGCGGGAACCCATACGCTGCGCATTGAAAAAACAGCTGATGACGTCGGCTTTGCAGAGCTTGATAGTGTTGATCTGTTTGCCGCCCCATAATGCTGATGGCTTGATTGATTGTAGCTGATGTTATAATATTCTCGTAAAATAGATTGCCGAAAATGAAGGTATAATCAAACAACTTAAAGTAGGGCGCTGTAAAAGAACAGTCCCAATAGAAGCCGAGGTTCATCAAAGAATGGTGAACCTCGGTAGCTTTTTAGATGCATAATTGAAAAATAGTTAAAATCAGTCGCTTTTCAGGTATACAGGCAATCTTAATCAGAGCGTCGCTTATATTTTGAATTGACAGTCGAGAGGCATCGCAATTTTGCGGATTAAGCCGTCAATTCATCTCTTCAAGCAGGACGGAGGTTTTTTCAAGAGTCTTTTGTCTGTTCTTGACACTGCTCTTTTTCCAAATTTAACGGTATTTGTTTGTGCGAGTGTCATTGAAAATCGTTTAGATGATGACCGGTGTACTTTGGAAAATGTTTTAAAGGATAATGCGCAATTTTTGGAACTTGCTCAGAAGTATGGCGTGAATTATATACTCATTGATGATAAATATGAGATAAATTTTGATTTATCATATAGTGGCCACAAGAAGAAATAGGTTTTTCTTGATGGTTACTTAGATATGGCGCTTGCATTATGCTGATAAGATAACCAAGAAGAAAATCAGGCAAATAAAAACCTATATAAAAATAGCGATTTAAAACTGTTTTTCACCATGAAAAGTATAAAACATTACAGAAAACACTGTTAAAATACCGTTTAAGCAAACAAAGCACGGAATTTTTGCAGGTAATCTTAATTTGGATAAGCTCGTATTGATATTGTTTATTGTGATCTTATCACAGAAAAATCTGTTTTGTTCTGATATAATTCAAACACAGATCAAAGGAAAGGATGTAAACAATATGTCAGTACTCAATGTAACCAAAAATAATTTTGCGCAAATTAAGAACAGTGAAAAGACCGTTCTTTTGGATTTTTATGCCGATTGGTGCGCCCCTTGCCGCATGGTGTCGCCGCTTATTGACGAAATCGCAAAAGAAAACCCGCAGTATCTTGTAGGCAAAATCAATGTAGACAGTGAACCTGAGCTTGCGCAGGCCTTTCGGGTTATGAGCATTCCTATGCTTGCAGTAATGAAAAACGGCAGAATTGTTAATCAGGCAGTCGGGGCAAGACCGAAGAGTGAAATTTTAAAAATGTTGAACAGCTAAATCATGAAGACGTTTTTTATCTAAAATTTTAACGGCTTTGCGGGAACTCTCGATGATTCCTTCGTTTGCAAAATATTTTAACATACGGGATACGACTTCGCGCGCAGATCCCATATATTTGGCGATCTGCTCGTGAGTCAGCGTAATGACTTCCGATTTTAGTCTTGCGGATTCGTCAATAAGGAAAACAGCAAGCCTTTTATCCATGCTCATAAATAGAATTTGCTGCATGACCCACATTACGTCTGAAAATCGGCTGACCGCTGTTTCAAGTGAAAATATTTTTATCTTTGGGTTATTCTCGCTGATTTTGGAAAAAGCAGAACCGTTGATAACATAGCATTCACTGTTGTTTTCGGCAGAGATAAACACATCAAAGGTGATCGTTTGCAGTACGCAGGAAGCGGAAAGCATGCACATATCGCCTTTGTATAAACGGTAAAGGGTAATATCTTTTCCCTCGTCGGACATGATATATACCCTAAGGCAGCCTGAGCGCACGAAAATTACGCCGGAACATTCGCTGCTGTCGTGTACGCTCGCTCCTTTGGGATATGTAATAGCCGATGAATTTTGGCAGATGTAGTCTTTTTCCTTTTCGGATATTTCATTCCAAAAGGGGAACGTTTCTTTATAAACGGATTCAAAGCTTGAGGGGAACATTTTGACGGCTCCTTTCGGAAAGACCAAGAGGATTATTTTCGGAAAAAAATAATTGTATGATATTTCATGAACGAATTATAACAAATTATTGCGAACAGGTCAATTTGCATTTTTGCATCTTATTTCTTTCGCGGAAAGGATTGGTTTTAATTATGAAAACTGTTATTATTGGCGGTGTTGCCGGCGGCGCTTCTGCCGCTGCAAGACTCAGACGGCTTGATGAAAAAGCTGAAATTATTATATTGGAAAGAGGCGAATTCGTTTCCTTTGCAAACTGCGGTTTGCCTTATTATATCGGCGGCAGTATTACCGATAAGAAGGATTTAACATTACAAACGCCTCAAAGCTTTAAAGCGAGATTTAATATTGATGTGCGCGTGTTTAACGAGGCTGTAAAAATCAGTCCGGACACAAAAACGGTAACCGTAAAAAATCTTCATACCGGTGAAATATATAATGAGAGTTACGGTAATCTCGTTTTATCTCCAGGCGCCGAGCCGATAAAGCCCAACATTGACGGAATTAACGGCGATAGGGTATTTACGCTGCGCAATATTCCCGATACTGTTAAAATCAAGAGCTATATTGAAGCTGCAAACCCCAAATCGGCTGTTGTTATCGGCGGAGGCTATATCGGTGTCGAAATTGCGGAAAATCTTGTAGAAGCAGGGCTTGAGGTTTCGATAGTCGAGCTTGCCGACCATTTAATCGCTCCCCTCGACTTTGATATGGCGGCAGATGTTCACCGATATATAAAGGAGAAGGGAATTAAACTGTACTTGAACAACGGCGTTAAAGCTATTGATAACAACAAGGTTATTCTTCAAAACGGTCAGATATGCGCAGATATGATTATTATGTCTGGGAGTGTCAGACCTGAAACCGCCATTGCTAAAGCCTGCGGCACTAAAGTAAATCCTCGCGGCAGTATTGTTGTCGATCGTAAAATGAGAACAAATATACCCGATATATATGCAGTCGGCGATGCCGTAGAGGTAGAGGATTTTATTTCTAAAGCGCCTGCATTTATTCCTCTTGCCGGACCGGCCAATAAGCAGGGGCGTATCGCTGCCGACAATATTGCCGGGATTGAGAGCGAATATACAGGAACGCAAGGCTCCGCTGTGTTGAAGCTGTTTGATATGACGGTTGCCACAACAGGGCTTAATGAAAAGTCGGCGCAGGCAAAAGGTATGGATTATGATAAAACTTATCTCTATTTAGCTTCTCATGCGTCTTATTATCCGGGTGGAAATATGATGTCGATAAAAGCGCTGTGGGATAAAAAGACGTTAAAAGTTATCGGTGCCCAGATTGTAGGCTTTGAAGGTGTTGATAAAAGAATGGACGTTCTTGCAACGGTTATTCGTTTCGGTGGAAAAATCAGCGATCTTACAACGCTTGAGCTTTGTTATGCTCCGCCTTTTTCAAGCGCAAAGGATCCTGTAAATATGATCGGATTTGTTGCAGAAAATATAGTTACAGGAAAAATCAAGCAGTTTTTCTGGCACGATGTAGAGAATTTGCCCCGTGACGGAAGTGTAACGTTGCTTGATGCAAGAACCGTTACTGAGGTTTCACGCGGTAAAATAGAAGGCTTTATCAATATTCCGCTTGATTCCCTTCGTGAGCGCATGAACGAAATTCCCAAAGGCAAGCCTGTTTATGTTTACTGCCATTCCGGACTTCGCAGCTATATTGCTTGCCGGATCCTTGCGGGTAACGGATACGATTGCTATAATCTTGCGGGAGGCTGGCGGCTTTACGAATCGGTTATAAACGAACGCACAGTTCCGGAATATATCTGTACAGAATGTAGGTAGAGTAAAAATATAACGCCCTGCGAATCGATTCGTTGGGCGTTATATTTTTGTTGGCCAAATTTTCTAAAATACCTGTTACGGCAGGTCTTTTTATTAAGCGGTTTTATTCTTCGTCCTGAAGCGCTGCATAGCCTTCTTCGCCGGTGCGAACCTTGATAACATTTTCAACATCGTAAACGAAGATTTTTCCGTCGCCGATATGGCCGGTGTAAAGCACCTTCTTTGCGGTGCTCACCACAGTGGAGACCGGCACCTTGCACACGACGATTTCGATCTTGATCTTCGGCAGCAGATTTACTTCCACTTCAACGCCGCGGTAATATTCGGGGCGGCCTTTCTGCATGCCGCAGCCAAGTACCTGCGTTACAGTCAAGCCTGTAACACCGATTTCGTTCATAGCGGATTTAAGCGCCTCAAACCTGCTTTGCTTGGTGATGATAACGATCTTGCTCATTTTCACGTCGCCGTTGAGGCCGCTGGGATCGCTGGAGATTTCAACCGGAACAGCGGCGTCGGGAGCAACGGAACCATTAATTTCTTCCTCATAGCTTACGCCGTTAAGGGTGTGAGCTAAAGGCATAAAATCTGCATAGGCGCTCGGAAGCCCGTGTTCCGTAACGTCGAGACCGGCAATTTCTTCTTCCGGGGAAACGCGCAGGCCGTTGAATTTCTTGAGAAGCTTAAACACAACCGTCATGGTTACGACCGTCCATGCAATGATGGCAGCGGCGCCTAAAAGCTGTATGCCTAACACTTTGAGGCCGGCCACAAAGTCTGTGCCGTGGATCAGCGCGTAGATCGGGCCGTCTACACCGCCGGGAGCTGTATTGGTGGCCAATAGGCCCGCTGCAATGCCGCCCCATAAGCCGTTGCAGGCATGAACGCCTACGGCGCCTACAGGATCGTCAATGTGAAGCTTTAGGTCGACAAACTCAACTGCAACAACAATCAGAATACCCGATACGATTCCCACGATAGTCGCGCCGATCGCATCGATATTATAGCAGCCTGCCGTTACGCCGACCAAGCCTGCCAGTGAAGCGTTCAGGCACATGGAAACGTCGGGTTTGCCGTTCTTCTTCCAAGTGTAAAGCATGCAGACGACGGTGGCGATCGCCGGGGCGATCGTGGTGGTGGCGAGCACCTGAGCCAGCTCAAGGTCGTTGTGATTTGCTGCAGCGCCGTTAAAGCCATACCATGCAAACCAAAGAATGAAGCAACCGAGTGCACCGAGCGTTAAGCTGTGGCCGGGAATGGCGTTGACCTTTACGACCTTGCCTGCTTTATCCTTAACATACTTGCCGATACGTGGGCCGACAACGATCGCGCCGATCAAAGCGGAAACACCGCCAACCATGTGAATAACCGTGGAGCCTGCAAAATCGATGAACCCAAGCTTTGACAGCCAGCCACCGCCCCATACCCAATGTGCTTCAATGGGATATACAAGCAGGGTGATCAGTGCGGAATAAATGCAGTAAGCGTTGAACTTTGTGCGTTCCGCCATCGAGCCGGATACGATCGTTGCAGCCGTAGCGCAGAATACTAAATTGAACACGAAGCTGCTCCAATCGTATGTAGCAAAGTTTGTGATGTAATCGTAGTTGGGGATGCCTACAAGCCCGAACAGTGCGTCCTCGCCGAGCATCAGTCCTGCGCCCAGCACCATAAACGTGATGGTTCCGATGCAGAAATCCATCAGGTTTTTCATAATAATATTTCCGGCGTTCTTTGCGCGCGTAAAGCCCGTTTCGACCATTGCGAAACCGCATTGCATAAAGAAAACCAATATCGCGCCGATCAGGAACCATAAGCCGGATGTGGTCAAAGTTTCTTCCATGATATTTTCCTCCTAAATAATGTGATTATATATAAACAAAGGCGCGGCACAAGCGGGAAGGGAAAAGCCCCTTCTTGCTCACGCACACGCCTTTGTGTACATATTATAATGATTTTTGATTTGTTCGGAGTCAGACTCCGTAGAGCAGATCGCCGTATGTCGGGAACGGCCAATAGCTTTCGCCTATTACGGTTTCCAAAGCGTCTGCGTAAGTACGAACCTCATCCATTGCCGGAACAACAGCATTGCGGTAATACTGTGCGTTTGCCAAAGCGTCGGAAACGGAAGCGGCTTCCGCTGTAACAGCTTCCAGCTTTTCGGTTGCACCATATAGGCTGCCGGTCAAGCTACTGATCTTTTCGATAAGCTTCTCTTCCGCGCAAACCGTTGCGGCAGGGCAGCAGGCTTTCACATTCAGCGCCGTTTTGCTCAGATCCTTCAAAAAGCTCATTGCAGCGGGCAGAATCTCGCGCTTGCTCATTTCAACGGCAGTCAGAGCCTCAATGTTGATTGTTTTGCTGTAGTTTTCAAGCAGGATCTCATAGCGGGAATGGATCTCCGATTCGGTAAAGATCTTATGCGCAGTGAACAGCTTGATATTCTTTTCAGCCACAAAGTACGGAAGCGCATCCGGCGTGCTTTTCAGATTGAGCAGGCCGCGTCTTTCGGCTTCCGCCACCCATTCGTCGGAATAGTTGTTGCCGTTGAAGATGATGCGCTTGTGATCCTTGATGGTGCGGCGGATCAAAGCATTTAAAGCGTTCTTAAAATCGTCTGCCTTTTCCAGCTCATCGGCAAATTGGCGCAGCTCTTCGGCGACCGCGGTGTTCAGAATGATGTTCGGGCCGGAGATGGAGAAGGTAGAGCCAAGCATGCGGAATTCAAATTTGTTTCCGGTAAAGGCAAACGGAGAAGTACGGTTGCGGTCTGTGGTGTCCTTCGGGAAGGAGGGCAGCACATGCACGCCGATCTCCATTTTGGCAGCGGCCTTTTTGTCGTAAGCAACGCCTTCTTCAATAGCAGCCAAAATTTCAGCCAGTTCGTCGCCGATAAACATGGAAACAATGGCGGGCGGCGCTTCGTTGGCGCCTAAGCGATGGTCGTTGCCGGCGCTCGCAACGGAAATGCGCAGCAGATCTTGATATTCGTCAACCGCTTTGATTACCGCGCTGAGGAACAGAAGGAACTGCGCGTTTTCAGACGGCGATTTGCCCGGCTCAAGAAGATTTACGCCCGTATTGGTGCACATGGACCAGT
>QWCN01006607.1_pt1 | contig 10588 bp, 9 predicted proteins | sample 1972711 | NCBI WGS metagenome assembly QWCN01 (sample SAMN09866707, study PRJNA288562) | Human gut metagenome isolate term1_stool, whole genome shotgun sequencing... | isolation source: gut | host: Homo sapiens | place: USA: California | reverse complement strand
TATCTTCGTTAATCAGGATGGGCAGGCGATCAATGCCGCCAATATTACCGCCGATACCGAAGCAGTATTGGTGGATATGAATATTCTTTCCAAAAAAACAGTGCCGATTGAATATGCCTCTAAGCTGCTTGGCAAGGATGCGCTTGCAGAAGGATATGAGCTGCGCAGCGCAACCCTTTCCCGCAATACGGTAACGATCGTCGGAACAGCGCAGACACTTTCGGAGATCAGCCAGCTGGTGATTGCTCCCGTTGATCTGACGGGGCTGGACGATTCAACCGGAACGCTGGAGGCTGAGCTGAGCGTGCCGGACGGCGTTACGGTTTTGGGGGACACGCATGTGCAGCTTCGGTTGGATATTGCTGAAAAGATGGAGCTTCGTTCCTATCAGATTAGGGTGTTGTATCAAAATGCGATGCTTGGCTATACCTCGGAAACAGAAACGGTAACGGTTGTGCTTCGCGGAAAATATTTCACATTAGCCGGTGTTTCGGAGAGGGACATTTTTGTTATTGCGGATTTGGCGGGTTTGCAAGCGGGAACGCATCAGGTCAAGCTGGAGGCGAAGATTAATGCTCATGTTCCGAATGTAACGGTAGAGCTGGCGCCTTCCGAGGTAACCGTGGAGCTTAAAAATCCCAATTCATAAAATGGGAATAAAACGGATAAAGAAAATATTTGACCGTTTGCGCAGGGGGATGACAAAACTATCGAACGCAATAAAGGTTCAGCGGAGGCTATGGGCAGCGCTAAGCTGCCCGGCCTGATTTTTCGCTTGGCAGCGCCCATGATTGCGGCGCAGCTTATCAATGTGCTGTATAATATCATTGATCGGATCTACATAGGCAGAATGGAAGGCATAGGGGAGCAGGCGCTTACAGGCGTGGGCGTAACCTTTCCGGTGATCACGATCATAGCGGCTTTTTCTAATTTTGTGGGCGCAGGCGGCGCACCGCTTGCGGCGATTGCTTTAGGCAAACAGGAAAAAGCCCGTGCGGAAAGAATATTGGGTAACGGCCTTGCGCTGCTGCTGTTGTTTTCGGCGCTGCTGATGGCAATGTTTCCGTTTCAAAAGGATATTTTAATGCTTTTTGGCGCAAGTGAAAATACTATCGGTTATGCGGTCGATTATCTTTCCATTTATTTGTGCGGCACGGTTTTTGTTCAGTTAGCCACGGGGCTGAATATGTTTATTACCGCGCAGGGCAAGACCGGTATAGCCATGCTTTCCGTGCTGATCGGCGCAGTCCTGAACATTGCTTTGGATCCCGTTTTTATTTTTGTGTTCTCTATGGGTGTGCGCGGCGCAGCGCTTGCGACGGTTATCTCACAGGCCGTCAGCGCGCTGTGGGTTTGCGGTTTTTTGTGTTCTTCCAAGAGCGGCTTGCGGATTCGGCTGCAAAATATGAAGCCCGACCGCAAGATTATTCTTTCTACTTTAGCGCTTGGCAGCTCTCCGTTTGTGATGGCAGCCACGGAAAGCTTGATCAATGTGGTGGTCAATTCGGGACTTCAGCATTATGGCGGGGATGCGCATGTGGGGGCAATGGTCATTTTAAGCAGCATCATGCAGTTGATCGTGGTGCCTATCGGGGGCTTTACACAGGGTGTGCAGCCTATTATCAGCTATAACTTCGGTGCGGGAAATCGGGAACGGGTAAAGGGAGCGTACCGCATTCTGCTCGGCGTTACGCTTGCCGCTTCCATGCTTTGCTGGGCGGGAACGCTGCTGTTTCCGCGCGCGCTGGCTTCTTTGTTTGCGGAGCAGGGAGAAATGCTGGAGTTAGCGGTGCAGAAAATGCCGATTTTTTTTGCTGGAGTTGGAATATTTGGGCTGCAACGGGCGTGCCAAAGCGCTTTTCTGGCGCTTGGGCAGGCGAAAATGTCGATGCTGATGGCGCTGCTCCGCAAGGTGATTTTGCTCACGCCTCTTGCGCTGCTTTTGCCGCTGTGGCTGGGGGTGGACGGGATCTATTTTGCAGAGCCGTTAGCTGATATTGTGGCTGCTTTAACTACATTTACGCTTTTTACGGTTTCCTTTAACCGGATTTTGGATAAGGGAGCCTGAGATACTATGCATAAAAAAGAAGGGAAGCTTAGAATATGGAACAGAAAGTAAGAAGAGTTGGAACCGTTTCAAGAGGAATTCGGTGCCCGATTATCCGGCAGGGAGATGATTTAGCGCAGATCGTTGCCGACAGCGTGCTCGAAGCAGCGGAAGCGGAGGCGTTTTCGCTGCATGACCGTGATGTGGTTGCCGTTACGGAATCTATTGCGGCTCGTGCGCAGGGGAATTATGCTTCGGTTGAGGATATTGCAAGCGATGTGCGCGCAAAGCTTGGCGGCGGAACGATCGGTGTGATTTTTCCCATTTTGTCGCGCAATCGGTTTGCTATTTGCTTGCGGGGCATTGCAAAAGGTGCAAAAAAAGTTGTTTTGATGCTCAGCTATCCTTCCGACGAGGTGGGCAACGAGCTGCTCAGCTTGGATCAGGTGGAAGAGGCCGGAGTGAATCCGTATTCCGATGTGCTTACTCTTGAGCGTTACCGCGAGCTTTTTGGAAGCACAAAGCACGAATTTACGGGAGTTGATTATGTTTCGTATTATGAAGAGCTGATTCGCCAGAGCGGTGCGGAGGTAGAGATCATTTTTGCAAACCAGGCAAAAGCGATTTTGAATTATGCCGACAGTGTTTTAACCTGTGATATTCATACGCGCGTGCGGACAAAACGAATCTTGAAGGCGAACGGTGCAAAAGTTGTCTGCGGCTTGGACGATATTCTTAATGCGCCGGTTAATGGGAGCGGATATAACGAAAAATACGGCCTGCTTGGTTCTAATAAATCCACGGAGGATCGGATCAAGCTGTTTCCGCGCGATTGCAATCCGTTAGTGCTTGACATTCAAAAGAGGATCCTTGCTGCAACGGGGAAGCATGTGGAGGTCATGGTGTACGGCGACGGCGCGTTTAAAGATCCGAAAGGGAAGATATGGGAGCTTGCCGACCCGGTCGTGTCGCCGGCGTATACCGACGGCCTTGAGGGTACACCAAACGAATTGAAGCTGAAGTATCTTGCAGATAACGATTTTAAAGAGCTGTCCGGTGAGGCGCTTAAAGACGCGATCTCTGCCAGCATTCGCGCAAAGCAGGGAAGTCTTGTGGGCAATATGGCGGCGCAGGGCACAACACCCCGCCGGCTGACGGACCTGATCGGTTCGCTTTGCGATCTTACCAGCGGTTCGGGCGATAAGGGAACGCCGGTCGTGTTGGTTCAGGGGTATTTTGATTCCTATATCAGTTAATGCAGAAAAAACAACCGCTTATAAAAACGGTTGTTTTTTATCGCTCCGCAAGAAAAAGTATTATGGCCATGGCTCCCGCCCTTTGCGATGCAACCGAGCCATATGGCCTTAAAAAATAGCCGCTTGCTGTTTTTTCGATTGCTTCCTTTAAAGCTTGCTTACAAAATTCAGATCCATCATCTCATGCGAACAGTCGCCAAGCTCTTTGAGAAACAGGCCGCGAACATATCCGCGATCCTGCGTGGTGGAGTGAATGTAAAAGCCTTGTCCGTAATAAAACCGCACTAAGGGAAAAATTTTCGTGCAGGTATGCAACGCAATGGCGGTCAGCCCTTGTGCGCGCGCTTGCTGAACCACCTCGTGGATCAGCATTTTTCCCATGCCGCTGTTCTGTGAATCGGAACGCACGCCAAAGCGCGTCATGTAGGCGATGTTTCCCGGAACGGCTTCCGTGCGCGCAGTTCCGATTATGTGGCCGTCTATGCAGCCTACCAGAACGGTTTTATAGCTCATTTCGTGCAGAACGGTTTCTGCCGTGTCGCGCAGGGCAAGGACCTTTTCGGGCTGCCCCAGTGATTTGGCATACTGTGAAAAGGCGTCCTTCGTAACCTCTAAAATTGCGTCAACGTCTGCCTCGGTTGCTTTTCTTATTTCGATAATCATTTGTTTTCATATCCTTTCATCAGCAGAACCATCAGTGCTTTTTGGGCATGCAGGCGGTTTTCGGCTTCGTCAAAGATCACGCTTGCAGGGGAATCGATCACATCGGAGGTAACCTCTTCACCGCGGTGCGCCGGCAGGCAGTGCATATAAATGGCGTCCTTTTTGGCTTTTGCAAACAGCTCTTTGTTTACCTGATAAGAGGCAAATACAGCCTCGCGCTGCTTTTGCTCGCTTTCCTGCCCCATGCTGGCCCATACGTCTCCGTATACTACGTCGGCCTGCGCGATCGCTTCGGACGGATCGTGTGTGATTAACACTGACGAACCGTTTTGGGCTGCGTTGCTGCGTGCAAAGGCAACGATTTTTTCATCCGGCATATAGCCCTGCGGGCTGGCAACGGCAACGTTTATGCCAAGCTTGGAGCAGCCCAGTAAAAGCGAGTGGGACATATTGTTGCCGTCGCCTATATAAGCAAGCTTCAGGCCGGCTAAAGTCCCCTTATGCTCGTAGATCGTTTGAAGATCAGCGAGCACTTGGCAGGGATGCAGATAATCCGTTAAAGCGTTGATAACGGGAACGGAGCTGTATTTTGCCAGCGTTTCCACATCGCTGTGTGCAAAGGTACGGATCATAATGCAGTCCACCATGCGGGACATCACGCGCGCGGTATCTTCAATAGGTTCGCCGCGGCCAATCTGAATGTCGTTGCTGCTTAAAAACATGGCGTGTCCGCCAAGCTGCTGCATGCCGGTTTCAAAGGAAACCCGTGTCCGTGTGGAGGATTTGGTGAAAATCATTGCCAGTGTTTTGCCTTCCAGAAGGCGGTGCGGAATGCCTGCGTGCTGTTTTTGCTTTAATTCCAGCGCAAGGCTGAGAATTTGGCAGATTTCATCAGCCGTATAGTCCTGAAGACTCAGCATGTGTTTTTGGGAAAAGGGCGCTTTAGCGCAGTAATTTTCAAGCTTCATCATGATCTCTCCAATCTTTGTTGTGCTTTGCGAGCTTTTAGGAAAGCTCTGTCAGGATCCTGTCGAGCGTTTGGATCAGTGCGTCGATCTCTTTATAGGTGATGATGAACGGCGGCGCAAGGCGCAGCGTGTTGTGCCCCGCGCAGTTAAGAATAAATCCGTTCTCCAACGCTTTCGCTACTACGGCTTTGCCGTCGACGCCGTTTAGCTCTACGCCGATCAGCAGACCGCGGCCGCGTACATCGGCAATGCAGGCGTGCTTTTGCATCAGCTTTTTCAGTGAATCCTTAAAAAGGCCGCCTTTTTTGGAAACCTCGTCAAGCAGGTTTTGGCTGATGAGCGTATCAAGTATGTAGTTTCCGGCAGCGCATGCTAACGGATTTCCGCCGAAGGTCGTGCCGTGATCGCCCGGGCAGAAGGCTGCCGCAACGTTCGGGGCAGCCAGTGCTGCGCCGATCGGAACGCCGCCGCCTAAACCCTTTGCGAGGGAGAAGATATCGGGCTTGATCCCGAAATGCTCAAAGGAGAACATTTTTCCGGTGCGGCCGATGCCTGTCTGCACTTCGTCCATAATCAGCAGAATGCCCTGTTCCCTGCAAAGGGAGGACAGCGCCTTCAGATAGCTGCGATCGGCTTCGATCACGCCCCCTTCGCCCTGAATGCTTTCTACGATCACCGCCGCGGTGTGCTCTGACAGGGCGGCCTTTATTGCATCAATATCATTGTAGGCTACATTGATAAAGCCTGCGGGAAGCGGCGCATAGGGCTTTTGGTATTTTTCCTGACCGGTGGCCGCTACTGTGGAAAGCGTGCGCCCGTGAAAGGAATTTTTGGCCGAGATGATCTCATACCGGTTGATTCCCTGCGCATAAAAGTATTTTCTGGCCAGCTTGAAGGCGCATTCGTTGGCCTCGGCGCCGGAGTTGCAGAAGAATACCTTATAGCCTCCGGAAAGCTCGCTGAGCTTTTTGGCCAGCCGCGCCTGCTGCTCTCCGTAGAAAATGTTGGAGCAGTGAATCAGCTTTTTGGCCTGTTCGCCGATCGCTTCGGCAAGCCCTTCGTCGCTGTAGCCCAAGCAGTTTACGGCGATGCCCGCAAGAAAGTCGGTGTAGGCTTTGCCCTGCGTATCATAAAGCGTGGAGCCTTTTCCGTGCGTGAAAGCAATAGGCGTGCGTTTCCCGAAGGTGTTCATGTAGGCTTCCTCGTCAAGCCGCATAATTTCGTTGATATCCATATTTTGTGCAGTCCTTTCCGCGTTTAGGCTTCCACCATTGTGCCGATTCCTTCATCAGTGAAGATTTCAAGAATCAGCGGATGGGGCAGCGTGCCGTTTAAAATGTGCGTGCGCTTTACGCCGCAGTCTATGCTCTTGATGCAGCCCTTGACCTTGGGGATCATGCCGCTGGTGATCGTTCCGTCCTGAATCATTTCGTGAATCTGCTGCACGGTGATTACGCTCATTAAAGAGCTTTTGTCGTTAAAATCGGCATAGATGCCGTCAATGTCCGTTAAGAAGATCAGCTTTTCCGCCTGAAGGCGCGCGGCGATCTCGCCGGCTACGATATCGGCATTGATGTTGTAACTGTTTCCGTCCTTATCTGAGCCGACCGGCGCAATGACGGGAATGTATTCGTCGTTTACAAGCATAGAAAGCAGCTGGGTGTTGATGTCCACGATGTCGCCTACATAGCCGAGATCTACGCCGTCCTCCGTGGGCGGCTTTTTTACCACGGAGATCAAATTTGCGTCCTTTCCACTCAGGCCGATCGCTTTCCCGCCCAAAGCGTTCAGATGCGAGGCAAGATCCTTGTTGAGCTTGCCTGTCAGCACCATCTGCACTACTTCCATAGTGGCTTTGTCGGTGATGCGCATTCCATTGTGAAAGGATGATTGAATGTCAAGCTTTTTTAACATATTGTTGATTTCAGGGCCGCCGCCGTGAACAACGATCGGATTTACACCCACATATTTCAGCAGCGTAATGTCCTGCAAAATGGTTTCGGTGATTTTTTCATCGAGCATGGCGTTTCCACCGTATTTAATCACAACAGTTTTTCCTGCCAGCTTTTGAATATACGGTAGCGCTTCCATGAGAATGTTTGCTTTTTCGATATAATTTTCGTACATGTTGCTTTTCCCTTTCGTTTACAGATACCATGCGGGCTGCATCAGACCTGCGGTTTCATCTAAGCCGAACATAAGATTCATGTTCTGAATGGCCTGCCCGGCAGCGCCTTTGACAAGGTTGTCGATGCAGGAAACCACAATGATTCGCTTTAAGCGCGCGTCTACTACAAAGCCAATATGAATAAAGTTGGAGCCTACCGCAAACTTGATTTCCGGTAAGGAACCGGGTTTGTGAAGCACCACAAAGGGCTGATCCTGGTAAAAGTCGTTGTAAAGCGCGTAAACCTCTTCTGCGGTTACGGGAGCCTTCAGGGAGGCGTAAGAGGTCGCTAAGATTCCGCGGTTGATTGGCAACAGGTGCGGTGTGAAAGAAAGCTGAATGTCGCTTCCCGCAAGCAGGGACAGCTCCTGTTCGATTTCCGAGGTGTGCCGGTGCGTTGCTACCTTATAGGCCTTCATGGATTCGTTTACCTCGCAGAAGTGCATTCCCTGCGAAATGCTTCGGCCTGCGCCGGTAGAGCCGGATTTGGCGTCGATAATAATGCTGTCGGTGTCGATGACTCCGTTTTTCACAAGCGGCGCCAACGCAAGAATAGAGCAGGTGGTGTAGCAGCCCGGATTTCCGATCAGCTTGGCGGTGCGGATCGCCTCTTTGTGCAGCTCCGGCATTCCGTATACGCTCTGCGCTAACAGCTCCGGATGCGCATGCGGGAATCCGTACCACTTTTCATAGACCTCAGCGGAATCATAACGGTAGTCTCCGCTTAAATCAATCACTTTTTTTCCATAGCCGTACAGCTCTGCGATCACATCGTCGCTCGTGCCGTGGGGGAGGCTGGTAAAGATGCAGTCGCTGTCCTGCGCAATGGCTTTTAGATCCATGTCCTCCAATGTGTGCGCCTGCGTTCCCTTAAAGCTCGGGTAAATGTCGCTCAGCTGCTTGCCGCTGAAGCTGTGTGAAACAAGGTGAGTAATGGAGACCTCCGGATGTGAGGTCAAAAGGCGGACGAGCTCCACACCCGCGTAGCCTGTTGCGCCGATAACGCTGACTTTAATCATTTGCCTGCTCCGTTTCTCCGGCGGTGAAATCTGCGGCGTTTATGCGTGCCGGTAACATAAACGCAATGAAGTATTTGAAAGAATGGCTCAATTATAATACGGTTTGCATAATAATGCAACAACTTTTTGATTTTTTGCATAATTATACGGCGCTGCTGCCGGTTTTGACTGCATGATCATAACGGTTTGTTCCGCTGTGCTCTTTTGAAAAATTTATACACATTATATAGCATACGTCGCGAAAACGCAAATTGATCTTGAAAAGTTAAGAAACAGAAAATGCAGCGAAAAGCATTTTGAAAACGGCAATTCATTTGCTTTTTTATGCATTTTATAGTAAAATATTTCGCATAGCAACGCCGCCGGTGCGGCAGAATGGAGAATAGAATGGAAAAGATTCAAATGCAGACGCCGCTTGTGGAGATGGACGGCGATGAAATGACCCGTGTGATTTGGCGGGAGATCAAAGAGATTTTGCTTGAGCCGTTTGTGGAGTTGAATACGGAATATTATGATTTAGGGCTGAAGCATCGCGACGAGACGGATGACACGGTAACGGCGGAGAGCGCCCATGCGATCAAAAAATACGGCGTGGGTGTAAAATGCGCCACGATCACGCCCAATGCGGCGCGAATGAGCGAATATAGCCTGAAGAATATGTGGAAAAGCCCGAACGGCACGATTCGCGCGATTCTTGACGGCACGGTTTTCCGTGCGCCGATCCTTGTTAAGGGCGTGGAGCCTACCGTGCGGACATGGAAAAAGCCGATCACGATCGCAAGGCACGCCTACGGTGATATTTATAAAAACACGGAATTGCGCGTAAGCGCCGGCGATAAGGCGGAGCTTACCGTTACGGGAGCAGACGGCACGGTAAAGAATGCGCTGATCCATTCCTTTGCGGGGGACGGGATCATCATGGGAATGCACAATACGGACGCTTCGATTTCCAGCTTTGCCAGAGCCTGCTTTGAATATGCGCTGGATTGCGGGCAGGATCTGTGGTTCTCCAGTAAGGATACGATTTCAAAAACCTACGATCACCGCTTTAAGGATCTTTTCCAGCAGATTTTTGACGCGGAGTATGCCGAAAAATTCAGTCAGGCCGGCATCACCTATTTCTATACCCTGATCGACGATGCAGTTGCCCGCGTCATTCGCTCCGAGGGCGGCTTTATTTGGGCGTGCAAGAATTACGACGGCGATGTGATGAGCGATATGATCGCCACGGCGTTCGGCAGCCTTGCTATGATGACCAGCGTGCTGGTGTCGCCCGACGGTAAATATGAGTATGAGGCGGCGCACGGCACGGTAACGCGGCATTACTATCGCTATCTTAAGGGCGAGGAAACCAGCACCAATCCGATCGCCACGATTTTCGCGTGGTCGGGCGCGCTGAGAAAGCGCGGCGAGCTGGACGGAAATTCGGCGCTGTGCGCGTTTGCGGGCGAGCTGGAGAAGGCTGTTTTCACTACGGTGGAGCAAGATGGTATTATGACAAAAGATCTGTATCTCATCAGCACGCTTGAAAATAAGAAGTCTGTGAACACCACGGAATTTTTGAAGGCGATCGCCGCCAATGTGAAAGCGGCGCTTCAATAAAAAATCATAACATGAAAGGATAAAATACCAATGAATTTATATGAAACATGGCAGAAGCTGACGGACAGCTTTCAAACCGAACAGGAGCAGATCGCGTTTTGGAACGCATATTACGAAAGCGAAACCGAGAATTATAAAAAGATTTTAGGCGAGAAGCGTTTTGCGCTTTCCGGCACGGCGGCAGAGCTGGCGGAGAGCTTTGGCATGGAGCCTGCGGTGTTCGTGGGCTTTTTGGACGGCGCCAATACCAGCCTGAAGCAGCCGGTGGAGCTGGAAACGTTGGAGGACAGCACAGAGCTGAATATTGAATTCGTGCCGGAAACGCTGTTCTACAATATGCTTTCGGCTAAGGCGAAATGGCTGTATACTCTCAAGCAGTGGGATGGCGTGCTTTCCGAAAAGCAGCGTGCGGATATTAAAATGCAGTGGCGAAAGGATCACATGGCTGTCAGCACGAAGGTGGGGAGGAACGATCCGTGTCCTTGCGGCAGCGGGAAAAAATATAAGAACTGCTGCGGAGTTTAAAGGTAAGGAGCAAAGCGAATGAGCGATGACAGAAGCAAATATATTCGCAATTTCTGCATTATAGCGCATATCGATCACGGAAAATCTACCTTGGCGGACAGGCTGCTTGACAGTACGGGCACGATCTCTAAGCGGGATATGCAGGAGCAGATTCTGGATAGCATGGATCTTGAAAGAGAGCGCGGCATAACCATTAAGTCCAAAGCCGTGCGCATGTTCTATGAGGCGGAGGACGGAGCGGAGTATATTTATAATCTGATCGACACGCCGGGTCATGTGGATTTTACCTATGAGGTTTCCCGAAGCCTGAACGCCTGCGAGGGCGCTATTTTGGTGGTGGA
>QWCN01009560.1_pt1 | contig 10589 bp, 10 predicted proteins | sample 1972711 | NCBI WGS metagenome assembly QWCN01 (sample SAMN09866707, study PRJNA288562) | Human gut metagenome isolate term1_stool, whole genome shotgun sequencing... | isolation source: gut | host: Homo sapiens | place: USA: California | reverse complement strand
TTTTGAATATGAGTGAAAGCCTGCTTACTGAAAAGATAATATTCTTTGGGTAAGCAGGTTTCTTTTATTTATGTTTGTTTTATGAAGAAGTTACTATTTCCCCTGTTTATATCTTTTCCATCTAAATGTTTTTGCCAGTACCTTTATACATATAATTTATGCGGTTCATGTAAACCAATATGTAAACCGGAAAAATACGAATAAAATCTGTTGAATCCATAAAGCGAAGATATTACGGAGAAAGCTTTCTACTGTAATTATGATCTTTTTAGGGAACTTCTCAGATAATGATTGGCGCTGCTTCCAATGACATAAGATTACAGACGAAGGTGGAGATAAAATAGGAGATATTATCTTTGGCAGTTCGATATGTTCTAAGTACATTTGTTTCTGATAAAAGAAATGAATGTTCAAGATGAATATGGAAGAAAGTAATAACGGAAGCAAGAAACTGCAAATACGCAATAGTACGGCTGAATTTCTTATTTTTCAGATAGAGAATAAAGAAGAAGGCATTGAAGTGCTTTATCAGGACGAAACTTTGTGGCTGACGCAGAAGACGATGTCGATATTGTTCGATGTTGATATACGCACAATTAATGAACATTTGAAAAATATATATTCGCAAGGAGAAGTAGATAAGAATACAACTATCCGGAAAAACCGGATAGTTCAAAAAGAAGGTAATCGGAATATTTCTCGTGAAGTTTTTATTTATAGTCTTGATGCCATCATTTCAGTCGGCTATCGCGTCAACTCCGTGCGCGCCACTCAATTTCGGCAATGGTGTACATTTATACTTCGGCAGTTTGCCATTCGTGGATATGTCATTGATAAAAAGCGAATGGAGAACGGATCATTCATCAATGAAGATTACTTTGAACATTTGCTTGCTGAAATCCGGGAAATACGATTGAGTGAGCGACGTTTCTACCAAAAGCTAACAGATATTTATGCTACCAGCATAGACTATAACCTCAATGCCCCGACCACACGTTTGTTTTTCAAAAAAGTCCAGAACAAAATGCACTATGCAGTTCATGGACACACGGCGGCAGAACTTATTGTAGAGCGTGCCGATGCAGAGAAGGAACACATGGGACTAACTACCTGGGAGAAAGCTCCTAACGGAAAGATTGTAAAAACAGATGTGTCGATAGCAAAGAATTATTTGAAAGAAGAAGAACTGGAGTCAATGGGACGGTTGGTCAATGCTTTTCTGGATTTGGCAGAAGACCGGGCAAAGCGGCATATTCCTATGACAATGGAAGATTGGGCAAAACGTATAGATAAATTCTTGGATAGCGATGACCGCCCCATATTAAATGATTCAGGAAAGATGTCTGCCGAACAAGCGAAAGATTATGCAGAAACCGAATTTGAGAAATACCGTATCTTTCAGGACCGTGTGTTTCAGTCTGATTTCGACAAGTTGAATACAACTCGAAGTAATACAAAGTAAGATTTACGACATACGCGGGTAAAAGGTGATGTTAGACTTTGATTTGGCGGAAATGTACGGAATAGAAAACAGGGTGCTAAAACAAGCTGTTAGACGTAATTTAAAAAGGTTCGAAGGTGAGGACTTTATGTTTGAACTCACGAGGGACGAACTTTCAAGATCACAAATTGTGACCTTGAACAAAGGAAGAGGCAGCAATTTTAAATATATGCCTTTTGCTTTTACGGAACTAGGCGTAGCAATGCTTAGTAGTGTTCTAAACTCTGATACTGCTATTGGAATAAACAGGGGTATAATGCGTGCTTTCGTTGCGGTTCGTCAGTTACTGTTAAACCCGCCGACCGATCCAGTATATGAACTTCAAAACGAAGTCAAGGAACTAAAGGAGTACATAGAGGAAGTATTTGCAGACTATAACGACATCAATGACGACACTCGGACGCAGTTAGAATTAATAAATCAGACGTTAGCCGAATTGCAGGCGCAAAAGGCTTTAGCAGATAAGCCGCGTAATCCTATCGGCTTCGTTACTCCCAAGAAGAAAGAGTAAATAGGCGGTCCGGTTGTTCCGTTGGCTATTCGTTGGTTGCTCTATTGGTTCAATCCCAATGACTTTATCTCTTATTTTCTCGTCCCATCCACACGCTTTCCTCTTTCCTGCCATTCCCAGTTTGATATCGCTCTGTTTTAATAACATAAGTGCCAACTTTGATATGGCGGAGAAGTTGATTGCAGCATTTCCTGTTTTTCTGTCATCATCTTCTCTGAATCCTATATCAAGTACCCAATGCAGGTTGTTTTCAACCTCCCAGTGTGATCTGACCGATTTAAGTATGAGTACCGGGTCAGGTTCCAATGATGATATATAGTACCTTGTTTCCATAGTAGCTTCTTTATCACCTGTTTTTCTGATAGAATTTATCATAGCCAATGTCTTGATCCCTGTCCACCCTTTGAGAAAATATTGAAGATTTTTAGCGCTTATGCATACACATTCCCTGTATTCACTTCTTCCATGCCCTTCGTTTTCCTCAAAGTACCTTTTTGCGTGACATAAATAGTATCTTGTTTCCTCACTAAGATTAAATTCTATCATATCCCTGAGTGTTTCATGGTTATCTTTGGCACATAAAATATAATCAGCTTTGTTCTCGATTATTAGTTTAGTGATTGATTTCTGGCAGCCCATAGCGTCAATGGTTATGATGCAGTTCTCAAGATCCAGCGCCTTTATTAGCTCGGGGATAGCCTTTATTTCATTCGATTTTTCTTCTACTTTCTTTTGACCAAGGCAAATGCCGTTGGATACAGACCAGGCACTGACTATATAGAGCTTGCTTCTCACTCCATTTTTTGAGCGACTGTTTTTATGGGGATTATCACAAACGGCCTTTCCGTCAATAGCTACCACCCCGGGAATTTTACGGCAGATGTCATCGACCTACAACCTGAAACATTCTTCAAACCAGTCGATATCCAATATGGAGAAGAAACGACTCAAGGTATCATGGGAAGGGATAGAAGTCAAACCCGGAAGACGCTAACAGAGACTAGGGCGATGAACACTATTTCGTTAGACTGATATATTTTATTCTTATCATCTCTTACATCAGGAATTATAGCTGAAAAGGCTTGAATGGCCATATTGCGGTAGGGATTAATATAGTAGATATGCAAATGTAATGAATTATATTCACACAGAGAATAGGAACAGAAGATATTAAAAAATACAGGAAAAAACTATCTATTTAGGGAATAATAAAAGCTAAATTAACATGTACAAGTTATTGAGCGTTCGCCCTGATCATTCACCAGGCAGGGAGATGTGTAAATTAAACTATGTATGCTTTATTCTCATTCAATCTCATCGGTCGGTGAACGGCCAGCGCCAAGGGGCAGGACTACCCGTCCCAACGGACGTAAAATTGCAACATTTTAAACCTATCTACAAATTTTATCGCCAGTTGTCGTGCACTAGCTCCCCAGTTAGCCAGTATGACATGGTCCATTTCTTACATATATTGCGATAAGCGAGGTAAAACAGTTTTTTAAGGGCGGTGTTGTTAGGGAACACGCCCTTGTTTTTTTGTCACTTTCCGTATCTGATGATGACAGTCCTCAACTGTATTTATGGTATAAATCATACGATGCATATCCGATGTGAACTGAAAGTATTCAGTAAGTTTTCCCTACGTTCATAATCCTCACATATGACATTCAGTTCTTTCAAAAGCAGAGAAATATTATTCATATTTTCTTTACCTCAAAAATCCATTTTTCGATTAAGACTACAAATAAGTTTTTCACAGTAAAATCAAACGAGAAACACTCCAGCAAAAGATCCTAAAAACAGACTTATCTCTATTATTATTGATATCCCATTTCTTGAATATTTATATTCAAATATCGGCCCAATTTGAGCCGATATTCTTAATTTAAAGGTATACGCAATATCCAACAACCTATCATCCCCAAGATAACTTTAATTGGAATTATATTCTAACCACTTCTTTATAGTTTTTTTGGTTGTTTGTTGTAATCCTTCAAGTTGGTGTGGATCATCGTTCGCATATCGTATTATCAGATTAGGATTATCTTGTAGATCTTCATACAATCTTATTGCAAAGAAATTATCCTCTTCTGTTACCATCTTCTCAATCAATAATGGAATGATTTCTTTTCCCATAGCCTTTAAATCGGCATATTGAGGTAAATTTCTTGTAGTAGCAGTGTTATTACTAAGCGAGTAATGCCATGCTTCCTTCCATTCATTAAACAAAGATTCAAACCTTGAACTATCTCTACATGTTTTTACTTTTCTAGCAATCATCATCAACTCATCCGGTGAGAAGATTATATTTTCGTGAATATCCTCACTTATTTCTTTCATTGCATTAGCATCTATTTCACTTAGACTACGGGTAGGAGAAACTGCCCCATAGGTTTCCACAGGAACTCCATACATTCCATTAGAAAACACACTTACAAGGTGCCACAATAGCCACATACGCCCCATCTTAGAATAAGGTACCTCGCAATGGGGACTACCTCCAAGAGATGCATGCAGAGGGGTATTTCCCCAACCCCAAACTACAGGATAGTATCTTGATATTGAGGTTGCCCCTTTCATGTAATCATAAGCGGCATGATACACGGAACTCGCATTTTCATATCCATATCTTACTTGATCCCAAGTACTAAACTCTATCCACTTATTATTAAACCCCAACGAATAGGCAAAACAATTATATCCAGATGACGGATAATTCATAACAACTGTATTGGAATATTCAACTAAAGGAAACGATTTCCTTAAAGCATTCCTTTCAGCAGAAAAGAGAGGTCGTGGGAAAGAGTTCCTGATCAATTCGCGCTGTTCATCTGTTAATTGAGAATCCCAATTATCAGGAAGAATATACCCTCCCCCTGGTAGATTTGATCGTGTCTTAGCCATCGGTCCAATAATGCTATAAATATAATCCATAATTTCAAGGCTATCAAGCAAATTAACAGTTTGTATAGCCACTTCATTAGCCGGCTTTACAGATTCCTCAACGGTACTTACAATATCTTCGCTACTACAAGCAAAAATACACAACAGAGCGAATACTACAGTTAATTGCTTCATATCACAAGTATTTAAGGTGAATATTATACGAATGTATATATTTTTTTCGAGCATTCCTAACACTTTTCTGTTTTTTTACTCAATAATATTCCATTCTTTTGTTATTAAATGATATAGATGCTAGTGACTTTAAAAACCTTTTGAATATTTTAAAATAGCAGCAGCCAGAGGAGATGCAATCGCATGGTTAAATCTTGGAAATATGTATATGACTGGACAGGAGCATCCTTAAAATAGATGACTTCACCTTATCATTTTCAATAATAAGGTGAAATCAGCATACGATTCAGGCTGAAATTATTCAGGTAAAATCTGTTCGATCTCTTTCAACTCATCTGCCATGAATTCCAAATGTTCCAGTGCTTTCAAATTGTCGGCCAACTGGTTGACAGAGCTTGCGCCCACAATCACCGAAGTCATCCGTTCGTCTTTCAATACCCATGCCAGTGCCATTTCAGCAAGTGTTTGTCCACGCCGGAGGGCTATTTCATTCAACTGGCGGGCGGCTTCTACCTTTTCAGGCGTCACTTGCGAAAGCTGAAGAAAACCCGAAGAACGTGCGGCACGTGAACCTTCCGGAATACCATTCAGGTATTTATCTGTCAACAGTCCTTGCGCCAAAGGAGAAAAGGCGATGAAACCGGAACCATATTCTGCTGCCAGCGGAAGTGTTTCCGCCTCCACCTCACGGTCGAACATACTATACCGATACTGGCTGATGAGACAGGGAACACCGGCTTTTGCCATCATCTCGTAGGCCATACGTGCTTGTTCGGGGGGATATTTGGAGATTCCGATATACAGAGCTTTCCCTTGTTTCACGATATCAATCAATGTCTGAATGGTTTCTTCGACCGGAGTAACTCCATCATAACGATGGCTATAAAAGATATCAAAATACTCCAATCCTGTCCGGCGGAGACTTTGGTCAATGCTCGCCATCAGATTTTTACGGGAGCTATTTCCGCCATAAGGGCCAGCCCACATTTCATGACCGGCTTTGGAAGAGATGATCATTTCATCCCGATAACCCTGGAAGTTCTCTCGCAAGATTCGTCCGAAATTGGTTTCAGCACTTCCGGGAACAGGACCATAATTGTTTGCCAGGTCGAAATGGGTGACACCATGATCGAATGCATACTTAATCATGTCGGTTGCTACATCGAAATTGTCCACACTACCGAAGTTGTGCCACAACCCCAAAGAGATTAAAGGTAACTGCAAGCCGCTCTTGCCACAATATTTATAGGGCATCCGTTCGTAGCGTCCGGCTGCCGGCTGATAACTAAAAGAGTTTTCCATAAAACAGAATGTTTATATTTTCCTTTCACAAAGTAAGGAAAAATATTCCAATTACAGCTTTAGTCGAATATTAAAAAGAATACTCTAATTAAAAGCAGGATGCCACATTAACCATACAACCAATCAGAACTGGAAATAAATAAACGGTTGAATTTCCGAACTCTTCATCTGAATAACCAGATAAATCAAAGCGACCATCAATACTGCTTTTCCTAGGAACGGCAAACGGATCACTCCTCGACAAGCTACATTTTCCCAACTATCAGGAGCAAAATGAAGCAGGAAGCCAAGCAACATCAACGCAAATACTTTCCAATATCCTTCTAGTAATTGCGGGAACAGTTGCGGACGGAAAGTAGTGAATATCTGTCCCAGCATATCCATTGAATTCTGAAAATCGGCATTACGGAAGAAAATCCAGCAGAAGCAGACGAAATGGAAAGTGATAATCACTCCAAACACACGCCGCCAACCGTGACTTTCCTCTCCTTTCTTACGCCCGGTGATAGACATCCACATTTTATGTAATGCCAGAGCTACTCCATGAAAAGTTCCCCAAAGAACGAAGTTCCAGGAGGCACCATGCCACAGACCGCCCAAGAACATGGTAATTATCAAGTTGAGATATTGCCGGAATTTACCTTTTCGGTTTCCTCCCAAAGAAATGTATAAATAATCTTTTAACCAACTGGATAAAGATATGTGCCAACGACGCCAAAATTCCGTAATAGAGGCAGACTTATAAGGTGAATTAAAGTTGAGATTGAAATGGAAACCTAACAATAAGGCGATACCGATAGCCATGTCGCTATATCCGGAAAAGTCACAGTAAATCTGCAAAGCATAACCATATACGCCCATCAGATTCTCAACACCGGAATAAAGAGTAGGGTTATCAAAAATACGTTCCACAAAATTGATACTGATATAATCGGATATGATGGCTTTCTTGAAAAGACCGGAAACGATCAGAAAAATTCCGCGTCCGAACATTTCCTGCGAGACGAATAAGGGTTTCCGGATTTGCGGGATAAAGTCGCGGGCACGCACGATAGGTCCTGCCACCAACTGGGGGAAGAAAGATACGTAGAAGGCATAGTCCAAAAGATTGGTCAATGGTTTTATGTCTCTTCGGTAAACGTCGATGGTGTAGCTCAATGACTGGAAAGTGAAAAAGGAGATGCCGACCGGCAGGAATATATCGAGAGCGGTAAATTCTCCTCCCATCAATGACGCAATCACTCCACCCAGAAAATTGGTATATTTGAAATAAGCAAGAAGTCCTAAATTAACTCCCAAACTCAAAGCGACCAATCCTTTACGTTTCCAATAACCCTCTACACGATCCATAAGTTGCGCAAGGAAAAAGTCGGCAACGGTGACTATGGCAAGCAGGAAAAAATAGGTGCCGCTACTCTTATAGTAAAAATAATAGGAGAAGAGAGTAACAAACATGATACGGGCGGTGTATTTGCGTTGTAGCAACACATACACCACCATGAAAGCAGCGAACAACCAAAGGAAGATACCGCTGCTGAATATCATTGGCGCTTGCGGATCGTAGGTAAGTACCTCTTTCAGTCTACTGAAATCTATATCAATGGGAAACATAGTCATTATATGCTTTGATAAGTGCTTGGTATAATAAATTTCCTTGCAGGATGTATCCTTCGGGTAAATAATGTACATGATCGGGCCGCATCAGTTTTGCGTCCGTCCAGTTCGTGCAGGCACGGCGCTTCCCTCCGACTACATCGTACATATCCCACACGAGCAGACGATGGTCTTTTGCATAACGACGAATGGTTTCCGCTGCTGTCGCTGTACGTGGATTGATGGCATACGTGCGTCTACGCCTTCGCTGCCGGAAACTTTCATAAGAACCGGGAGGGGTAGTCAGAAGAATGGGTACGTTAGGAAGACTGTCGCGCAACAGTTTCACCAGTTCATCCATCTGATTGTAGTGCACATTTATATTATAACGCCGGTTATGGCTTTCATTGGTTCCGAAAGAGAGAATCAACAATTCGGGCTTCAGGGCGGCAATTTCGGCAATACGATCCGGATGGGTAAAGGTAAGGCAAGTAGCTCCGTTGACGCCTTTATCTATATAAGAAACAGCACCGAAAGTTTCTGTCAAACGGGCACCGATGGTTTGAGGGTAGATATGTCCACGTACATGGCTGTCGCCAATATGAACGATACGGACTGTATCTTCGGAGAGTCCGGCACGCACCTGGCGAAGATGTTCGAAGACGGGAGCTAGCAGAGCGATACTGTCAATAATCTCATTCCGACCGGTTTCGCGGAAAGCTGAAGGGAAGGATATTTGTACAGTGATCGTATCATTCGCCCAGTTCATTTCCCGTAAAGGCTTTATAAGTTTTGCGGTCTTTCCCAGTGGAGGACATACAGGGATACGGTCTTGCGCGATTGCTTCTGCAAGGAAACAAGGAACACTCAACATACCGGCGAGAATAAGAATAAAGACAGACTGCAGATTATTCTTGCTCATAAGCACGCCTCCTGTCGTATTGTTCCTTACCATAGATCATCGTTTCATAAAGTAGTCCCGCCAAATGCTTGCCGCCACGGAAGTTTATATGCGTATAATCGTAATTTGCCATAGAAGGTTTGGCATGCACCAGTTTTGCCATGCTGCCTTCTCCGCCCATTGCTTCAAACATATTCCAAAAGGCGATGCCGCTTTCGGCTGCAATGTTCTGCTGATAACGAATCAGATTCTTCACACCGGGCATGGTACGAAGTTCACCGTTCTCGTTTTTAGAATCACGGTCGCCGACGCTCAACAACAGGATTCCTGCTTGTGGGAAACATTCTTTCAAATGCTCGATAGCTGTGAGCAGTCCTTTTTGATAGTTATCATAATTGCGTCCCCGTTCGGTAGCTACATTCAAACCATATTCGAGGATAATGAGGTCGTAAGGACGTTGGCGGTTAAACTGTTTCAACATCTGTGAAGGAATGCCCCGCAGAGAAAGACCGGAACTGCCACGCAACGAGAAGTTGTCGAGAATGATTCCTTTCTTTCCATCCATTGCCAAACCATAGAACAATGTAGAGTCTGCACGGTCTACTGTCCAACGGATAGAGCCGATGCGTCCGTCTACCTGAATTTGCTGCAATCCGTCGGAAGGGCCTAATGAATAATTCTTGTTTTCTCCTTTGTTCACACGAGCAGAAAGGAGAACGGAGTCTCTGTTATGGAAGAAGATGGAGGCACGCTGGCAAGTATCGAGCAGGGAGGCATATTTATTTTGCCCGCGCAGTTCTACATAAGCTCCGTTGCGGGGAACGAAATAATGACCGGATATGCCTTGTTTCTTCTTATCGAAATAGACGCTGTCTGTTACCGCATGACTGGACCATCCGCCAAACGTATGTCGCACCGTAGGACGGTAACCGCTTGTCATGGAAGTGATGGTAACAAAACCTACACCACAACCGCCGAATTGTTTCTGAAGCATTTCGCGTAAGTCAGCCGTAAAGATATCCGCTTCGATAAAGGAATCTCCGAATACGGCAATACGCACCTGTTTGTCATCGGAGTCATCGGAAGAGACACGGTCAAGTGCTTTATAAAAAGGAGTCATCCCCCGGAGAGTGGAATCACTGTAATCTTCAATGCAAGTCATACCTGTACGACAGGTATCTACAAAGGCAGGTTTTACAACAGGAGGCAAAGGGATGCTGTCCGAATCAGCTGCGGCAGTCTCTGATTCCGGATAACGAAGGTCGCTCAAAAGGTCTACACGCCTCATCGTGTGCCCGTCAATAGTCAGCGCCGGAAGCCAATGAAGCCCGAGTAAGACTGCAAACACAATCAGTACGAACCACAACGAATATTTCAAATAATTCTTTATTATCTCCATCTTTACAAGTAGATATAGGCACTATTTTAGTTCTTGTTTTTACCCGGTGCCGAGCTACCTCTTCCTCGGTGCCGAACCATCTCCTCATCGGTGCCGGAGGAGGCCTTCATCGGTGCCGGACATTTTCAGGCTGCAAAGATAGAGAAAAGCAATAAAAAAGAAGGGAGAATCTACATTATTTATGAGATTCTCCCTTTTTACTTATTTACATGCCGGACATCGGTCAGATCGTCCGTTCAATGTTCCACACAAATGCACGCAAACCTAATTGTTCGGTTTCCAAGTCCATTATATGCAAGGTGTC
>QWCN01006598.1_pt1 | contig 10603 bp, 9 predicted proteins | sample 1972711 | NCBI WGS metagenome assembly QWCN01 (sample SAMN09866707, study PRJNA288562) | Human gut metagenome isolate term1_stool, whole genome shotgun sequencing... | isolation source: gut | host: Homo sapiens | place: USA: California | reverse complement strand
GAGAAAATGCTGCCACTGAAATTCCTGTGTCTAATAAAGAAACCGGAATCGTATAGGTATACATACCATTTTTGTCCACAACATAAGGAATCCACTTGGACTTATCTGCAAGTGCTGCTTCTGCACTTGTTCCTACATACAGATAATCATATCCTGTACCACTGAGTGTAATTTTTGCAGTCATCTCCCCATTTTTTGATGTTAAGATGCAATCCGTAACTTTAAACATGGATGAACTTGAAGTTACGTTTGCTTTATAAGAGCCATCACTTACCTGAACATATTTGGTCATTCCTTCTGTCTTGAATATTAATGTACGATCATACCAGTTACCACTATTGAATCCATGTGCTGCAATCTGGACTCCGGTATCCATACTTTCTACTGGCACTGTAAATACATATTTTCCTTCTGCATTTACAGAATACCCAATTAGTTGATCTTCCGAAGCACTTGCCGCAGCTTCCTTACTTCCCATATATAACTTATCGTATCCCGTTCCACTAAGTGTAATATCTGCCTGCATCTTGCCACCAACAGATGTCAGCACGCAATTTACTACACGAAACATTCCACTAGCTGAAGCTGCATCAACATCTACTACATACTTTCCAGTATCCAGTACGTTCTTGTCCTCATTTCCCGGTTTCTGGTTTTCGCCACTTCCGGTTTCCGGTTTGCTCTCTCCTAAATTGCCCCCCTGTTCAGGATTTTCTGTGTCGTCTTTTTTATTTTCTGCTGACGATGAAATATGAAGCGTGTAATCTCCGTCTTCTTTCTTACTCACCCAACCTTTCTTTTGGCTATGCGGTACAAAGGCAACATCCGTTCCATCTGCTGACAGTGGAAGTTCAAATGAAAATAAATACCCGTTGCCTGTTCCTGTTCCAACTATCGCCTTTTCTTCTTTCCGTTCAACTGTATCAGCTTTACTTCCAATATAAATTTTATTGTAAGTTTTACTCTCTGTTTCTATCGAAACTTTCAGGTGATCATTTTCTTTTACAACAGAAGACGATCCAACCTTAAACATTGCAAAATCACTGGTAACATTTTTCGCTTCCTGCGTCTTCACTTCCCCGGCATTTTCCGCCGTTTCTTCCGACTTAACCTTCTGCTCCTCTGCAGCCTTCTCTTCGCTCTTTCCGTCTTCGCCCGCTTCTTTTTTCTCTGCCTCAGTTACATTCCCTGTTGCCGCATTTTCTTCTGCTTTCGGCTCTTCCTGACTCTTCTGATTCTCGTCCGTTCCCTGTCCGGCAGTCGTTTCTTCTTCCTGTCCGGTCACTTCTTCAGCCGGCTGACCTGCTGCGTCTGCCGCACCGATTTTTCCGTCTGTTACTTCTACGGTCTGCTGACCTGATTCTGTATTTTCTACTCCTGCCACTGCACTGTCCTCAGCGTAAGCATAAGAAACCGGTGTAACCGACATTGCAACTGCCATGAAAAGTGCAAGAAACTGTTTTGAATTCCTCTTCATAATCCAACTCTTCCTCCTGATGTCCTGATCTTTTGTCGCTTGACAGCTCGATGATGTACATTCGCCAAATTCAGTTCCTCGTGCAAGCATAAATCTGCACTTGGCTCATCGTATGCAAAAAAAATCTGCTTCCTTTTTCCTGAAAGCAGACTTCACCTACATCCTCTGCCACCGGAACTCTTTTCCGTATATATGGCAGCACAAAAATCTTGCTTTCATACTCAGTATGAAGCAAGATATCATTTCTTTGTGTATGTAAACGCGCTTTCATCGGAAGCAATTTACTCTCTTTCAGCAGGTCTCCTGGCTTATGGATCTTAACAAAGCTGCACCTTCTCACATTTTTATGCAATGGCTTGCCGCCGCTTTGCTCCTCATTTACAGTGACCGGATCGCTCAGGACTTTCACCTGATTCCCTTTTAAGCCGACCAGAAATTCTTCTGCCTAGCGCTGAAAAAGTTTCTTTATTTATTCTTACTCACTATAACAGATATGTTTCTTCTTGACAAGAGTCATCTTTCCTGGTTTATTTCCCTATTTTTCCCAAACTCTCCATTAAAAATCCCGGAAGTTTTTGTTTCAAAATCGACACCTTAATGACTATATGTTTATCATAATTTCATGACCTACTTCATTTATATATAGAAAGCGAAGGGGATCGAAATGAGAAAAAAGTGCCAGTGAATGTATGAAAATACTCTGAAATAAGACAATGCAGCCGCCAGATCGACGACTGCATTGTCTTATACTCTTTTTCGTACAATTTTATTTTTTCGCTGCCTCAAAATTACGATGAAGTAATTCGTGGGTCTTTCCTTTCAGAAGTTCATCATATAATGACAGGATCAGCGGATTCTCATTCGACTTCTTAATCTGCGTATTGATATCGGTATCATACAGGCCTTTGCTTCTGGCTATCCTGCTTCTCGGACCTGCCGGGACTGGCTGTCCGCCACCCATGATACATCCGCGCCTGCATGCCATAACCTCAACAAAGTCGTAATGTACCTCGCCCTTCTGGATCTTCTTCATCAGCGCATCTGCATTTCCAAGTCCACTGACAACAGCTGCATGGATAGTACGTCCGTTGTAATCAAACTCTACTTCTTTCAGTCCTTCTTCTCCACGAACTCCACTGAATTTGATCTTATCCATTTCCACACGGTTATGTCCTTCACGAAGGCGCCTGAGTACGGCTTCTGTCACACCACCGGTTACTCCGAAGATCACACCTGCACCAGATCCGATACCAAACGGCATATCGGATGCTTCGATCTCCAGATTTTCAAAGCGGATACCGGATTTCCGGATCATTGTAATCAGCTCTGTTGTAGTCAGTACATAATCAATATCCTGTTTTCCATTCGTGGAAGATTCCGGTCTTAAAATCTCTTCTTTCTTTGCAGTACACGGCATGATCGATACAGAAACGATTCTCTTTCCACCATTCTTTTCCGGATCCTTATAGTATTCACGGATCACAGCACCAAACATCTGCTGCGGTGAACGGCAGGTTGACAGATTTTTTGCCAGATCCGGATAACGGTTCTCACAGAATTTTACCCATGCCGGACAGCAGGATGTAAATAATGGGAGATTTTCTCCGGATGCAAGTCGTTCAAGAAGCTCTTCAGATTCCTCGATCACCGTAAGGTCTGCACCATAAGAAGTATCATAAACTTCATCAAATCCAAGGCGGTGCAACACATTGACGAGTTTTCCCATCACATTTTCCCCTCTTGGAAGGCCGAACTGATCGCCAACTGCGACCCGGACTGCCGGTGCGATCTGTGCGATCACCTTTGTATTCTTATCTGCAAGAAAATCCCAGATCACTTCGATATTGGTATTGATACTGATCGCACCTGTAGGACAGACAACCCTGCACTGTCCACAGTTTACGCAGTCTGTCTCTGCAATCTTTTTGTTAAATGCCGGTGTTACCAGAGCCTTTGTTCCCCGGTATGCAAAATCAATCGCATTAACAGACTGTACATTGTCGCACATACGGACACAGTCACCACAGAGAATACATTTATTCGGGTCACGCACGATTGACGGTGAACTGAAATCCAGTGGATACTGTTCTTTTGTATTTTCAAATCGGACGGTTGTGACGCCCATACGGTGTGCCAGCGCCTGAAGCTGACATTCTCCACTCTTGATACAGGTTGTACAGTCTCTGCAATGTGCAGCAAGTAAAAGCTCCAGAATCATCTTACGATATTTCATAAGACGCGGAGTATTCGTGTAAATGACCATCCCATCTCTTGGCGGTTCTGAACAGGATGCAAACGTCTTTCCTCTCTCATCTTCTACGGTACACAAACGACAGGCTCCATACACAGACAGTTCTGAATGGTAGCAGAGTGTCGGTATATCTATATCTGCATTACGGATGACAGAAAGTACATTCGGCTCATCTGTAAACTCTACCTTCCTTCCATCTATTGTCATATATCCCATGACTCATTCCTCCTATTTCTCGATATGAATTGCTTTAAACGGACACTGTTCCATGCAGGCTCCGCACTTGATACATTTCTCCTGATTGATATGATAAGGAGATTTCAGCACGCCTTCAATTGCACCTGCCGGACAGTTTCTTGCACACTTCGAGCAGCCCTTGCATATCTCCGGATCGATCTGGAATTTACGCAGATTTGAACAGACACCTGTCCGGCAGCGTTTCTCGTTGATATGTTCCAGATATTCCTCTTCAAATGCATTCATGGTACTGATAACCGGTTTCGGTGCGCTCTTTCCAAGTCCGCAAAGCGCCGTACTCTCAATCATATCTGCCAGTTCACGAAGCTCGTCCATATCGGATGGTTTTCCGTTTCCTGCTACAATACGCTCCAGGATTTCAAGCATTCTCTTTGTACCTTCACGGCAAGGAACACATTTTCCACAGCTTTCTCTCTGTGTAAAACTCATGAAGAATCTGGCAACCTCTACCATACAGGTATCCTCGTCCATGATAACCAGACCGCCCGAACCGATCATTGCCCCGATCTTCGCCAGTGAATCAAAGTCCATCTTACTGTCCAGCTGATCCTCGGTCAGACATCCACCGGACGGACCACCGATCTGTACTGCTTTGAATTTCTTGTCATTCTGGATTCCACCGCCGATGTCATAAATAACTTCGCGCAATGTAATTCCCATTGGTACTTCGATCAGTCCTGTATTTCTTACATTACCGGTCAGTGCAAATGCTTTCGTTCCGGGACTCTCTGGTGTACCGATTCCTTTGAACCAGTCTGCACCATTTGTTACGATCATCGGAACATTGGCATAGGTTTCTACGTTATTAAGAACAGTTGGTCTTGCCCATAATCCCTGCTCTACTGTACGTGGCGGTTTTACTCTCGGCATTCCACGTTTTCCTTCAATGGATGCCGTCAGTGCGCTGCCTTCTCCACAGACAAATGCACCTGCACCACGGTTGATATGTAAATGGAAACTGAAATTGGTTCCAAGAATGTTGTCTCCTAAAAGTCCGATTGCCTCTGCCTGGCTGATCGCTGTCTTCAGTCTTTCAATCGCAAGCGGATATTCTGCACGTACATAGATATAGCCTTCCTGTGCCTGTACTGCATATGCTGCGATCATCATGCCCTCGATCATACGGTGCGGATCACCTTCCATGATACTTCGGTCCATAAATGCACCCGGATCACCTTCATCACCATTGCAGACCACATAGCGGATCTTTTCTTTCTGGGAAGCAACCTGCTGCCACTTTCTGCCGGTGCGGAATCCGGCACCTCCACGTCCACGCAGATTCGAATCATAGATTGTCTGGATCACTGCTTCCGGTGTCATCTCAAAGAGTGCCTTTTCGATTCCGGCATAAGCACCGACTGCAAGTGCACCCCCAATATGCTCTGCGTCGATATGTCCGCAATTCTTCAGTACCAGTCTGGTCTGCTTTGCGTAGAACGGAATCTCTTCTTGTGACGGATAGGTCACTCCATCCATCTTGTAGAGAAGTCGCTCTACCGGTCTGCCACCCAGGATTGTTTCGTTATAAATCTCTTCGCAGTCTTCCAGTTTTACTTTAATATATAAATAATTATATGGCTCAATTCTTACCAGCGGTCCCATCTCGCAGAAGCCATGACATCCACTCTTCATAACCTTTGTATGTGCGATTTCTTCCCCGATCTTTACTTCTACCCCTGTATGATCTTTTGTCAGTTCTTTTAACTTTTCATAAATCTTGCCTGATCCACTTGCCAGACATCCGGTTCCCCCGCAAACCAGTACTCTGCAGTCAGCCGATTGTTTTTTCTGACATTCAATACGATATTCCTTCAGTTCCGTTCTGTTTTCAATTTTCATTTTCTTCACCTCTCAGTTCTTCAAGAAGTTTGATTACCTTCTCCGGTGACATCTTCGGATGTACTTCATCATTAACTGTGATCGCAGGTGCAAGTCCACAGGCTCCAAGACAGGATACAGTCTCTACTGTAAAAAGCATATCGTCTGATGTATGCTTGTGCTCATTTAACCCCAGCTCTTTATACAGCGCTTCCAGGATAGGAATGGATTTACGCACATGACAGGCTGTTCCGTCACAGACCTTGATCACATACTTTCCTTTCGGTTCAAATGAAAAATTCTCATAAAAGCTTGCCACACTGTACGCTTTTGCCTCTGTAATCCCGATCTGTTTTGCTACATAGGTAAGCAGTTCCGGTGGAAGATAACGGTATTCCTCCTGAATATCCTGAATGATCGGTATCAATGAGCGTTCCTCCCTTGTATGCATGGCAATGATCTCATCCGTTTTCTGATAATAAGATGCATCTAACATTCCATTTCCTCCTTCGTCATATTGTACATTTCCTTCTTATTATTCTATTATTTTTATGACATTATAACATATATCTATAGTTTTCGTTTATACGTTTCATATATGATAGCTATATATTTTCCAATATATAATAATACAAGAATCAAAAGTATTAGTATTTATGAATAGACGGATAAATGTGTACCCAGCTCATCAAATACACAAAAAGAGCAGAATGGATATATCTTGGTCCGATATATCATTCTGCTCTCATTTACATCATTTCACGGATTGTTTCTTTTAAATGCTCAATAAATTCTCTTTCGTACAATTTTTTCTGATAACCCTTTTTGTAGATCAGCACATCCCGGATCATCTGTCTGGAAAATCCGGCATGCTTCTGCACCAGATTGTAGTTTTTCCTTAATTTTTCCGGTACTGGCGATACCCACATATAACTGTTTTTTACTTCCCGCAAAATATCAAACTGGCTTCCCCTTTCAAAAATATAAATTTTATTATGTGGATGAAGCGACTCTCCATTCTCACTCAGCTCGGTGTATTCTCCGGTCGGAAGTTTCCAGTCCCCATGCAGGATTTCCACACCATCTTCCAGTTCTTCTCTTGTCTTTAACTCTCTCTTTGCAAGATCTCCATCCGCAGAAGTTAAGATCACATACGGAAGCTCTGCCAGAAGTTCTGCATCCAACCCTTTCAGATCAAGAAGCGACTGAAAATAAGGTTCATTCTCGCACAGATACCGGATGATTCCCATGGAATACCCGTTCTGCAACACATTTTCAATGGCATGCATAGAACTGTTTTCCTGAAATTCTGCTTTGATCGCCGTTTCCTTGCTCTGCATTCCGATAAACCCTGCAAATGCACTGGAAATGTAACTTGCCCTCGGAACAGTAATCTTAAATGAGAGATTTTCTTTCCCCAGATCACTGCAGTCCCTTTTCATTTCCTCTATTTCGTAAATGATCCTTTTGGCATACTCCAGAAATTTCTGTCCTTCTCTTGTCGCCTTAACTCCCTTTGACGACCGCTCAAAGATAGAAATTCCAAATTCCCGCTCCAGATGCTTGATCGCTTTACTAAGATTTGGTTGCGCCACATAAAGTTCCTTCGCCGCCTTTGAGATTGATCCACTCTTATCGATTTCAACTACATAATGCAAATCTGTCAGATTCATCTTCCCCATCTGCCTTTCTGATCTCTGACTTTATCTCCCCATAACTATTTTCTGAACTTTTATTACAGATTCTTTTCCAGCCATTTACAGACTTCTGAAAATGTTCTCCCTGTTTCTTTTGGTCTTCCTACCGCAACAAGAACTGCCCCTGTTTCCTTTGCCGCCTGTACCTTTTCTCCAAAGCCTCCGGCTTTTCCCGATTCTTTGGTCACAAAATATTTCGCGCCTGTCTGATGGATCGTAGCCACGTTCATCTCTTTTGAAAATGGTCCCTGCATTGCAATGAGATGCTTTCCTTCAAATCCAAGCGCGACCGACTCCATAACCGCCTGCTCCGTAGAGAGGACTCTCGCAAAGCAGCGCTCTTTATACTCCGTAAGCTTTGTATATTTTATCAGTTCCTTGCTACCGGTGGTAATCAGAATCTTTCCTTCTGTATTTTGCAGATATTCCACCGCATCTTCAACCGACTGCGCCCAGATCACCCGATCCGCTTCATCCGGCACTGCTTCCATCTCCTCCCGCAGGCAACGCAGATACTGCACACCGGAGATTTCGCAGGCCCTCCTTATCTCCCCAGTCACAAGCTGTGCAAATGGATGGGTTGCATCGATCACCAGATCGATCTGCTTTTCCTTTATCATCTCTGCCATCTGCTTCTGATCCATACGTCCAAAAAAGACTTCCGCATTCTCATGCTCTCCGGTACATTCTTTTCCATATTCGGTTGCGGCACTGACATAAACTTTTACATTTCTTCCATCCAGAAATTCCGTAATCCGTCTTCCCTCTGTTGTCCCTGAAAATATTAAAATCCGCTTCATATTCTGATCTTTACCTTCTTTTCTGCCACTGCTATTGTCACCCGGTTCATGCACTGCTTCGGCATCAGAAGCCTGCCATCCTCTCCGGCTGCAAGGATTGCCGCCCGCTCACAGACATTGTCCACACCCGTGACCTTCCGGACAAACTCCGAATGGGAGCTGACACATTTAACCTTTCCCAACTCTTCTGCTGAAAACGTGTAAAATGGAAGCTTCCACTTTGCCGCATAAGAAAGTAATCCCTCTTCTTCTTTTTTCAGATCAATACTGTCGATCTCAATGACTTCCTTTTCTGTAAATCCAAGGATCTTTTTTGCCTCATTGACCGCGCTTTGGATTTCTTCTTCGGAAATCCCTTTGCGACATCCGATTCCCAGCACCAGGTTCTTCGGCGGAAGATCCAGAATCGTCTCTTCTTCCCGCCTTTCGCCACTTCTTCCTGCAATCCGGATTCCATATGGATAGTTTCCGAGAAACTCTTCTGTTTCACATAGCTTTAATTCCTCCGGAAACTTTCCTTCTACTGGAAATACACTGTAAAGTCCAATCTTATTCCCATCCAGAACCACAGCCGAGATCTCCTTTGCCTTTTTCCGGTCTGTCAGTACCAGACCATTGCTTTTTGCAAATACATCTACTGCAAACTTTTGTTCCACATCCGTTGCTGTAGTAAGTACTGCCTGCGCATTTATTTTCTCCGCGATTTCCTTTGCAAGCTCTACAGCTCCGCCCACATGTCCCGACAGGAGCGGAATCACATAGCTTCCTTTTTCATCCATCACCAGAACCGGCGAATCGGTAAATTTGTCTTTCACATGAGGGGCGATCATCCGCACTGCGATTCCTGCCGCCCCGATAAAAAACAAAGCCTTCTCTCCCCAGAGGCTGCCTATCCAGCTTTTCTTATCTTCCGGAAAAGCATGAAATCCGTATAATCTGCAAAACCGTGTCAAAGTATACACTTTGACACGGTATCCGCTTTGTATGAAATTCTCTCTGACTTTACAGGCCATCCGACAGCCTGCATCTGTAAAACTCAAGATTACAATTTCCATAAACTTTAGTATTTCTCCATCTGCTCCACGTTCAGTACAAAAATCGTACTTCCGCCTACCTGCACATTGATTGGAACGGACGGTGCTGCGCTCATGCTGCTCTGTCCTGAGATCAATGCCGGGTTTGCATAAGTGATCGTCTTTCTTTCGCCAGAATTCTTCTTGATGATCTTCAGTGCCTCTGCTACCTTCTCATCATCCACTACAACCATGATCGTGGTGCTCTTTTTCTTCAGAAATCCACCAGTTGTAGCCAGCTTTGTTACCATGTATCCGGCAATATTCAGTTCCTCTATCGTCTCCAGTTCATCATCCTTATGCAGGATCGCCATAATCATCTTCATACAAAAACCCTCCTGTCTTATCTGGCTTTTGATGCCAGATCCCTTTTTCTTTTATTTTACCGCATTTACCTGGAAAGGTAAACGAAAATGTTGCATTTTAAAAGATTAGTTGAAATCCAAAACGAACTTTAACTTTATGCATTACCTGTTACAATAATCTTCTTCAATCCTGCCATCCAGTATCCGGATCACCCGGTGTGCCTGACTGGCAATCTCTTCATCATGTGTGATGATAATAACCGTTCTGCCTGACCTGTGCAGTTCTTTCAGGATTTCCATGATCTCCTGTGTTGATTTCGTATCCAGATTGCCGGTCGGTTCATCGGCAAGAATGATCGGCGGTTTTGCGGCAACCGCTCTTGCCACCGCAACTCTCTGCTGCTGTCCTCCGGACATTTCATTCGGCTTATGCTTCATCCGGTCTTCCAGACCGACACTTTTCAGGGCTTCCATCGCAAGTTGCTTTCTCTCATTTTTTGACACCCCGCGGTATACCAGCGGAAGCTCTACGTTTCCAACTGCATCCAGATTACTGATCAGGTTGAATCCCTGGAAAATGAAACCGATCTCTTTATTCCGCACATCTGCAAGCTGATTATCTGTCATACTCGCCACATCCTGCCCGTCCAGAACATACTTGCCGGAAGTCGGTGTATCCAGACAGCCGAGCATATTCATCAGCGTTGATTTTCCCGATCCTGAATGTCCCACAATCGCAACCAGGTCTCCTTTTTCGATATCCAGATCAATCCCGTCAAGTGCACGGACTTCATTCTCACCCGGATTACAGATTTTCTTCATATTTTCTATATGAATCAATGCCCCCATAAATGTTCTCCTTTTCTTTTCGCTCTACTTTACGTTCCTGTTTTCAATATACCTTATTTTGAATCCAATCACAAT
>QWCN01006594.1_pt1 | contig 10615 bp, 10 predicted proteins | sample 1972711 | NCBI WGS metagenome assembly QWCN01 (sample SAMN09866707, study PRJNA288562) | Human gut metagenome isolate term1_stool, whole genome shotgun sequencing... | isolation source: gut | host: Homo sapiens | place: USA: California | reverse complement strand
AATGGCTTCTGAAAATGAAAGAAATGAAGGTTGATTATCTGCAGGGATATTATTTTGGAAGACCATGTGGAAAGAAACAGTTTCTGCAGCAATATGCCACAGTGGCATCAACGTTAAATAAAGAGAGTAAGGCAGACTCAGCTATGTGAGGCTGCCTTATTTTATGGTCTTATCAGAAGGATGGATCCATAACGGAGATCTGAATTTACAACCTAAACTACTTATTCGACCTTCAGCATACGATAACCTACTCCTATATGCGTCTGGATATACTGCGGCGACTCTGGACCTGTTTCTATCTTCTTTCTGAGTGTTGACATAAACACTCTTAAGGATGCCACATCATCATCCCAGCTCCTGCCCCAGATTTTTTGTGTAATAAAGGTATGTGTCAGAACTTTTCCTACATTTTGTGATAACAGGCATAACAATTTATACTCAATGGGTGTCAGATGCAGTTCTTCCTCATCCATATATGCACTTCCTGCTGCATAATCTACTCTTAATTTACCATTCCTAAATACGGATTCATTCGCATTATTTGCCTGCATCATGGCAAGTCTTCTGGCTGTTACACGAAGTCTTGCAAGAAGCTCCTCCACAGAAAAAGGCTTTGTCAGATAATCATCTGCTCCATTGTCAAGTGCTTCTATCTTGTCTGCATCTTCACTTCTTGCACTTATGACGATTATCGGCATATTAGACCATGTCCTGATTTTCTTAATCACCTCAATCCCATCCATATCCGGAAGTCCCAAATCAAGCAATGCAATGTCCGGATTATAAGTGGATGCCTGAAGAATGGCTTCTTCTCCGTTTTTCGCCGCTATATATTTATAATCATGTGCCTTTAAAGTGGTAGACATTAAATTCCTGACGGATTTATCATCTTCTACCACCAATATTTGAAGTTTATTCATCAATTTTCACCTCTTTCAATGGTAACATAAATGTAAAATTACAGCCCTGCGGCTGATTGTCTGTCAATGTTATCTCTCCGCCGTGCGCATTGATTATGGACTTGCAAAGGGCAAGACCAAGACCAAGACTTCGGCGGCTGTCAGCGACCTTGTTCTCTCCTGTATAAAACATATCAAAAACATGTGGCTTTATTTCCTTTGGAATCCCCGGACCATTATCAATCACACTGACTGCTACAGCCTTTGATTCCTTTTTTGCCACTATGCGGATGGAGGTACCATAAGGTGTATATTTTATTGCATTATCTACCAGATTGATTATTACCTGCACAATCAGTTTAGCATCCATCTTCGCAAGCAGTAATTCATCCTCACAATAAACCTTAATATCATGCCTGTTACGTTTCTGTCTGATATGTGCCAGTGCTTCACTGATAACCTCATCCATAAGCTGTATGGACATATTAAAATTCATTCTTCCTTCTTCTATTCTTGTAACGGAAAGAAGATTTTCCACAATACCAATGAGCCACTGGGAATCATCAAAAATTTCCTTAAATATCTGCTCTCTCATATCAGCATCCAGTGTTTCATAGTTTGTAAGTACATTCTCCGCATTCCCGCAAATTGCCGTAAGCGGTGTACGCAGGTCATGGGAAATGGCACGTAGCAGATTCGCCCGCAGCTGTTCGTTCTTGGCAAGCACAGCTGCCATTTCCTTCTCCTTCGCATTGCGGTTATTGTCCATTGCCAGAGCACACTCCCCTATGATAGATAACAGCATACCGTTTTCAAAGGAATCCAGTTTCTTTTCAACGTGAATACCTATCACACCATAGACCTTATCATAAATGAGTATGGCAAGATATAAGCACTTCGCATTCGTATACGTATCCGTTGTAGCTCCGCCTCTGTGCCGGTTTTGATAAACCCAATGTGCCGCATTATACTCTAAATCAGAAAACAGTTCCCCACTATTTGCCTCTGGTTTCACCGGAAACAGAAGCCCTTTAGACAGTTTTTCTTCTTTGACGGTATATACCACAACCGAGCGGTTTAATAATTTCATCAACTGTGTTGCCGTAATGTTAATAATATCTTCATCGCTTTTTGCCTTTTGTAAAAGCTGATTCGTATCAAGCAGCACCTTTGTCCGAAATGCGTTCTGGGCTGACATCTTTGCATGGAGCTTTACCTTTGATGCTAATGTTCCTGTCATAATGGAAACTGCCATCATGATCCCAAATGTCACGATATATCTTGAATCATAAGCATGTAGTGTCAGACGCGGCTCTGTAAAAAAGAAATTAAACAGTGTAACACTCATTAAGGAACCGACAATGCCACAGGCATATCCTCTGGTAAATAAAGAAATCAGCAATACCCCCCAGATATAAATGGCGATAATAGTAGCCTCCGTAAAACCAAAATGATAGAATACCTGCCCTAACAAAGTGACACCTGTAAGAAGAAGCAGCATTGTGAAAATATCCTTTGGATGGGATATTGCCAATCTGTACAATACAGAATCTTCTCTATTTTTATAGGTTGTTCCTAAGCTTCCATCCGGTATAATGTGTATATCTAAGTTAGGTGCAATTTCCGTCAGCTTCTCTGTCAGGGTGGGTTTGCTCCAAAAATGGTGACGCTTGATATTGCTTCGCCCGATAATAATCTGTGTCACACCCGATATTCTGGCATATTCTGCTATCAGGAAAGACACATCCTCTCCATGTGTGATTGCAATTTCAGCTCCCAGCTGTTCTGCCAGCTGAATATTACTCTGTAAACGTTTTTTATCAAACTCATCCATCTTGTCTGTATTTGCAGACTTTACATAAAGCGCAGTAAAACTGCCGCCAAAGGCAGATGCCATTTTAGCCGCAGTCTTAATTATTTTCACATTAGATGGTGATGCAGATAAACAGACCATGATATGTTCTGCACCATTTATATCGCTATGTATTTGTCCCTTTTTCATCTGAATCATCACTTTCTTTCTTGATGGAGTACATTATACCACCTTGATGGAGTAAATTATACCACATTTCAGATTGTTTTCTATCACTTTTGTAAAGTCCGGTATGTCATACTGTTCATTAATTCCGTGTGGGGACTGTCATATAGCAACACATTTATGTCTTCATGATGTTTGCGAAACCTACGAATTTCTTCCAAAATCTCCTCATCTGTCAGTGAGTTGGCAAGCATAACACAGGATGGCTCAAGGCTTTCATTTTCTTTCTCGATTGCCTTTCGGTTCACATCTAAAAATTTATCCAGCTTTGTCATCAGATGGAATCCAAATACACCTGACATTGCCAGAATTAATATAATACTGCTCCATACACCCATTATGTTCACCGCCTTTCTTTTTCATTAGATATGGAAACATTTCTGCAATGCCTTATCCTCGCCAAGAACCAGCATTGTCTTGTCAGCAGTCAGAAGGGTATCCGGCGTTACGGATAAATTTGTCTGCCCGTTATCCTTTACTGCTATGATATTGATGTTATATTTTTTACGAATATCAATTTGTCCAATGCTCATACCTAACCATTCCTTTGGAATTGTAACCTCAAATATGGAATGGGCCTCATCCAGCTCAATGTAATCCAGAATGTGATTTGATGTATAACGGATGGCAGCCCATTTTGCAATCTGCTTTTCCGGATATACTACCTCGTCTGCACCATTTCGGAGCAGAAATTTTGCCTGTCCGTCCCGCTCTGCCCGAGAAACAACAAATTTGGCTCCCAGTTCTTTTAACGAACAGGTGGTTTCCAGAGAAGACTGAAAATCATTTCCGATGGTTACGATGCATACATCGTAGTTGTCTACTCCAAGTGAACGTAAAAATTCTTCATTGGTACTGTCCCCAATCTGTGCATTGGTCATAATGTCTATGGTATCATTTATTCTGTCCTCATTATGATCCACTCCCATAACCTGATGTCCTAATTGATGCAGTTGTAATGCAATGTGTTTTCCGAACTTTCCAAGTCCAACAAGTAATATTGATTTCATTTTTTCTTCCTCCTATCCTACCGTCATTTTTTCCTGCGGTAGTTTTGATATTTTTTTACCGCTGCCTGAAAGAGCAGCATAAATAAGTGTTAAACCTCCCACTCGTCCAAGAAACATCAATATCATAAGTATTGTCTGTGAAATAATCCCCAGTTCCGGTGTAATTCCTAATGTTAATCCGACTGTTCCTATCGCTGAAGCTGTTTCAAATAAACAGGTGGAAAATGACAGATCTTCCACAGTACTAATCACTATCGCACCTCCAAAGAAAAGGACGATGTACATCATAAAAATAGTGGCTGCATTTTTTATTGTACTGGTTTCTATTCTCCTTCCAAACATCTGTGCATCTTCTTTTCGTCTGAAACATGCCAATGTATTTGCAATAAGTACCGCCAGAGTTGTTGTTTTCATACCACCAGCCGTAGAACCCGGTGAACCTCCCACCAGCATCAAGACAATTACAATTCCCAGTCCGTCTTTTGTCATCATGGTAAGGTCAGCAGTATTGAAACCTGCAGTTCTCGGAGTCACTGCCTGAAACAGCGAACTAAATATTCTTTCCTGCATTGGCATATCTGCAAAGTCCCGGAAGAAAAAGAAGAATGCCGGAAACAGAATTAAAAGCAAGGAAGTAGTAAGTATTACTTTGGTCTGCATACGGTAATTTTTTATCCGGTACTTGTTTTTTAGAATATCTTCCCATGTAAGAAATCCGATGCCGCCAATTATAATGAGCAGCATAATTGTAATATTTATCAATGGATGTGAAATATAAGAGGTGAGGGACGCATACTTTGCATTCTCTGTTCCCATCAAATCAAAGCCTGCATTACAAAAGGCTGAAATCGAATGAAAAATTGCCATCCATATACCTTTTGCCCCAAAATCTTTTACAAAAACCGGCATCATTATGAATGATGCTGTAAACTCCACCAAGAATGTACCCTTTAATACAAATCCCGTTAATCTGACAATTCCTCCAACCTTCGGTGCGGAGATTGCTTCCTGCATAACACTCCGTTGCATTAAGGATATTTTTCTTCCAGACAAAAGTGCAAATGATACCGCAATCGTAATAACACCAAGTCCTCCTATCTGAATGAGGACCAGTATAATTCCCTGCCCAAACCACGACCAATAAGTTGCCGTATCCTGCACCACAAGTCCTGTTACACATACAGCCGAAGTGGAGGTAAACAATGCCTCGTTAAACGGAGTTATTATCCCTGCTTTTGACGATACCGGTAGCATTAAAAGCAATGCTCCTATCAAGATTACTGCTATAAATCCCCCAATTATAATCTGAAATGAAGTAAATCTGTTCTTTTTGTGTATAAAACCTGCCATAGAGCTTATCCTCATATCCTTTTTTTAGATTCATTATGCTATTTCAGAACAAAAGATGGTGTTAGAACATTCGTATGGATATAAAGATTGTATTAAGAAAAGCATTTGCCATTTTCAATAGATGCTTATAAGAAGTAAATAATAATTTTCAATTTACAGTTGACACACGCACTCTCTTTTTGATACTATTTATCAAGTAATTTAATATTCCATGAGGGAGTAATTAGCGCGAAAGTGTGATTTGTCAACATCCTGATTATAATAAAAGAGTATAATCTGGCAAATCTTAAATAATGAGACTCATGTATGTTGATTATCCATCGGTGTGATAAGATACGCTGGAGGATAGTTGATGTACAGGAGTCTTTTTTTATCGTCTGGGCATACGGATGACAGCGGATAGTTTGGCTGAGGACGCTACAGTGGAGAAGATTGCATCAAATCAGATAAGAGAGGTATCAGGCAGATGTTTTTGTTTTTAAAAGTGTTTTTTTCAGAATTTATAGCTGAGATGGGGGATAAAACCCAGCTTATGCTGATCGCTCTTACTTCCAAGTACAAGTTAAGAGATATCATATTGGGGACGGCGGCAGCCATTCTTGTATTAAATGGTCTTGCGGTCCTTGCAGGGGGACTTGTCAGTGAATTCATCCCTGAATGGCTCATTAAAATTATTGCAGCACTGGCGTTTCTTTATTTTGCAGCATCTACCATTGCCAGTGATGATGAAGAAGAGGAAGACGGTGGAAAATCAAAGATCAAGTTTGCACCACTGGCTGTCTTTTGTACCTTTTTCATAGCAGAGTTAGGGGATAAGACACAGCTTACAGCCATCACATTTGGTGCAAATGAAGGTATGAGTTCCGCCGTGATCGTATGGATTGGCTGCTCGCTGGGACTTTTTGCTGCAGATATCTTGGGGATGCTGGTTGGTTATCTGTTGAAGAGCAAGACGCCGGATGGCCTGCTCAATACAGTCGCCGTGGCGATCTTTTCCATATTTGGTGTATTCACATTGTATCAGGGACTGAGGCTTATACATGTAAGCGTCTATCCGATTCCAATCCTGCCTTTGCTGATTGCAGTCACAGTTGTTTTCGTAGGTTTGTGTGTCTGGCTTTTTACAAATAGAGTAAAAAAGAGTAACGAAAGAAGAAAATAAAGTATAAATGGAAAAAAATACATTGATTCATACAAAAAAATGTATTACAATACATTAAAACACACCAAAAATTAAAGGAAGGAGAATGCATACACATGAAACGTAAAATAACGTCAAAGTTATATGAGTGGAAAAATAAGTTAAATGGTAGAATGCCCTTGCTGATTTACGGGGCACGTCAGGTCGGAAAAACATTTGAGATGCGTGAGTTTGGAGCATTGTATTACAAAAATACTATCTATGTAAACTTTGAAACAGATGAAAGAATTGGAAAATATTTTGAAACAGATATTCATGCAGATCATGTGATATCAGTTCTGGAAAAATACTATCAGGCGAAGATTGTGCCTGAAAATACACTTATTATTTTTGATGAAATTCAAATGTGTGAAAGAGCATTAACTTCATTAAAATATTTTTCGGAAGAGGCTCCGGAATATCATGTGATGGCTGCGGGAAGCCTGTTGGGTGTAGCGGTGAACCGGGAAAAATATTCGTTTCCAGTAGGCAAAGTGCAGATGCTGACCATGTACCCAATGGATCTGGAAGAGGTGTTGTGGGCAAAAGAAAAACAGATGCTCGCAGATACGATCCGGGAACATTATGAAAACAATCAGCCGTTGGATGAAATACTCCATGAGGAGGCCATGCAGGAATTTTATCATTATTGCATTGTGGGTGGAATGCCGGCAGCGGTGAAGGCCGATCTTGCAAAAGACAGTCCTATAGAGCAGGTAGAAATCCGGCAGATGTTATTAAATTCTTATATTGCGGATATGACCAAATATGCGAATCAGTCAGATACGGTACGTATTTTTGAAGCATATGATTCCCTTCCGGCACAGTTAGCAAGGGATGCCAAAAAATTTCAGTATAAGTTGATAAAATCGGGCGCACGGGCATCTCAATATGGAGATGCAATAGACTGGCTGATTCGGGCCGGAATTGTGAATAAGTGTATGAAATGTAGTCAGGGATTTTATCCGGTTGCAGCATATCAGGATGTGAGTGCATTCAAATTGTACTATAGCGATATGGGTATTATGTCTGCCAGATTGGGAATGACTCTGGAGGCACTACAGGGTAAGGAAACAGAGCATTTTCGAGGTATACTGACAGAGAACTATGTTGCAATTGCACTGAAAACAAATGGTTATGATCTTCATTATTGGGAATCAGATAATACTGCAGAAGTAGATTTTCTAATACAAAAAGATAGTCATGTAATTCCGGTGGAATGTAAGGCTGGAAATCATGTGAAAGCTAAAAGTATGATGGTTTATAGGGGAAAATATGATCCGGTTTATGCAATTCGGATTTCGGCAAGAAATTTTGGAATGGTAAATGGGATAAAGTCAGTGCCATTATATAGCGTGTTTTGTATTTGAAGTTTTCATTTTCCAGGTGGTGGATGAATAGACGAAGGTAAATTGAAAAACCATTATTTTGATTGCTTTTTACAGGCTAAAAACAATCAAAATAATGGTTTTTGTTTACAAATATTAGTTTTTATGATTTAATGTAGAAAAAGTCGTGAATCATAGAACTGGAAGGTGAGTTTATGAAAGAAAGGTTATTTGTAACACCAGAATACACAACTGCAAAGGAAATTAAACAGATTCGGAAAGAGCTGCATTTGACGCAGAAAGAGTTTGCGGAATTTGTCAATTGTTCCAAGCCGACAGTAGAGCGTTGGGAGAGAAGTGAGGAAGTGATTCGTGGTCCCATTGTTCCCTTTCTAAAAATGTTGCAAAAATATCCGGAATATGAGAAGGAAGTAAAGGTGCCGGAAAAAGTGTGGCCGCTTAGAATATGGTATATGTATGAGCAGGATGTATGCACTTTGATTGATGTGAACGAGCAGGAGCGAAAAGTTAAAATAAGGAATTATACGGATAGGGTCATGTTCCGTGCGTTCGGTACGGTAGAAAATCCGGATTACAAGGATTATCAGGAGTTCCTGGAGTCAAGATGTTTCCCGGAAAGCAGAGATAAGATGAAATTGATATTGAAGGATCTGGGACTGCCATTTTATGATCCGATCATGATTATAGAGAAGACGGAAGGACGAATGGCAGAAGATAATTTTTGGGTTCGCATAGAGAGGTAGATGTATGATAGAATTATTTGAACAGAATATCCGAACAAACGACCGACAGTCTTCAAAAGGAAATCAACTAAAGTGGGAGAATGAAGGGATATGGTATAAAGCAGATTATACAGGTTATGAAGGTCTGGCAGAATATATGATTTCCCATCTTTTGAAAAAGTCAACATTGGATGAAAAAGAATTTGTATTTTATGATCTTGAAAAAATAAAATATGGTACGGTAATATATAATGGTGTCAAGAGCAAAAACTTCCTGAGTGAAGACTGGCAGATTATTACACTGGAGCGTCTGTTTAAAAGTTTTTTGGGAGAAAGTTTATATAAAACTTTGTATAGAATACCGGAACATGAAGAGAGGTTACCTTTTTTAGTACAACAGGTAGAACGTATCACCGGACTTCAAAATTTTGGCATTTATATGAATAAATTGTTGACAATAGATGCATTTTTTTTGAATGAAGATCGTCATACACACAATATTGCGGTTCTGATGGACGGAAAAGGGCACTATGCATATTGTCCGATTTTTGACAATGGTGCAGGATTGCTGGCAGATACAACGATGGATTACCCATTGTCAGGAGATGTTTATGCACTTATGAATCGTGTTCAGTCAAAAACAATAAGTAGCGAATTTGATGAACAATTAGATATTTCTGAATCTCTGTATAAAATAAATTTGAGGTTTCAATTTACGAAAAAAGATGTGAAAATATGCTTACTTATTTACAGACGACAAGAGGTGCATGGGCTGAGCGTAATGCGGTTTTTATATGTTCACAAATGGAGGATAAGTATATATGAGTACAGAATATGGACTGGTGACAAGAGATATGGCAGAAAAGGAAATTTTAAAGGTATTAAATGATAAATTGAAATACTTTTTTACGGAAGCAGCCAATAAAAATTATGATATATATACAAGCTATACTCTTTCAAAAATGAAAAATCATCATGGGATTTCGTTTAACCCCAAACAGATCCCATGGGACTATGAGTATAGTTATCAGTTTTTACATAAAACATATGGGGTTTTTATGGAGCTGTATCCAAATACAAATGAAAATGGAGAGCAAAAGTTTAATAATAATGGGGTGATGTGGAATTTGTATATTAATGAAGGACAGAAAGATGAAACCAATACAGCAAAAATTTTGAGCGAAAGCAATTCAGATACAAATCATTTTACGGAGTATTTCCTAAAAGCATTACCATTTGAAGTTGTGATGCTCTACGAATATGAAGACGGTGAAGAACGGATATAATCAAGAAATAAATGAAAAGTCCATCTGAAGTGTAGTTGGTTGTAAAATCGGAAGTGTGCCTTGTATTGTTCTAAAACATGTGTTAGTCTGACTCTATAGACTTGGAAAAGATGGGATTATAAAACTATGGAAAACGAGGTTGTGGATATGGAAAAAGACCCATTTAAGGAATATTTAAGAGAATCTGAACCGGATAAAGCTCATAAGGGTTATGCTTGGAGTACAGCAATCGGACTTCAGGCAGTTGACGGACTTAAACCATCTAAATATTTGGTTGATACTGCCATTCAGAATATTGAAGGCAAAATCACGATGAAAGAAGCTCAAAGTCTTATAGACAGCTACTATGAAGAAAGACCAGTGCATTTATCAGACGATGAGCGCACCGAAGAAGCGGATAAGGTTTCTTCCCGTATTGCAGAAATCCTTTCAGAAACTGCGTTCTCGTTTTCTACAAATGAGTATATCTCTATCCATCGCAAACTCTTTCAGGGAATTTACAACCATGCTGGAAAGATTAGAGATTATAACATTACAAAGAAAGAATGGGTCCTTGATGGGGCAACCGTTATGTACGGCAGCGCTTCTGAACTGAGAGCAACACTTGAATATGATTTTTCACAGGAGAAAGATTTTAGCTATAAAGGTCTTTCAATGGATGAGATTATCCATCATCTTGCAATATTTATTTCAAGGTTATGGCAAATTCATATCTTCGGGGAAGGCAATACGAGGACAACAGCAGTATTTTTTATTAAATATTTGAGAACACTGGGCTTTG
>QWCN01006590.1_pt1 | contig 10620 bp, 8 predicted proteins | sample 1972711 | NCBI WGS metagenome assembly QWCN01 (sample SAMN09866707, study PRJNA288562) | Human gut metagenome isolate term1_stool, whole genome shotgun sequencing... | isolation source: gut | host: Homo sapiens | place: USA: California | reverse complement strand
CACCAAACCTCCCCCTCTCCTTCCCAAGACTTTCGACTTTATCGAATCCCCGCTCTCGATTTTACTGGATAAAAGAGCCTTCCTCCGTATGGAGGAAGGCTTTTTTGTCATATTTTAGAATAGGAAAGGAGAAAAAGAATGAAGCAGGTTCCCTTTTCTAAAGAGGAGCTGCTCCAAGGAAAGCTGAGAACAGGGACCCAATAAACACGAAAATCTTTGGAAAGGGAGGGATGGGGTTTGGGGAAGGGAGGGAAAACTTTTCTGAAGAAAAGCTTTTCCCTCCCTTCCCCAATATTTCCAACTTGCTCTATCTACCCGGCAATAAAAAGGCTTTCAGCTCATCCGGGTCACAGCCGCTGAACAGCAGATACAGCGGAAAACGGTCAAGCACGGGTGAAAGGGCCTCGTTCGTGTAGGGAACGCCGCGCATGGCCTCTTCCAGATCATAGATCTCGCAGCTGCTCGCCTCGTCGGTCAGGCTCTTGCCCGGCCCGGCCATGAAGAAATCGCCGTAGAAATGACACTCGACCACACTGCCCTGCCGGATGTCGTAGGAAACCTCCACCTTGCCCCAAGGGAAACGCTGCGCCTTGCGCTCCGTGAACGGAGGCGACGCGCCGTACGTCCAATCCCATGTCGAGTATTTGGCGTCCCGCAGACGGGTGATGGCGACGAAATCCGCCGCGTTCATCCGGTATTCATCCCCGGAACGGTGCTCCATGATCGCATCGCGCACGCGCTGTACCGTCAGCGGCGGCAGATCCGGAGAGTGCACGGCCAGATACTCAGCCAGATTCCCCACGCGGCTGCGGACAGAGGCCACGCCCTTTGACTTGTACTTGGCCGGGTCCACATTGAGCGCCTGAGACAGTACATCGAGGTTGCTGTTTACCAGAATACAGCCGTGATGCAGATAACGCATCCCCCGGCGGCAGTGCGCCACGCCCGCCACTTTCAGGCCGTCCAGCATCAGATCGTTACGCCCGGAAAAGGTCACAGGCAGCCCGAGCTTTTGCAGCGCCTCGGCAATGGGTTTTCCGGCTTCGCTGAAGGCGGGCAGGGCTCCTTCCTTGTCCAGGTGATGGATGAAGGTATAGTTGAGCGTCCCGGCGTCGTGATAGACCGCGCCTCCGCCCGTCATCCGGCGCACCACGCTGATCCCGCGCTCGCGCACGAAATCGGCGTTCACTTCCTGACGGGTATTCTGGAACCGCCCCACCACGATGGCCGGGCTGTTCTGCCACAGGATGGCGTAACCGGGATGACCGGGCTCGATCCGGCCCAAGAAATATTCCTCAAGCGCGAGGTTGAATGCCGGGTCGAGGGAATGATTCACGATCCAATACATGCGGAACTCCATAAAAAAACTTTCATAATGGCGCAGTCCCATTATGAAAGTCCCAAAGGGCCGAGAAAACGGCAAAGAGAGGAGAAGGAATCCCCGACAGCGAACCGTCGGGCGTCGCCCGTAATCCTGACGACGGCGGCAAAGCGTTCTTTGCGGATCCCTTCCCCTCTCCTCGGCTGTTTTTCGTTTACATATCGCCCGTCAGAACGGGCTTGCGGGCTGCGCCGACTTCATCGACGCGACCCACTTTAGTCCGGGTCGGAGAGGCATGCAACAGGTCTGCATCGGTCTCGGCCAATTCCGCGATGGAACGCATGGCCTCAATGAACGCATCCAGATCCTCGAGATTTTCCGATTCGGTGGGCTCGATCATGATCGCGCCGTGCACCACCAGCGGGAAGTAGATCGTCGGCGGATGGATGCCGCAGTCGATCAGGCGCTTGGCGATGTCCATCGTGCTGACCCCGAACTCTTCCTGCTTCTTGTCCGTGAACACGCATTCGTGCAGGGAAGGCTGCGGGAAGGGCAGATCGTACAGATCCTTGAGGCTGAACTTGATATAGTTCGCGTTGAGCACGGCCAGCTCGCTGGCACGCTTCAGATCCGGGCCGAGGGTCTTCATGTAGGCCCACGCGCGCAAGACCACGCCGAACTGCCCCCAGAAGGGATGCATACGGCCGATGGACTGCCCTCCGGCGTCGACGGAGTTGTCCACCCAGTCGAGTTTGCCGTCGGTTTCGACCAGACGGGGGCCGGGCAGGAACGGCACAAGCGTCTTGCTCACGCAGATCGCGCCGGAGCCGGGGCCGCCGCCGCCGTGCGGGGTAGAGAACGTCTTGTGCAGGTTCATGTGCATGACGTCGATCCCGATATGGCCCATGTGGGCATAGCCCATGATCGCGTTCAGGTTCGCACCGTCGCCGTAGACGAGGCCGCCGCGGGCGTGCACGAGTTCGGCGATTTCCTTGATGTTGGACTCGAACAGGCCAAGCGTGTTCGGGTTGGTGATCATGATCCCGGCGCAGTCGTCATCCATCAGGGCGGCCACGTCCTCAACGGTCAGGATGCCGTCGGGACCGAGCGGAACCTTTACCGACGAGAAGCCGCACAGGGCGGCGCTGGCCGGATTGGTGCCGTGCGCGGTGTCGGGGATGAGCATCTTGGTGCGCGTGTTGCCCTGCGCCCGGTGCCATGCCTGAATGAGCATGATGCCGGTCAGTTCGCCGTGCGCACCAGCGGAAGGCTGGAGGCTGCACGCCTCAAGGCCGGTCACGGCGCACAGCATCTGCTCGGTTTCGTACAGCACCCGCAGCGCGCCCTGCGAATATTCGGAGGGGAACAGCGGATGCGCACCGGCAAAACCGGGCAGCGCGGCGATTTTTTCGTTGATCTTGGGGTTGTATTTCATGGTGCAGGAACCGAGCGGATACATGCCCGTGTCCACACCGAAGTTCCACGTGGAAAGGCGCGTGTAGTGGCGCACCACATCCAGCTCAGCCAAGTCGGGCAGATTCAGATCCGTCCGCACCATGCCTTCCGCCTCATAGGGGGCGGCGGGCACGTCCGATTCGGGCAGGCTCACGCCCACGCGTCCGGGGCGGCCTTTTTCCCACAGCAGGGGCTCGTTCAGTACGAGACTCGACACCCCGGGCCAAGACTGATTGCTCATCAGGCGATCTCCTTCAGGATGGCGTCGATGTCGGCGCGGCTCCGGGTTTCCGTAACGCAGAAGAGGTAGCTGTCGGCAAGCGGGTACCACTTGGACAGATCCATGCCGAACATGATCTTCTTTTCTTCAAGGAGGCGCTTCCACTTGGCGTCGAAACCGGCGGGAGCGGCCATCACGAACTCATTGAAGGTCTGACCGGAATACACGGGGCGGAAACCAAGCTTGGCGAGGCCGGCCTTGAGGTATTCGGCCTTGTCACGGTTGAGCTGGGCCATATGGCGGAGGCCCGTGCCGCCCATGCTCGCAAGGTACATGGCGCAGGTCATGGCGCACAGCCCGGCGTTGGAGCAAATGTTGGACACGGCCTTTTCGCGGCGGATGTGCTGCTCGCGGGTGGACAGGGTGAGCACAAAGGCGCGCTTGCCCTTGTTGTCCACGGTCTGGCCCACGAGACGGCCCGGCAGGTTGCGGACGAAAGCCTTGCGGGTCGCCATAAGCCCCAGACAAGGGCCGCCGAACGCCTGAGACAGACCGAAGCTCTGCCCTTCGCCGCACACGATGTCCGCGCCCTGGCTGCCGGGGGTAGCCAGCAGGCCATAGGCCATCGCTTCAGTGAAGCCGGTGATCAACAGCCCCTTGCGGGCATGGATCCATTCGGCCTGTTCGGCAAGGTGTTCGACCACGCCGAAGACGTTGGGGGACTGCACGATCAGCGCGGCGAGTTCCGTATCGTCCTTGAGGTGCTCAAGGCTGGTGCCGCCCTCTTCGGTCATGGTGAGGTCGCGCACTTCAATGCCGTTGGCGTTGCAGTACGTGTCCAGCACCGTGCGGTAATGGGGATGCAGGGCCTGCGAAACCGCCACGGCGCTGCGCTTGGTCAGGCGGCAGGCCATCAGCGCACCTTCGGCCAGCGCGGTCGCGCCGTCGTACATGGAGGCGTTGGCCACTTCCATGCCGAGCAGACGGGCGATGAGCGTCTGGAATTCAAAGATGCCCTGCAGCGTACCTTGGCTGATTTCCGGCTGGTACGGCGTGTAGGCTGTGTAAAATTCGGAACGGCCGGCAAGAGCCGGGACAACGGCGGGGATGTAGTGCTGGTAGCTTCCCGCGCCGATCCACGCGGAACCGGCCGCGGGCATGGAAGCGGCCAGCGCTTCAGCCTGCGCCGTCAGTTCCCACTCCGTCATGGCGGTCAGAGGAAGCGCGCCTTCGTGGCGGCAATCCGCCGGGATGGAGGCAAACAGGTCCTCCACCCTGTCGGCGCCGACGACGCCGAGCATCTGCGCTTCGTCTTCCGCGGTGTGGGGGAAATAACGATGCATTACAGGGTCTCCAGATGCGCCTTGTATGCCGCGGCATCCAGCAGTTCGCTCACGCCCTCGGCGGATTCGATTTCGATGAGCCAGCCTTCGCCGTAGGGATCCTGATTCACTTTTTCAGGGGCATCCACCAGCGCTTCGTTGACGGCCTTGACCGTGCCGGCGACGGGCATGAACAGAGGGCTCACGGACTTGGTGGATTCGAGCGTGCCGAACTCCTGACCCTTCTCAAAGGTGTCGCCCACGGAAGGCAGTTCCACATAGGTGAGGTCGCCGAGGGCGTTCTGGGCGTAATCGCTCACGCCGATCTTCCACGGGGCGGAGGTGCTGATCCATTCGTGATCTTCCGAGTAACGCAGTTCGGCGGGAATGTTGGACATGATCGTGTTCCTCTCGTGCGGTTGATATTTACGGTATGCCTCCGGCGGCAAAGGGCTGCCGCCCCTTGACCCCGCCCGGGGGGAATGATTCCCCCCGGACCCCCTCAAAACCGCCTGTATCCGCTCCGGCCGAAACAACGTTTCAACCGGAGCGGATACAGACGGCCCCGAGCGCGTCAGGAGTTCCCTCTTCGTTTTTCAACAAGGCTCACTCGCCTCCCCCGCCCCCATTACAAACGTCTTAGGAGAGGGAGAGGTGGGTTTGGGGAGGGGAGGGAGAAGCCCTTCTTCAGAGGGGTTCTCCCTCCCCTCCCCAATCTCAAAATCTTTTCCCTTCCTACAGGCTTCCCAGCTTCTTGCGGGCGGTGCGGGCGGGACGGATATCGGTCACGGTCTCGACCTGAATCTTGCGGCGCGGGTCGGCGAGCGTAAGCTTGGTGCCGTTCTCCAGCGGGCGGTTCACGCGGACAAAGCCGCAGACAAGGCCCTTGGGCGCGAAACCTTCCGGCTTTTCCGGGCTGGCGACGCTCGTGATCACGCCGTCCACGCGCCCGATGGACACGTCCGCCACGCAGGTGAGCACGTCGCCGATGACCTCGCCATCCAGCAGGACCTGCGGATGCGTGTCGTGATCGGGAGACGTCACCTTGCGGGGGTCAAAGCCGCAGTAGGCATAGGTATACGTGACATTGCCGGAAGCAATGGCTTCCTCAAGGGCGGAACGGCCAAAGAAATTCTTGGTCCAGTTGCCGTTTTCATCCTTGGGCAGGGTGAAGGGCCACGGGTTGTTCACGAATGCCCACGGGCCGATGTCCTGTTGCGAAAGCGGGAGCACCGCCCCGGCACGCACGGAGTCGCGGGCGGCCAGGCCGCAGGGGATGACGCCTTCGTCCTTCCCCGCTTCGAGAATCCGGTTCCAAATATCCACGATCTTGTCGTAGGGAACGAAGATTTCAAAGCCCTGCTCGCCGGTATACCCCGTACGGGACAGAAAGATCGGCGTACCGTCGGCAAGGAAAATATCGCTGTCGGCAAGTTCGATGTCGCCCTTGAAGGAGAAATAGGGCAATTTGTCGAACACGGCCTCGGGGTCCTTGAGGAGCTTGGTCATGACGCGGACCGTAGCCGGGCCCTGAAGGTCGAGCTTGCCGTATGTCCCGGCGAGATCGCGGATCGTTACGCTCTTGCCTTCGGAAGCGGCCCATGCGCGGAGCGATTCGGCAATGCGTTCGCCCTTGCCCACGTTGAGCACCACAAAGTAACGGCCTTCGCTCAGGGGGTATACGATGGCGTCATCCACCACGCCGCCGGACGCATCGAGGAACGCGCCGTAAGCGGCACGCGGACCGGACAAGGACAAATCCTTGGTAAAGGCCCACTGAAGCGCTTCCAGCGCGTCGGGGCCGGAAACCATGAGCCCGGCCATATGCCCGATATCGAACAGTCCGGCGTGCTGGATGACGGCGAGATGTTCCTTCACCGCGCCGGTGGGATACCAGAGCGGCATATCCCAACCGCCGAAATCAACCAGCGTGGCGCCGAGGGCCTCATGCGTTGCGTGTAATGCCGTTTGATGCAACATGAATGACTCCGTTTAACAGTCCCTGTTTGTGCGAAATCCCGCGCCGCCTGTGCGACGCCAGAAAGCCGACGGGACGCCCCGCCGACTCGAAAAACTCCGCAGACCGCCGGGGCGGCTACAGAATATAGGGCACCTTCAGACTGAATCCCTTATAGACGATAAAGGTTTCGATGGAAGACACCCTGTCGTGACACTTGGAGAACTCGTTGGTGTAGAAATCCAGCAGGCCGAACTCCTCATTGAGCAGCACGGTCAGGATAAGGTCGTGCCGCCCCGTCAGGACAGCCACGGAAACCACGCCCCGCAAGTGGGAGAACACTTCGCCCTCGCCCACAAGATCCGGGGAGCGCAGCTTGATCGCCACCAGCGCCAGCGTGTGTCCGGGAAGCTTTTCCACATCGACCTGACCGCAGATGTCCAGCACGCCGTCTTCGATGAGCCGGGCTGCGCGGGTACGGACAGTCACTTCGGAGAGCCCCAGCTCCGCGGCGATGTCTCGAAAAGAGGCGCGGCCATTACGCAGCGCCTTGATAATTGCCAGATTGGTTTCGTCGAGCTTGATTTTCATGACATTCCGATGGGTCGGGGACTTGCGAAAGCCGGGATACACTCCCAGAACCAGTACGCTTTTTGCAAGAACTTTTCTTTCAAAAAAGGATAGTCCTTTTCATTTTTTTATTCAACAGAAATTCCTCCTTTCTCTTTTGTTAACGATATTTTTCACAGACAATCCCTACCGGAGCGCTTTTCTCGGAAAAACAGGGAAAAAGGCTATAAAAAGCATCATATCAACGCCGTTTTTTTCTTTAAAAGTATCTTTTTTGCAAAAACGGCACGAGCATCCGACATCAAAATTTTTCCCAAAACCTTTACTCCGATCGAAAAAAAACGCAGGATAATCCATTCCCCTCTTTCAGGGCCTCTCCCGTATGGGCAGCCGCTCCGCGCCGCAAGCCCTCTTCCGCCCCGGCGCATCGTGAAGAGGAGCAAGCACCTCTTTCAAACGGCCAGTTCCGGCCTTATGGCGGCGTTGGAAGGTAATCATGAAACGGGCAAAGCCATCCCCTTGATATTCGTTCCTCGTTTCGGCATTCTTTCTTTCTGAAAAAGAACGCAATCATGAATACGTGAACGGACAACCGCACATGCAAAGGACTCTATGCTGCATAACGTCGATCTCATCCTGACGCTTGCCGGTGGCCTGAGCGCAGCCCTCGTGCTCGGATTCATCACCCAGAAACTACGCATGTCCCCCATTGTGGGTTACCTGTTGGCAGGCATTATTGTAGGCCCCTATTCCCCCGGTTTCGTCGCCGATGCGGACACGGCGTCCCAATGCGCGGAAATCGGCATCATCCTGCTCATGTTCGGCGTGGGCCTCCACTTCCATCTTAAAGACCTGCTGGCCGTCCAGCGTATCGTCCTGCCCGGCGCGGCCGCCCAGATCGGGGCGGCAACCTTGCTCGGCATGGTCGTCTCGCACGGTTTCGGCTGGTCATGGGCCGCCGGGGCGGTTTTCGGCATGGCCATCTCCGTCGCCAGTACGGTCGTCCTGACCCGCGTCCTTTCCGACAACAAAGCGCTGCACACCACAACGGGCCACGTGGCCCTCGGCTGGCTGGTGGTGGAAGATCTCTTCACCATCCTTCTGCTGGTGCTTTTGCCCGCCATCGTGGGCGGCAACGAACAGTCCGAAAGCGTCTGGCACGTCCTTGCCGTTACGACACTGAAACTCGGGGCGCTCGTGGTCTTCGCGCTGGTGGTCGGCCAACGGATCATCCCCAAGCTCCTTGCCTATGTGGCCCGCACCGGAACCCGGGATCTGTTTACCCTCTCCGTCCTTGTCCTGGCCCTCGGCGTGGCCGTGGGCGCGGCCAACTTCTTCGGCGCCTCCATGGCCCTTGGCGCCTTCCTCAGCGGCATGGTCGTCGGCCAGTCCGAATTCAGCTCGCAGGCGGCCGCAGAGGCCCTGCCCATGCGCGACGCCTTCGCCGTCCTCTTCTTCGTTTCCGTGGGGATGCTGTTCAACCCCGCCTCGCTCATCAGCGACTGGCCCCTCATCCTCGCCACGCTCGGAATCGTCCTCATCGGCAAACCGCTGGCCGCCTTCATTGTGGTCAAGCTCTTCGGCAAGCCTTTGCGCATGGCCCTTTCCGTCGCAGTCGCACTGGCGCAGATCGGCGAATTTTCCTTCATCCTCGCCGCGATGGGCGTGAGCTTCGGCGTACTGCCCAAGGAAGCTTCCAGCGCGATCATCGTAACGGCGATCGTTTCCATCACCCTCAACCCCCTGCTCTACCGGCGCATCAACGGCGCGGCCCATTGGCTGGAATCCAAAGGCATCGGGCTCCCCCGCCTCGATGAAAACGAACTTTCCCACCCCGAGGGTGCGCAGCGCATCATTGTTGTAGGGTATGGCCCCGTAGGCAAGCAACTCACGGGAATCCTCCGCGACAACAACCTCGACGTGGTGGTCGTGGAAATGAACATCGATACCGTGCGGCGAGTCAGCGCGCTCGGCGAGAAGATCATCTACGGCGACGCAACACAACGCGAAGTCCTGATCCATGCGGGCGCGGAAGAGGCCGAGGGGCTCATCATTTCCTCGTCGAGCGCCCCGGCCGGGGAAATCGTGGAAGTCGCCCGCGCCATCAATCCCAACCTGCGCATCCTCGTCCACACCACCTATCTGCGCGTGGCGGAAAATCTCAAGTCCGAGGGCGTATCAGCCGTCTTCTCCGGCGAACGTGAAGTCGCCGTCGCCATGACCGAACACCTGATGCGCGACTTCGGAGCCACGGACGAACAAATCGACCGCGAACGCCGCAAACTCCGCGAACGCATGGCCTGATTATCCTCAACGTACCGTATATGCACAAACCGTGAAGGCCATGTAGCCTTCACGGTTTTTTCTGAACAAGGACGCCGTGTTTTGCGTTTTCCCCCTTTCCGCTCCCATTTTTTTCATCTCCCCATTTTTGCAAAAGTGTCGCATCTGCATCAGATTTGTCGGGCACAACCATCTAAAGTCCGTGGAAACATCATGATAGCCCGTTCTTTCACAACCGGCGGGCACTTTGAGGAGAGAACCATGACCGTATCCAAGAACGTGCTGATGGCGTTGCTGATCCTGAGCTATGCGACGTGGGGCGGCGGCATGATCGCCATGAAATACGCGTTCGAGTCGTTTACCGCCATGCAGGTGGTTTTTGCCCGCGTGGCGTTCGCCGGGGTCATCTATCTGGCGCTGTACCGCCTGTGGAGCCATATCCCCTATCAAAAGGGCGACTGGAAATACCTGCTGGCGATGGTCCTGTTCGAGCCTTGCCTGTTCTTCCTCTGCGAAACCTTCGCCATGACCTACACCACGGCATCGCAGGGCGGCGTCATTGCAGCCTGCTTCCCCCTTTGCACCGCCGTGGCCGCATGGTTGTTCCTCGGCGAAAAGCTCACCAAGAAGACCATTATCGCCATGCTGCTTGCCGTGGCGGGCGTCGCCGGGGCCTCCCTCGCCGCCGAAAGCTCGGCTCAGGCGTCCAATCCCATTCTCGGCAACCTGCTGATGGTCGGTGCCGTTCTGTCCGCAACAGGCTACGCCGTGTGCGTGCGCTTCATTTCCCGGCGTTACTCCTTCCTGACCATTTCCGCCATTCAGGCGCTCGGCGGGACCATCGTATTCCTGCCTTTCGTGTTCACGACGCCCATGCCCGTCAACGTCACCATGCCTGCAATCGGCGGCCTGCTCTATATGGGCCTCGGCGTGGGCTTCCTTGTGTATCTGAGCTTCAACTTCGCCCTCAAGCATCTTGAAGCGGGCATCGTCGCCCTCTTCGGCAACCTCATCCCGGTGTTCACCCTTATCTTCGCCTTTACCATCCTCGGGGAACGCCTCACGCTGGCTCAAACCCTCGGCGTCGGGCTCACGTTCATGGGCGTCATCATTGCTGCCCTGCCAGAAAAGCAACGGCAATAACCGGACAGGGGAGAGAGCCTCCACACCAGCGCTCCCTCCCCTGCTTCAGCCCCCAGCTTCTCTTACTGCAAAGCCAATAAACGAAATTTTTCTCTCCGCCACCCTCCACGTCCTTTCGAGACGCTCACTCCATCCCCTCCTGCCCAATCAAAGCATTTCCCCCCTCTCCCTTTTGCCATTACTGATAAACGAAATCATCCTAACGCCTCCCCCTACAGGCCAGCACGCCCCAATCACGCACGATACGTATTCTGCGCTACGGCTTCCTCTCCCCACCATACAACGGGACTCCCTGCGCGCGGCCTCCCCACCAGTCGAAAATCTTTGGAGTGGAGGGGGTGGGGTTTGG
>QWCN01012750.1_pt1 | contig 10622 bp, 9 predicted proteins | sample 1972711 | NCBI WGS metagenome assembly QWCN01 (sample SAMN09866707, study PRJNA288562) | Human gut metagenome isolate term1_stool, whole genome shotgun sequencing... | isolation source: gut | host: Homo sapiens | place: USA: California | reverse complement strand
CTCGTAAGGCATACAGCCTTACTTCGTCGGCTTTCATCGCATTCGGCGCACTCTACCCATTTTCCCTTTTCAAACCGGTTTTTAGAGGTTCCCATAAAAAGCTCCGCGCCGGTTGGCGCGGAGCTTGAATTTTACAGATATTTTCCCGTAATGCTGTTTTGGTTCTGCTTTATCTGCTGAGGAGTACCTGCCGCGACTATGCGCCCGCCGGATTCTCCGCCGCCCGGTCCCATGTCTATAATGTAATCCGCGTTTCGTATCACGTCGAGGTCGTGCTCGATTACAACAACGGTCGCGCCGTTATCAAGCAGAGCCTGAAATACCCCGAGCAGTACCTGCACGTCAAGCGGGTGCAGACCGATACTCGGTTCGTCGAACACGAATACCGAGTCGGTCTGAGTTCTGCCGATCTCGCTTGCAAGTTTCAGGCGCTGGGCTTCGCCGCCGGAAAGGCTGGGAGTTTCCTCGCCGAGGGTGAGGTACCCAAGCCCGAGCTGCTGAAGCACCCGGAGCCTCTGGCTGACTGATTTCATCTCGCTGCAGAATTCAATCGCGGAGTTTACGTCCATATCCATAAGCTCCGGCAGGGAAGCCTGTTCGCCGGATTTGTCCGTAAGCTTCACAGCGTATGCCGACCTTGCGTACCGTGAGCCGCGGCAGTCCGGGCAGGGGATATCCACGTCCGGAAGGAACTGCACGTCAAGGCTGACAACTCCGGTCCCGTCGCAGCCCGGGCAGCGCAGCGAACCTGTGTTGTAGGAAAAGTCGCTTGCCTTATAGCCCTTTTCCTTCGCGCCGTCTGACCTGGCGTAGAGCTTTCGCAGCTCGTCGTGTACTCCGGCGTAGGTCGCAACGGTGGAGCGCACGTTTATCCCGATCGGAGTCGCGTCGATCAGCTTGACATGTTCGATGCCATCGGCATTTATCTCAAGAATATGCTCCGGCAGAGTGCTTCCGGCTATCCTGGCTTCAAGGGCCGGAACAAGGCTTTCAAGAACCATCGTGGTTTTTCCGGAGCCGGAAACGCCTGTCACAACCGTCAGCCGCCCCTTCGGAATATCGGCTTCCAGCGGTTTTACCGTGTGAATCTGCGATGTGGAAAGGTGAATTGTCCCGGCTGAGAACAGCCCTCCGGGTTCGCAGACCTCGCGCAGCTTAGTTTCCGCTTTTCCGGAAAGGAAAGCGCCTATCTGTGACGCCGTATTTTCGCATATATCCCGGACGGTTCCCTCGGCGATCACATGTCCGCCCTTTGCGCCTGCCTGTGGTCCCATTTCTACTATCCAGTCGGATTCCTTCAAAATCTGAGTGTCGTGGTCGACCAGTATCACGGAATTTCCGTCGGCTACCAGGTCGTGCATTACCCCGGTAAGTCCCACGATGTTTGACGGGTGCAGTCCGATAGACGGCTCGTCCAGGACGTACAGAACGCCGGTAGTCCGGTTGCGTACAGCGCGGGCAAGCTGCATTCTCTGGCGTTCGCCGGTGGAAAGCGTAACAGCTGAGCGGTCGAGCGAAAGATATCCAAGCCCCAGGTCGATAAGACGTTTGGCGGTTCCCTCAAAGGAGTCGCATATGCTGACCGCCATCGGGCGCATTTCCTCGGGAAGGCTGTCAGGAACGCCGCGCACCCAGTCGACCAGTTCAGAAAGAGACATCGTGCAGGCCTGGTCGAGGGAAATTCTGCGCAGCTTCGGGTAACGTGCTGTCTGGGAAAGACGCGTTCCGCGGCAGTCCGGGCAAACGTCCTCTTTCAGGAACTTTTCGACGCGCTTCATGCCCTTCTCGTCCTTGACCTTTGAAAGCGCGTTTTCCACGGTATAGACCGCGTTGTAGTAGGTGAAATCCAGCTCGCCCGCCTGGTTGGAGTTCTTCGGCTTGTAGAAGATATGCTTCTTTTCCGCCGGACCGTGGTACACTATTTCCTTTTCGCGCTCGGTAAGTTCCCGGAATGGCACGTCGGTACGTACTCCCATCTCACGGCAGACGTCGGTCATCAGCGACCACATCAGGCTGTTCCACGGAGCCACCGCGCCCTCGTCGATACTTAGTGAATCGTCCGGAACCAGGGTCGCCGGGTCGACCGTGCGGACGCTGCCGGTGCCGCCGCATTTCTGGCAGGCTCCCTGGGAGTTGAACGCTAATTCCTCGGCGGACGGCGCATAGAAATGCGCGCCGCATTCAGGGCAGACCAGTTCCTTCCCGGCTGCGACAGCCAGGGTCGGCTTGAGGTAGTGCCCGTTGGGACAGCGATGGTCGGCAAGCCTGGAGTACATGAGCCGCAGATTGTTGAGCAGTTCGGTGCCTGTGCCGAAAGTGCTACGTATTCCCGGAACGCCCGGGCGCTGATGAAGCGCGAGCGCGGCGGGAACGTACTGTATTTCGTCCACGGCTGCCTTTGAAGCCTGGGTCATTCGGCGGCGGGTGTAGGTCGAGAGCGCGTCAAGGTACCGCCGGGAACCTTCCGCATACAGAACTCCGAGCGCCAGCGACGACTTTCCCGAGCCGGATACTCCGGCAATTCCGACTATTTTGTTTAGTGGTATGTCCACATCGATGTTTTTCAGGTTGTGGACTTTCGCCCCGCGTATCAGCATTTTATCTATCATGGATTTTATCCCCTTTGCTGTGGTTATAAATGAATTATACCACATCTCAGAGAATTTTTCCAGAGGAAATTTGCTTGCCTAAAGGTCGCCTCTAAAAACCTCATGCGAGCGAAAATGTGCAGTGCGATTAATTCCAGGTCGTATGGCATATTCCCGCGCTCTCCTTTGTAATAGTACGGCTTTATCATTGCTGCCCATTCGTTCTATCTGCTCCAGAAACTCTTTTTTCTTCGTCCGTATCTGTGACAGTTCGTCTTCCAGGCTCAATAAACTTTTTTGCTTGTTCATTCTTTTTATACCATTTTTTATTTTACTATGCAACTGGTTTGTATGCTTATCTTGCGCGATTCCCATTTTGTGGACTTCGTGCGGCGCTGCTATAGGTTTTTTAGAGGTTACTTTAAATAATTTAATGAAAGCGATTGACAAAAAGCATAATATGTGCTATTATCTAATATATCAGCTATGAAAGGACGATAATAGAAATGAAGATTTATTCTGTGCTGGACAAAGAATTCGCGCCCTATGGAAAGGTACTCCAGGGTTACGATACCGCTGGACTTATGAAAGCGCTTGACGAAAAGACTCCTTTGCCTGAAGGCGTTGAATACGTCATGAGCGATACCGCATTAGAAACTGTTGCGATTTTTGGTGAACTGCAAAATAACGCTTACGGCGGAATGCCTATCCAGCTTGGTTGGTGCAATGGACATAATACCAAGCTTAACTGCCTTGAGTACCATCGAGATAGCGAGCTTAATATCGGTCTTTATGATTTTATTCTTCTCGTTGCAAAGGCTGATGATATTGTTGATGGAAAATTAGATACCTCAAAGGTCAAGGCGTTCAGGGCGGCGGCTGGTCAGGTCGTTGAGGTTTACGAAACAACCCTGCACTATGCTCCGTGCAGTGCGAAAAAGTCGGACGGCTTTAAGGTGGTTATTGCTCTTCCTAAAGGAACAAACGGCTCCATGCCCAATATAACTCCAAAGAACGAAGAGGACAGATGGCTCAGAGCATGCAACAAGTGGCTTCTTGCTCATAAAGACGCCAGTGAAGCAGGCGACGGCGCATATATAGGTCTTACAGGTGAAAATATTGATATTTCATCGGATATAGACTGATTCACATTACATAATCAATCACCCCTGGGAACATGATCTCAGGGGTGTATTTATATTAAGCGACTGCTGTTCAGACTATTTTAGCTGAATTACTTGACAACAGACAAAATAAATAGTATCATAGTATAGTTGCATGTTCAGGAACGCCATGATAAAATGATACACGAAAAAAGGCGGAGGTATAAAATGGGCAGAGAAAAATTAGGAAGCAGACTGGGATTTATTTTGTTAAGCGCCGGCTGTGCAATTGGAATCGGAAATGTGTGGAAGTTTCCGTATGTCGTCGGGCAAAACGGCGGCGGAGTTTTTGTGTTGATCTATCTGATATTCCTTGCTATACTGGGAATCCCGGTGTTATCCATGGAGTTCGCGATTGGCAGGGCGGCGCAGAAAAGTCCGGTCAAGATGTACCAGGAGCTGGAGCCGAAAGGAACCGTCTGGCATATACACGGCAAGGCAGCAATGATAGGCGGGTACCTCCTGATGATGTTCTATACAACAGTTGCCGGCTGGATGGTAAGGTACTTTGTTTCAACTGCAGCCGGTGATTTGTCAGGCCTAGACGCTTCGGGGATATCCCAGAAGTTCAATCAGATGCTTTCCGACGCTCCTATGATGATACTTTATATGGGTATAGTAATTGCGGCGGCGGTGTTGGTGTGCTCCATTGGACTAAAAAACGGGCTTGAGCGTGTTACCAAGGTAATGATGCTGGCACTCCTCGGAATAATGGTTATCCTCGCGATAAACAGTTTCTTCATGCCCGGCGGAGAACAAGGAATTGCATTCTACCTCATGCCGAATTTTGAAGAGGTTCAGAAAATAGGCATTGGAACCATAATCGTGAACGCCATGAACCAGGCGTTCTTTACCCTGAGCCTTGGAATAGGCGCGATGGCGATATTCGGAAGCTACATCGGCAAGGAAAGATCACTCCTCGGTGAATCGGTCAATGTTGCGATTCTGGATACTCTGGTAGCGCTTTCCTCCGGACTTATCATATTCCCGGCGTGCTTTGCGTACGGCGTAGACGTGGACAGCGGTCCGAGCCTTATTTTCATTACGCTGCCGAATATATTCAACAACCTCCCGCTTGGCAGACTGTGGGGAAGCCTTTTCTTCGTGTTTATGTCATTTGCGGCGTTGTCTACCGTATTGGCTGTTTTTGAGGAGATCACAGCATGCACGCAGGATCTGTTCGGTTGGGGACGAAAGAAGTCCTGCATTGTAAACGGAATTCTCCTGTTTGTGCTCTCCCTGCCGTGCAGCCTTGGATTCAATCTGCTGAGCTTTATTCAGCCGCTTGGCGAAGGAACAAGTATCATGGATCTTGAGGATTTTATCGTCAGCAACCTGATACTTCCCCTTGGTTCCCTGGTAATTATACTGTTCTGCGTGCTGAAAAAGGGCTGGGGCTGGGATAATTACATCAAGGAAGCCAACACAGGCAAGGGTCTGAAAATGAAGAACTTTATGAGAGGTTATGTGACCTGCGTTCTTCCCATAATGGTGATAGTTCTTTTCGTAATAGGAATTATCAGGACATTTGCTCAGTCGTGATTATAACCGCACAATAAAAAGTCATAACTGCAGTTAATTAAAAAATGTGCGGGAAAACTCTTATGTTTCTCAGACAAACTTCGTTTGTCTCCCCGACCCACACCCCTTTAGCGCCATTGAATTGTTTAACTGCGCGCCAGCGCGCAGAGTGGTGAGGGCTCTGTTGTGTCGTTAGTTTGGCGCAAAACATAACAGCATGCTTATAGCAGGCGGTGATATGTTGTGCCAAACTAGCCCCTCTGGCGCTTCGCGCCACCTCCTCCACAGGGGGAGACACCTCACACTCCCGCTTCCTTTTGTAAGCAAAAGGAAGCGAAAACCAATACGCTGCGCGAAAATAAAAACTTTATCGACAGTCTGAAGTGCTGCCCCCGGTTATTTCGCTCTGCAACATCGTGTTGCACCTCCTCGTAAGGCATACAGCCTTACTTCGTCGGCTTTCATCGCATTCGGCGCACTCTACCCATTTTTCCTTTTCAAACCGGTTTTTAGAGGTTTCCTTACATCATATTCAAGCGTGCTGGGGTGCGATTCCGGAACGTCCTGGAAGCTGCCCTGGACGACGGCGAGCGCGTCGGCAAGCGCAATGCAGTCGGCGAGGAGCAGCGCTGGCTCAGGCTCCGTGAAGAGTTTCGCGCACATGTCCCTGAGTCGCGCGAACGTCTTGTTGGCTTCCGCGAGGGGGAGCCATGTTTTCCACGGCGCGTTTCAGCCGGAAATCCTCCGCAATCGACGCGCAGCCTGCCGAGGCGCGGTCGTATAGCCTGTCGTGGAGTTCGTAAAATGGCGTTGTATTCATAGTTCCGCGCCTCCTTCAGCATAGTTTGGTGATTCCGTACGGGTGGACAAGCGACATCGGGCAGAGCAGAATATGGTGCTCCTGCGGGATATAGTGGAGCAGCCCGAAAATCGCTCCGCCGCGCAGATGGCGGCTGTCCGTCACAGCAAGGACATCGCATGTGTTCGGGAATCTCCGATAGTATGCGCGCAGCGTTATGGATTCGGTACCGAGGTTTAATACGGCACGGCGGTTGTCTGCCAGCTCTATTTCATCGAATCGCAGAAGGACACCGGCATACGGTTCGGACAGGGTGTTTTTAAGCTCGTTCTTGGCGGCTTTTACGGCTTCGGAGATACTCGTTCCCGCCCTTTCGATGATAAGCTTGCAGGCGTTCTGGTCGGCGGCAGCGCTGCTGACCGAGTAGACTTCGCGGTCGAGCATATCCTTTACGAAGCTTTCCGCGAGGTCAAGCCCCTCAAGCTGCTTTCTGAGCTTCTTTTCGGCAGCCGATTTATTCTGCTTCGGGGAGACCTGCTGAGCCGTGGAGCGTTCGGCGCGCTTTGCGGCTTTTTCCCTTTTCTGCACGATGTCCTCGGGAATATCCGAGGTTTCAAAGTTTTTCCCCGAGAGCCGCTCCATCATAAGCGCAAGGCTGTGTTTGCACGGAAACTGGCGGCTCGGGCAGGAGCATCTGAATACCTGAGTTTCTCCCGAAAAATCCGCCGATGTGTTGTAGGGATTCTTCCCGCTGCCGCGGCATTCCCCGAAAATCAGAGTTTCGTCCGCTGTTTTGCGCAGGTTGGAGAATTCGCCCAGGGAGCATATTTTTTTCGCATTCGATACCGCCGCCGGATTTTTGGCGCGGCTGAGCGTATAAGTTCATCTGTAATGATTTGTGCTGTTGGCATGGCTTCCCTCAAAAAAGATAATATGATTATACTAGAAAATAATGGTAAATGCAATGCGTTGTTCTCCCAAATTGATTGTGAAGCGCAAAAACCGGGAGTTTCTGAAAACTCCCGGCTCGTTTTATGTTGATGAAACCTGCTGCTTTTCTGCCTTGACTCTGGCGCTGCTCTTTGCGCTGTATTCAGTAACGTTCAGTATGGTTTCTCCGTCTATCTGGAGCGCGCATGGCTTGTCAAATCTGACAGTTACCTCGTCGGCTTTGATGATGTCGATACACTCGCTGTGCTTCACATGCTCGCCTTTGAAAATAGAGGGGAACACGACCAGCGTTTTCAGCTTGTTTGAACCGTGCCAGACGACTACGGAAAACTTGCCGTCGGGAGCGTTCCGTCGCTGATCCGGAGCTGCGATCATTCCGCCGCCGTAGAACCTTCCGTTCATCGTGGGGGCGATCCACACCTTTTTGTAGCGCTTTTCCACTCCGTCGACGATCACGGTGGCGTCGGTGGGCTTAAATGCGTAGAGCAGTCCCTTTATAGCGATGCTGGTGTAGTTTACCGGCTTTCCGTTCGACTTTTTTCGCAGTTCATCGCCGACCTCGCAGCAGTAGCCGTCGATCCCGAAACCGATCGCGTTTAAGAATAGTGTTTCCTTCCCGTTTACGGTGACGGAGGGAAGCTCCTTTATGTACTGATTTATCACGAACGGAGCACAGCCCTTTTCCTTGCCGATATCGCGAAGGAAGTCGTTTCCGCTGCCCGCAGCGTAATATAGGATATCGTTGTGAATGTCGATTTCTCTGGCGTCGTTCACGAAGCGGTTCAGGGTACCGTCGCCGCCGCAGATTATCACCTGATCCTCACCCTTGAGACCTGAAAAGAATTCCGGATAGCTGATATCCGCCATGCTGCGGAATGTTAGCTGCCCGTCCTTGTAAAGGTTGGTCAGCTTTCTGGACTGCTCCTCGCAGGTCTTGTTGCCTGCGAATGGATTATATAAAACGTAGATCATTATGTATGCTCCTCCAGTTCTTTTTTCATAAGCGCTTCGCAGTATTCGCTGAGTTCCGAGGTCTTTAATTCCCGGACTTTTGCCGCGTCTATGGTTTCCAGTATTTTTATCGTCACTACGGTTTTTCTGAACCGCTTGATGTTTCGGAAGATGTTCTCCGTGCCCTCGATAGTGGATACTACAACAGGTTTTCCGGCTTTCTGAGCCACTTTCAGAACTCCCGCGTGGAACGGCAGCAGCCTGCCTTCCTTGCTGCGCTTTCCCTCGGGGTAAACTCCGACGGAATTCCCGGTCTCGGTGAGCAGCTTTGCGGCGCGGTTTACCGTTTCCATGGCTTTCCGTGGACTTTTGCGGTCTATCGGCATGAAGCAGCAGCGGTGTATTATCCTGCCGTAGAACGGAATTTTGAAGTTTTCCTTCTTTGAGATGAACGAGAGCTTGTAACGCTTGAACACCGTCCATTGTATGATGGGGTCATAGTTTGAGCGGTGGTTGCTTATAAAAAGGAAGTTCCCGGTTTCAGGAAATTTCTCCTCGCCGCTGATTTTGTACCGCACTCCGAGGCACCACAGGATAATAGTTGTGGAGCCGTCCAGCAGCGCGCGGTAGAACTTGCTGTCGCGTTCGTACTGCTTCCTGGTATCCACGAAAAGACCGCAGATAAACAGGAACAAAAACGGCAGCAGGATCGATCCCAGAAGGATCAGAACCACTAATAACACAATTTTCATGAATATCACCAGCAATCAATAATGTAGTGAAATTAAGGCAGTACGCTAAATCTGAACCCGAGTTTCCCGGCAGATTGACAATTTCCGGGCAGTATGCTATAATCAGTTCGCAGGCTGAGACCTGCCAGAAGATTAACAGACAGGAGAACAGCAATGTTATACATAATGCGGCATGGAAGAACAGACTGGAACGAAAGGCACAAGCTGCAGGGAAGAACGGATATTCCGCTGAACGCCAACGGAAGGCAGATGGCGAAAAAAGCGCGTGAGGAGTACGCAGACGTACATTTTGACGTGTGCTACTGCTCGCCGCTGATACGCGCCCGGGAAACGGCTGAGATAGTCCTGCGCGGACGGAACATTCCGATAATTCCGGACGAGCGGCTGGTAGAAATGAGCTTCGGAGCCTGCGAGGGCATGGAATACAGCTTCGACAAGCCGGGAAGTCCCATCGCGGACCTTTTCCTGCACCCCGAGAAATACACCGAGCCGGTGGACGGCGGCGAGAGCTTTGAGCAGCTCTTTGCCAGAACGGGAGAGTTCCTGCGGGAAGTGGCTTACCCGCTCGTGAATGCCGGCAAGGACGTGCTTATCGTAGGTCATGGCGCGATGGATTCGAGCATAGTCTGCCAGGTGCGGAATATTCCGATCGCGGATTTCTGGAGCGCCGGTATAGTCAACTGCAAGCTGATGAAGCTGATGTGAGCGGTTACTCCGCCCGCACAGCCCATCTCATCTTTGTTGACCGCGCGCGGCGGTTCTTTACGCATTCCTCCGGGGTGGGGCGTATTACGTCCCTTGCGACGTCGCTGTAAACGCCCGCGCGGTGCAGCTCCTTGAATGAGCGCTTAACGAGCCTGTCCTCGCCGGAGTGGAACGTCAGTACAGCCGCCCGTCCGCCGGGAGCGAGCACGTTCGGCAGTTTCTCAAGGAACTCATACAGCACCTCAAATTCGCTGTTGACGTCGATGCGGATAGCCTGGAATACGCGCTGACAGGACTTTTTAATCGTTTCCTTCTGCTCGTTTTTCGGCAGGAAGGACAGCGCTTCGGTTATGCACTCGCGGAGCTGTGTGGTGGTCGAGATGTACACGCCCTTGTTGCGGTATCTCATGATGGTACGCGCTATCTGCTCCGCGTATGGCTCGTCGGAGTTTTCCGTCAGCATTCCGACTATCTCCGCGTAGGTCAGCTCCTGGAGACGCTCCGCGCCGCTTTTGCCCTTCTGCGGGTTCATTCGGAGGTCGAGCGGACCGTCGATTTTATAGGAGAATCCGCGCTCCGGATTGTCTATCTGCATGGAGCTTACGCCGAGGTCGGCGAGCACGAAGTCAAATTTCTTTCCGGCGTCGGCGGCGACCTTGTCGATGTCCCTGAAATTTTGCAGCTTTACAGTGAGGATATCCTCGCCGAATCCGAGGTCTGCAAGGCGCTTTTTCGTCTTTTCAGATTCGATGGGGTCGACGTCCAGCGCGTAGATGCGTCCGCTTCCCTGGAGCTTTTCAAGCATTGCGCGGGTGTGACCGCCGTAGCCCAGGGTGGCGTCAAGACCGGTCTGTCCCGGCTTTATGTCGAGAAATTCCAGTATCTCGCTGACCATTATTGAAATGTGCATTCCCGCCGGAGTGGCTCCGCGGGAGATTATGTGCTCGATATCCCTGGAGTATTTCTCGGGGTTCAGCTCCTTGTATTTTTCTTCGAATCTTCTCGGGTGAGTTCCCGAATAGCGCACTCTGCGCTTGTGCTTTACTTCTTCGTTTTCCATGGCTGTTCCTTTCACGTGTTATAGGGAACCTCTAAAACCGGTTTGAAAAGGGAAAATGGGTAGAGTGCGCCGAATGCGATGAAAGCCGACGAAGTAAGGCTGTATGCCTTACGAGGAGGTTTGAAGAAGCAG
>QWCN01006587.1_pt1 | contig 10622 bp, 14 predicted proteins | sample 1972711 | NCBI WGS metagenome assembly QWCN01 (sample SAMN09866707, study PRJNA288562) | Human gut metagenome isolate term1_stool, whole genome shotgun sequencing... | isolation source: gut | host: Homo sapiens | place: USA: California | reverse complement strand
GGAGCCCGTGGCCTTCGCCAACCGCATCCACAAGCTGATCAAGCTGGGACTGAGCGGCGACGACGAGGACGACATGCCCGCGCTGGAGGAGAGCGAGGCCCCGAAGGAGGAGGCGAAGGAGGAGGAGGCTGGAGAGATGGAGGAAGTGGATTAAGCGGTGTAACAGTAGTGTGATGTGTTTGTTAGTACGCCATTTTGTAAGATGTTGGATTCTGTGAGAGAGACGTTGTGTATCATACTGCTTATCCTACTGATAGGGATCATTTCCCTCTCCGTACTTTTCCATTATCTTGAGGATGCGTCGGGGATTCTCTTCTCCGCGATCCTCTTCATTTCCTTGTATGCCTCTTTTTTCTAGTGACGATCCTAGTTTCTTCGGGTTCGTTGGAATCGCCATTTTCCCTTTTGACATTGGCGTGGCTACGGAGGGTAGCGCTGCTAGCAAGGGATTAGTTGGACTCTGGAACGTCATTTACTGGATCACGTTCCTCCTGTCGTGGGTGATTCTTCCATTGATGATGGACTACTGGGCTTCGGGAGAATTTTCAAAGAAGTGACTCCATTGTCATCGTGATTACGGTTAGATCGCGCTTCCGCGAGTCCGTTGTGAACTATATCCGTCACTACGCCATTCTTGGAGGAATCCTGATTTGTGTGTTGCTGTATATTCTGATTGCGAAGAATGTGTACGATTTGCCTCTCTTCTCGTCCCCTGTAGATCATTCGCCTCCCTTCAAGGCATTATCATTGCTCTCATGAACACCTACGGTCTGTGCTACGTCGTCTTCTATTTGGGATTCGGATTGGTTGCGCTGCCGTTTTAGTAACCGTAGGTGGACCTTTTCATCGTAGCTTATACAAGAGCATCCACCCCAAGCAAGAGATCAACGAGCTGTACAAGCAGGGACAGGAGTTGGACACGGACAAGTTCGATTACGAGATGCAGGTCGTTTCCGTGAAGTGCAACGTCCGCGAGCTGCAGCGCATGATGGAGCACACGGGAAAGAGCAAGGAACTCATGACCATCATCCAATCTGTCGGCATGGAAGGCGATGGTGATGCGTAGATGATCGATTGCATGCCGGGTGACGAGGAGCTGGATCTGAAGAGACACATGCGCGGGCACGTGGACAAGTCGGAATGGATCGTGCTGGACGAGGAGAGCGTGAAGAAAATGAACGACAAGGCGTTGATGGGCGTTTTGTCCAAAGTCGTGTTTGGAAGGCGTGTTGATTGGATAGCTGAACAACAAGCTGAAGCGCACCTGCTTGGTGTATCAGAGGAAGATGAACCAGTATGACGAGTTGTTGGAGACCATTGCCGAATTGCGCCATGCGACGGGCACCTCCGAAGTGAAAGTCCATCCCATCCTATCACTCCTCAGATTCCGCTGGAGACGAATTACAGCTCCAAGGACCGCTATTACTACTTCTTTAGACGATTGTGGATGGCGATCCGAAGTCCGTTTTTTACCGTATTTCTGTCGCGTCCACTTCATTCTAGTGCTGTTTCTTCCTCTCGCTGATCCTCTCCTGCCTCACCCTTCTGACCGAATTCACCACGATTTTGTACCAGCTCACCAACAAGAGTTTGTCTCCCTTCGGTTGGTCCTTCCACTTCGCCTTTTCCACCTCCTTCCGCGTGTTCATCGCCTTCTGCTTCCTCTTGTGCGGTCCGCACGCCTTTATGATTCCTAGCTACGTTTCCGCCTGTTTCTTCTTCTCCTTCTTCAATCTTCGCGTTCCCTTCATCAACTTCTACTCGCTGTACCCTCACCACACGGACGTGTACGCGCTCTCCGGCAACGCCACATACCTGACCCGCTTCCAGTTCTCTCTCTTCTATCACTTCTTCACCCTCCTCCAGGTTCGTTCCTTCTTCTCGTTTAACCGAAGCTGCCGCAGTCGGCGTACGCTTCCGTGGCTCTGTCGAAGGTGCTGGGCGAGATGAGCACGATTCCTTTCCTCGGCACGCAGTTCAACAGCTACATGCCGGTGCTGGTGATTCTTACGTCCGTGGTGGTGGTGGTGAGAGAGGCGAAAGTGATGCAGGCGAAGCGGAAAGGGGATATTGAGGTGAGTGGGGGGAGAAGGGATGAGGCGAAGATGCTTGGACCGGACAGTGAGAAGATGAAGATTCGCGAGGGGAAGGAGATTGTGGAGATGTCGCTGAGGAAGCGAGGAATCGAGACGGGGAGCCGGGAGCAGCACTCGACGAAGAGGCGTTATCATTATTGTGAAGTGCGCGTGCCTTTCTCTGTTTGTTGAAGAAACAGTGGAGGGGGGTGTTTGAATATGCTCGGTAGTGTTGTTTGAAGCGTTTGGGGCTTGTTGTTCATTCTCCTGTTGTTCGGTTTGTTCTTGTTGCGTTTGTTCACTCTCCTGCTGTTCTTGTTGCATCTGTTCATTCTGCTGCGGCTCATTCAACAATGGCTGGAAAAGAAGAGGATGACTACCCATCAATCCACGGGAAAGCAATCACGGCTCAAACTTCTGAATTTCAACGTCGCGATAGTTGCTCATGATACCACGAATATCATCCTTCGAAGAACAACTGAGGGTCTGAAGATTACACCCCACGAAGAAGCACACCTTCGTTAGCACGTCTTCAAACTGGTCCAGTCCATACATTTCCTTGGCCCACGAATGATACATGGCCATGATGACGTCAGACTGTTTTGTCTACGACTCATCGGAATGGATTCTCCATACAATGCTGTGATACTGGTCAAGCTTCAGATTCCTTCCCCTTTCAACCAACTTGGGAATGCCCGTGTCACGGATTAAGAAATCTGTGGTGAACTTCTCCTTTGGCTCGCGTGTCTTTCTAATGACTCGCTTCTTGGATTGCTCCTTTCCCGTCTTAATTCCCTTAATCTCATCGATCGAAAAGGAGGTCTCTGCTCATGATCACAAATATGCATTACACTACCCGTTTGATCCATCTGCTGCTCGTTATTCGGTTCTGGGTCTGATGACTCCATTTCTGTCTGTGAAGGAACTATACCGTTTGGATTTGAATAAGAGCAATTCGGAAATGCTCACGAGCGGATTATCTCTGCGTTTTGATCGTTCACAAAAGAACCAGAATGCCGTTTTCAACAAACAGGGCTCAGCCATCGTTCCTTCTGCTTTGTATGAAGGATTCGAGTCCGGGTGCATCTGCGGATGATACTATACTATTCACCTTACTGGAAAAGGATGGGGATTGAATCCGCTCGAAAATACCGTTTCCATTGAAACAGTACGCTTTAATTCTCAGTTTGGGTATGTCTACAGGATTACATCCTTCCAATGTGCTTACCGCGGAAAACTGCCTTACGGAAGTTGCTGAAGGGCGATGAACCGCTCCCAATGACGCTAATCCCCCGCAGCTTAAGCAAACCTATTCGTCATCGCAGAAGTCAACTTAGACCGTCAATCGCAATGGATGATTCCGACTGCCTCTCATCCGCACTGCATGAGTTGGCTCCGACAATGAGGTTATCTAGAGAGGGAAGATCTACTCCTCAAAGGGTCGGACCAACCGCACAGGTCAATGACAGGGTTTGACAGGAGACGAAGGAGTTCTGGTCGATCGTCAAGGACTTGAGTTTCGGCAGGTCTGCACATCACACAGCTCAAGAAGCCCAACTGCTGATGCTCACCGCGGAAAACGAGGCGAAGCAGTTCGCGCCAATTTGACAGGTCTCTAGCGAAGGAAGATTGATGAGGGTGAAGCAGGAATCCGGCGAAGGGGATGAAGCGTGACAACAGTCCTTGTCAACCAAAACGATGGCGAGATTCGGCAGGTCGGACAGACAGAACGCCTTCAGCTTCGCGAGCGAGCCTGCAGTGATGCGCAATTCGACCAGACTCTGGATGTGTGGTTTGAAGGACAGAATGGCATCGGAATTGCACCCCGTCAACGTGACCTTTTCCATACCCTCCATTTCACTGTTGAACTGTGCGTATTCCTCGAAGGACGAGATGGTGGTAGCTGCTTCGGAGAACACGAACTCTGGCGAGTTGTCGCTTTCGGCAGAGGGAGACAGCGACTCGCCGCCCATGCTGGCCGTGAGACCATTGATGTAGGCAAAGGAGCTGTGAGAGGAGCGCAGGTCCATGGAGGTACAGCCGCTGGTCACTTCGACGGGAAAGCTCTTTCGGGGAATGGAGCAAAGAGTCGGCAGTGGGGGTTGGGGACGCGGAAAGGAAGGCGCCATGGTCCGTCGGAGGGAGTGTGATGACTGCACTGCTGACTGCGTTGACTTCATGACTGGCTGTGCCGTGGCGTGGGTGGGCGAGATGGGAGGCCGTGTGATGTGCGAACGGCAGACCGATGCAGGAAGCGACTGAGAAGCGTCGCCACCTGCAGGACCCGCCATGCTGGCCATACTGGCCATGTTGGGAACGTCGCTCTCGGGGAGGGTGATGTTGGAGGGGAAGAAGCCAGCGAACTCGTTCAGCTGCGCCTGTACCGAGGAAGTCATCCACCACTCCTCGGGCTGCGGAAGGTACGGACAAGAGCCGGGTGGGGTGGGCAGCAGCGGGGAGACGCGGTTCAGCAGGGCAGTGTACTCGGCGTTGGTGAGAGGGAGATTGCCCATCGCGTTGATCATCGCGGGATTCGGACCCATTTCGTCGTCGTCAAGTTCCAACTCCAAAGGAGTCGGACGGCCGTTGTAAAACACACCATCGAAGCACAACTGCCCATTGCGATACAATTGTCCCGCTCCATTGAAGGTGTTGCGCTTAAAGGACCCCTTATAGACTACCTGCCCATCCTCGTACAGAACACCATATCCATCACGGCAGTACTTGAAGGGCAGACTGTCCAGGAATCCGCCTTGATACACAACGACATCTCCCTTCCTTTCTGTCATCACACCATCCTTGAACTCTCTGGTCACATCGCGGTTGTCACTGCTGGTAACCCTGGCAATTCTCCCCTGCTCGTAGCAATAGCAACTCCCTTCCCACTTCTGATTGAAGGGGTCATACTCTCCGGCCTTCAGAAGGGCGCCAGAGACGGACAACTCCACCATCAGATTAGACTGAGGCGAATGACGAAGGATCACGGATGTTGGCACCTCGTTATTGTACGTAATGACACGATGCAGTCTGCAGCCATAGAACTCGGAAAAGACTCGTCTGTTCCCCTTGGAGAAAGAGGCCAGGAGCAGCATCCTTCCACTGGGGTCCTTCAATAGCACCTTTCCACGGAGACTGTTTTCATAGAGTTCCAGGTAGCAAACAGTCTGATGCTCCGAATTCTTCACCAACAGGATTGAAAACGTAGGGTCTTGCCCGAACTCCCTCTGGATCGTACACTTTTCCATCGTTTTCTGGTACACGAGAGTATCCGCCATTACGCTGTCTTCCTCCAAAACGTACCCATAGGCCTCTAGCAGAGACTGTGCAGAAACTCCTCTCTGCATTCTCAAATCGGTAAGTGTTTTTTGCGCGATAGTGAGGCAAACTCCTTAGGCAAACAAACAATACTTCAGTTACGGCAGGGAGGAGCGAATCACCGGAGCCGATTTGGGAGGGCGCAGCAGCTGAAAGGGAGGAGCGGGAGTGGCTTCGCGCGATGTTCGAGCCGGAGTGTTTGTCAACTGGGGGTGCCTCGTGATGCTTCCCGGAATGTCCAGACTTGTCCGCAGACGCGAAGGCGTGGGCGTGGCGGCGATCGGCTGTCTCGCCTCACTCTGCCTTGCAAATGGATTCACCAGCTTCTTCTAGCCATTTCATTCACCCTCATGATCCTACTTCCAGACTGCGGTCGCTGAAGGAGGGCGTTGCGGAACGCGTTTGAGGCGATGGGTTTTCTCTGCGCGGAGTTGCTTGTGGCGTGCTGGCTGACGCGTTGAAGGTGCTCTTGAACCTGGAGAGGAAGTCGGGTCGTTTCAGTGTGCTTCCGCCCTGACTACTGGCTAGGGATTTCAGCCGCAAGTACTAGTATGACGGAGTGACGCTGCCCTTCAGACGCTCAATCTCCGCCTTGAGTGCGGTGATCTGTCTGCTGGTTAGAATGCGTTGCTGATGGTACGATTCAAATGATTTCTTTTGTTCCTGGTATTTGCTCTCCAAGTGGGCCGTGTACGCTTTGTTGTGCGTGTGCTGGAACTAGTCGTCAACCGATCCGTCGTGATCCACGCGGAGGATTTCCATGGCCTGAGACAGGAGCTCGTATGGATCGGAGCAGATGAACTGCTGGACCTCGTCCGGCATGTTATCCTATTCTTGACGTCACAACGCCATGCCCACATCCACATAGAGAATACTGCACGTTTGGCCACACTTCGGACACAGTTCGCTGCTGCCGCTCATTCTTGAACCCACACACGAAGGGCACAAGAAATGCCCACAGGAGGTGAATATGGACTGGGGCGAGACAATCTCCTTGTAACACAAACTGCACCGTGGTTGAAATGCCATGGTCTGATAGGAAGTGCGGTAGAACTGAGAATGGAGGGAAATGTGAAGACCTATCGAAATGACACAACTCAACTACATAACACAGGATGGAAAGAGTAACATGCTCAGTTCTCACTAATCGCCATCATGGACACGAGTCAACTCATTGAAGCCATTCGCGTATTGTACTCTCCTGTAGAGAAATGAGGAGGAGAGTAACTGGGTAGAATTCCTCGGTGGACGCGATTAACAAGGCGCAGTGTTATGTCAACGACGTCGTGAATAACAACGTGGTCGTGATCGATTTGGAACAGGGACTGCAGTGCGCGGACAACACTGTCGTCTTTGGACTGTGCAACATCATTTACCAGCAGGTATTCACTCAACTACGGTATATAATACATAGACACAGCTATTTCGAAGGAATCCAAATCTAGGAGCGATCTCCGCCTATAGCAGTTGTCTCTGGGATTTCATATGCAAAATCATCTCGGCGCAGGAAGTAACGCTGAATGACATTGCGTTTAACCGAGTGTGCTTGTGCTACGCTGTTCTTCAGTCCTTTGACGAGGGGCTGCTTACAAAGTGCATTTTCAGATATGAACTCAGAAGTAGACTAATCGAGGACTGCTACGCGAACATTCCCAACAGTCCAGGACACATGCGCGTATACCTCAATATCTATCGCGTATTCGTCACACACATGAATGACTCATAGTGTCTACTGGAGGAGGTGGACTCTAACCACATCCCGGAATCGGTGAAGGATATCGTGGTGAAGGTGCTGGTAGACCACAAAACAGCCTGGGAGCAGTTGTTCTACACGCTCCTCCAGAACGACAGTAGGCCCTGTCCGAGATCTCCCATGTAGTCCCTCTCTCCTTCAAGGAGCAGCTAATCCAGTGCCTCCTCTTCTCCCTCTTCTCCCTCTCCCTCCCGGACCTCTACAGCTTCCCCGACGAAATGCAGCCCCAATCCAACTTCCTCTCTCTCCTCCTCCAGCTGTCTCTATTCAACCCCCACACGCTGCTGCGCCAGCACATCCTGACGCTGCTCACACGCCTGCTGGAGCTGGGCAGCTACCCCGTTCACCGCCTGTTCTCACCTTCAGTGAATCTGATCTATGGTATGATGATGCACCTGTGCGGCGAACTGCTGCGCGGCGAGCTGAACGAGGAGGAGACGCTGAGTCTGGTGCACCTGCTGACCACGATGATCGGCGAGGCGAAGTCGATCCTGCTGGTGAACAAGAAGATCAACATGGACGTGGTGCAGGTTCTGCTGTCCATTACCGCCAACGGCAGTCTGGACTTCGCCTCGCTCGCGCTGGACAGTTGGCTTGTTGTTGCTGTGACTGTTTGTTCGCGCCTTCAGCGTAGGAAACGCCCGCCTTCTACGAAGCCTCCATCACCTTCCAGAACAGCTCCTGCGCCATGGCCCTTCTCCTCCTCCTCCGCAATCAGCTTGCCAACCACGACACCACTGGCTTCTCCTCCGAAGCGGTGTACAACGCGTTCATCAACCCAGGCAACCAGCTCCAGCTCCTGCAAAACAGCGAGCACGTGCTCAACTGGCGCCCGCAGATCGCCGACGACCCCAAGAACGAGGTGTTTCCCGCGGTTCTGGAGATGGAGACCTCCCCGTTCCGCCACGGCCCGCCGGGCTGCGAGGATGTGATCCGCGTTCTGTTCGGGAAGCTGGGCAACGGCGTGCTGGGCGAGATGATCGGCGTGCTGAAGGGTGAGCAGGTGAGTGTGGGTGTGGTGAGTGATGGACAGGTGAGTGTGGGTGTGATGGGTGATGAGCAGGTGAGTGTGGGTGTGGTGAGTGATGGACAGGTGAGTGTGGGTGTGATGAGTGATGGACAGGAGGCGAAGCTGGTGGAGGCGGACCTGTACGTGCTGGGTCAGTTCATCGAGGAGATGCGCGCGGACAAGGAAGAACACCCCATCGTGCGTGTGAGGCGATACTATAAAGCATAGACGGAAGAAACGCTGGCGCTGCTGAACGAGCTGCTCTGCACCTGCGACGCGCTGCTGGACCGCCTGCCCGGCGACGCCTTTCTGCCGGTGCGCCAGATGGCCTTTCTGCTCATCCGCCTGGCGCTGCTGGGCACGGGTAGCTTCTCTCCCCTCTCTCCACCGCAGACCTCCCATCGCCACTCCTTGCCTCGCTGATCCAGCTCGCCGGCCGCCTGCTCCAGCGCCCACGCGCGAGCTGCTTCGGCGTCGACCTGCTTCTGCACATCGCCTACAGCTACTCCGACGCCCTCCTCGCCAGCGGCGTGTTGCCCTCGCTTCTCGACTCCTTCCAAGTACGCTTCCACCTCCTCCTTCACCGCAGAACCGCGCCGTGGCGCCCTTCCTCCGCTTCAAACTCGCCAAGATCCTCGTCCTCATCTACCAGAACGCACCCGTCGCCCAGCAGCTCACCTCCCTCTGCTCGCTCCTGCAAGCCTCCTTCGCCACCGCCAACCCCTTCGAGCGGCTCGTCGCGCTTCACACCGCCACCATGCTCTTCTACTCCTCCTCACAGCTCTTCACCCATCGTCACCTCCTCCATCATCTCTCACCTCTAGTGGAGGAGTACGACCAGGCCGCGCCCGTGCTGCGCGACGCCGTCGCCTCGCTGGTGGGCGTGGTGCTGGAGGTGACGACCGATTGCAAGGTGGCGACCGACGCCGCGACGGAGAGCAACGAACTGCTCGCCTTCTGCTCGCTGCTGCTCTTCGGTATCCGCGGCTGGTACGCCACGCTCTTCGCGCCGCACGTGCAGACACTGGTGCGCGTACGGACGGTGCGTGAGGCGTAGATGGACATTCTGCTCAGCTACTTCCAACACTACCCCCATTCCACCATCCTTCTCAAGACGCTCACGTCGCTGACCAAGTTCTACGGGAAGGACTTCGCGCCGGCCTTCTTCGCCGTCATTCGAGACATTGCCGGAATCGCATTCTCCAACTTGGAGTACAACGACGAGAATTACGTCCGCGAGCTCATGCAGCTCTTCGCCGTCACGCCATGCATCTGCTGCGTCCAGCTGAATCAGGATCCCGATTGCATTACCACCATGCTGCGCGTGGCGGACTCCTACGTGAACACCGCGCCCACGCGAGCGAAGATGGCGTGCTTCTCGCTGCTGAACCGCCTCGTGCGCTGCGAGACGGATAATGACAACATCGTGCGAGTGGTGACGTCTCTCGCCGGTGCGTTCCTGACTGTACGTGAAATCAAACCATGTGAAGCGTAGAACGTGATTGTGGAGTGCGTGAATTGGGAGCGGGCGCTGCTGCGCCAGAGCGTGTCGTTTGTGTTCAACCTGTTGATGCTTGTGTGGAGAACGCCGTCCGAGCGCTGCAGTGTGCTCTTGGAGACGGTCGCGCAGCATTACCCCAACGCCTTTTCGCAGTCCGAGATGGAGACGATGCGGAGGATTCTGGAAGCGTTGGAGAGGAAGAGAGCCATGATGATTAGGCGTTTGACCCAGTATCTGGACATGACCCAGTTCATCATGGCGTTTATGGACGTGGTGGGCATTTTAAGCAACACAAACACGAAGGACGCACTATTGGTTTATGAAATGTGATTGCCCTCGTTTGTTCCCACACCATGAAAGAAGAGAATTATCGTCTCCTTTCCTCGATCTGCTTCGCAGGAAGAGCAGAAAAGAAGGAATCGTCACTCTGTTGATAATCAAGGCCCACGGATCACTGGACGCTTCCTTCTTATCACTCATTCGCGTTCGCAGAAACCTATCGTTGTATCGCTTGTACTGATAGACTTTGAATAATGGGTACGTTCTCTCCGTGTTCTGCGAGGGTGGAGCGGTTCTAACGAGTGTGTAGGTATTTGCCGTGATTCTCGTCATAAGCGTCGTTTGACCGGTGGAAAGGTGGTGATCAACATCAAGAAGAGAAAGTTCGAGATGGGTCGCCAGCCTGCCATGACCAAGCTCGGTCCCAAGCGTATTTACCTGGTGCGCTGCCGTGGTGGAAACCTGAAGCATCGCGCTATTCGTCTCGATACCGGTTCCTTCTCCTGGGCTGGTGAGGGTGCGATTTCCTAATCTCTTTAACGGTTAGCCTTCTCCGCCAAGACCAAGATCCTGAACATCGTGTACAACGCGTCCAACAACGAGCTGGTGCGCACGAACACGATCGTGAAGGGCTGCATCGTGTCGATCGATGCCGCGCCGTTCAAGGCCTGGTTCGAGAAGCACTACGCC
>QWCN01006586.1_pt1 | contig 10623 bp, 19 predicted proteins | sample 1972711 | NCBI WGS metagenome assembly QWCN01 (sample SAMN09866707, study PRJNA288562) | Human gut metagenome isolate term1_stool, whole genome shotgun sequencing... | isolation source: gut | host: Homo sapiens | place: USA: California | reverse complement strand
TCCTCTCGCCCCGGCCAGAGCGGTCGTGCTGACGGCTACATTCTGGAGGACGAGGAGCTGGCCTTCTACCACAAGAAGATCAACCAGAAGAAGAAGTAAATGCGTGAGTCAGTCTTACAAGCGGTTTTCAGTGTTTGTAACAAACAGCGGCCGTTACTGAGAGAGGGCAACACAAACAGCGCCAGCGATCATCACACACACCACAACTCCCAAGAGAATGGTATTCTTCTTGCCGGTGATTTCCTTGTAAAGCGTCATGCCCCAGATGCTGGAGATGATCGTAGGACCACAGCAAATGATGGGGAAGGACACCACGGGAGAGAGCATCGCATTCGCGTAGAAGAAACCCGTCTGCGCAATGGCCCACATCAGTCCGGAGAGGAAACCGGGGAAGATGGATTTCACGTACACGTCGGGTTTGTTCTTCTTGTACATGCAATAGCAGCACAGGTAGAAGAAGGACGCCAGCAGGATGCCGCAGAACTGGCTGAACTCCATGTCCATCTTCGCGTAGCCCTGCGCCTTGTACCACTTCAGCCAGGCGTAATCGCACGGATCGAAGTTCACGCCGTAGAACAGGCCCGCCAGGATGCTCAGACCGTAGCCCACGAGGTTCTTCTGGGACTTGGAGAGATTGTCCACCCAGCTCGTCTGCGAATCCGTCACGGGGATCAGCGGCTCGGGGTCGGTGGGGACCGTGATGACTGCCGCGCTCAGGTTACCGACGGAGGACACACGCTTGGGAATCGCCTCCTTCTCCTCCTCCTCGTTTTTGATAAACGAGGAGATGATGACGCACGAGGCGCACAGAGCAACACCGATGTAGTTCAGCGGGTAGTTCTTGATGGGAGGCTTCTGCTGACCGAGCAGTCCCATCAGCGACACGAACCAGCCAGTGATCATGTTCGTCATGCCCCACACGAGCAGACCCTTGGCGAGACCTTTGCGTTACCTCACAGAATGAGCCGGATTACCGATGCATTTCACGATGGGGACCGTGAACACGTTTCCGGTGGCCCAGAGCGCACCACCGATCATGGCGAAGAGACTGAAGACGTTCACCTGACGGCAAATGGCAACGATGGCTCCCATGACCCAAATACCTACGCGTCAGTGTTGAGATCCACACAGCGTACCCATGCAAACGACGAACTGGAAGAACATGCCATCTCCCGTCTCATACTTCTTGATGGGGATGAAATTACTTCCGAAGAAGAACACAGCGGTGGCGATACCGAGATAGCCGATAAGAGCGCTATTCATGTTGTTTTCTGTTCAAACAACCGAGGGATCGCCGAAACGGTCATTCGGTTTCGCTATTGAGGAAGGGATGTGCATCTCAGGAACACAATTGCTCGAACCGTTTGCCCAATTGTGTTCCGCCAACTGTGAGTGTGAAGAACAAGCAACTGACTGCATTTATACTACACCCGTGAAACTGGAGGGACCGCTTTCGTTCGGATCCACCGCGAAGGCGGAGTGGCTGATGTTCCCGATGAGGATGGTTCCGTCCGGGATCTTCTCCGTCTGGATGCGTGCGCGCTTGGCCCCCGCATTCGAGTCCTCCCCGTGCATCGATTCTCCGATCACCACGCGTTCCGGGAATTCTCGTTTCCTCTCCTCCTCGTGTTCCCGCTTCGCAGCGTGTGTGGCCATGACCGATTCGATGTCTACTGGCGGCTGGGGAGAGTGCACTTGGGATTGGAAAGGATGCACTTGTGTTGAGGGATTTGCTTGGGGTTGCAGAGAAGCCATTTGCGGTTGCAGAGAAGCCACTTGAAGCGGGACAGGGGTTGGCCGCAGAATCCACATGCGATGCTTCTTCTCGGCAATCTCATGCAGCTTGAGCTCGATCTACCGATCACCACCACAGCGCACTTCAAACCTGCCGTTTGGGCAGTCCGGGATACTTCTCCTGCATCTTGTCGTTAATCTGCGAGATCGTGAGCGACTGTCCCTGGATCAGCGCAGCCAACTCCTTCGCCACCGCGTCGTTCATATTCACCTTCCTCCTTCCCGTCTCCGCTATAGCATTCTCCACGCCCTCCTCCGGCTTCTTCTCCACCTCCAGCTTCTTCTTCTTGATCGTCGCCACAACCCCGGAGAAGAACACGGGGTCATTGATGACGCACCGGCAGGCCTTCAGGTCCACACCCATCACCACGCCCTCCGACGGCTGCAGTACGAACGGCTGGTTCGACAGCTTGATCTCCTCGTTCAGCTTGCCCTTGTTTCCGCTCACACTGCGGAATACCAGCGCGCTCTTCTCTTCGGCGGACAGATTCGCATCCCCGATGTTGATGTCCTCCTCAGCCAAAAAGCCGTCTCCGTAATCCAGCCGATTTGCCGTTTCCACCTCACTTTCCTCGCTCTCTGTGTCGTTGCAATCATCGCCCTGAATGTCGTCGTCTTCATCTTCTTCGTCCTCGCTGTCATCTTCGTAGTTGACACGCTCGTCACGTGCCAGTGGTGTGCGGCCCGTCACCACCTCGCTCGCCGCGTGCGAAATGCCGAAGAACACGCGCTTCGCGTCCGTGTCAGTGTCTGGGTGGATGTACCGGAAGCCGAGCAGCCGCGGGAATTCCAGCAACTCGGCGGGGGACAGACCGTTCTTGTTGATGGTGAGCAGAACGTGCTTGGTCGGAACAACGGCGTTCGTGAAGAGCTGAGGTGTTACATCTTCGATGGTGGCTTCGTCCTTCACCTCCTCGAACTCGTTCACCACTTCAATCACGGCTTCGTCGTCTTCGTCGCTCTTCTCCTCCTCTTTGACAGGCACCTGATCGATCTTCTCCTCCTTGCTCACAATGATCACATTTCTTCGCTTCTTCGTTTCCCGGTAAAACGCCTGTCTTCGCGCGTCAACCTCTATCATTCTCTTCTTCAGTTCCTCCAGCAGCGTCTCCACGCTCCGTTTCTCCTCTCTCTTCAGCAGGTCCATGTAGTTCTCCTCCTCCACCTCCATCTTCGCTTCCTTCGCCTCGTTCGCCTCGTTCGCCTCAGGTACCACAGGCACCACAGGCATTTCAGAGAGTTGAGGAGTTGCAGCGGCTGCAGGCTCCTCCTTCTTCGCGTGCTTCAAGAAGGACATGATGCTCATGCTGTGAACGCGCTCCTTCTTCGGCGTCTTCTCCTTCTTGGAGAGCTTCTCGGCTTTGGGCTTCTTCTCCTCCACCTTCTGCTTCTTCTCCTCCACCTTCTGCTTCTTCTCCTCCGTATTGACAGGAGTAACTTCTTCCGCCTTTGGAGTGGCGGCTTCATTCGCTTGAGGATTGGATGTGGCTTCCGTGTCGGCTGCGGCGGCCTGCTTCTTGGACTACACATAAGCCGATTAATCAAATGAAACGGCTCGTTCCACAAACAACACCTTGACAGGGTTTTGATTGTAATGCTGGAATTCTTTGATCAGTTGCTCGTGCTTGATCACCTTTGCTTTTTGCTTCAATTTGATATCATCGAAAGCGGGAACCGAAGGGAGGCTCTACGACTCAAACCGCTAACCCTCCAATACTTCCAAAAACCGCAATATCAGATCGATAAACTCCTCTTCCTTGTTCATCGGATACTCAAACTTCTCTCCATTGTACTCAACCACAACCACGACGCTGTTCTCCTCATTCTCCACCAAATCCTTCTTTTGTAGCACGATCACCTTCGATTTCTTCACAACGCCCGCTTCGGAGAGAAGCTGCTGGTCATCTTTCTTCTCCTTCCAATCCACGATGATTCGCTGCTGTTCCGCGGGAATGTTGAATGATTTCTACACGATCAACGACAAATAGCAGAGAGCACCGCAATCTCCTCCTTCAACTCGCCTATTGTGTTCGTTTCCTTCATGGACACGCGCGATCGCGCGTTTCGGAACCGTACCGAGAGATTCAGACTCATCCTCCTCCAATCCCTTTGTTTTTGATTCCCTTTCTTAGCGGCAACTCCCTTCTTGGCGGGCGGGCGTTTCATTTCTGAATACGCCCCGATTTCTGGATCGGGTTTGTTGCTGCAATTCGCAGTATCCGAGCCGTTTCCGCTTGAGTTTCACTATGCAAGCGCCTGCTGTGATTAGCGAGAAGTTGTCCGCAGCATTTCTGAGGGGAATGATGGAATAGTCTTCACCAGAAGCAACTCCAGAAGGATCGGTATCCTGCACAGTGGCTGAACATAGACGACGATATCGTGAATGCACACCCCGTAAACCCAAGGGTTTGGCCATATGACAATTCCTCACTGTTCTAGATTCGCAATGCAATTTACAACGACTACATTGTTTCAAAAATGAAGGAGACGTATTCATGGGGTGAAGGAATGAGTCTTAGCGAACAGCAGTACACTTCCTACCTCGGACTCGACATTTGGTTGGGAACGTGGAACGTCAACGGGAAGAAGGTGGATGAGGACATTTCGGCGTGGCTATTCGCTGGAAGTGTTGCTCATGTGGCGATAACATGCTGGTTGTAACGAATAGACGGACCTATTTGTTCTCGGCCTGGAAGAAATGGTCGATCTGACGGCATCCACGGTCGTTTCGGAGAGTCAGTCCCAGAAGCGTTCTCAGGTCTGGTTGGAGAAGATCCAGCACACCCTCCATCAGCACTACCCTGCACCTGTGAAATTGCTCTCCCTCCGTCACTTCTAGGAGGATCGCTACTACTGTGTTGCTTCCAAGATTCTAGTGGGCGTGTTCTTGTGTGTATTCGCACGGGAGTCCCTCCGTCCCTCGATTACCAGCGTCAGCAGTACAGCCAGCGAATCGTCCTAATCCGCAGCAACCAACCTCGCAACGGGCCTGCTCGGCATGATGGGCAATAAGGGCGGCGTCGGAGTGCGCATGAACATCAACGACTCCTCTCTCTGCTTCGTGTGCGTGCACATGGCGGCGCATCGCGAGAAGGTTTCTGAACGGAATTCGGAGTTTCATCGACTTCTGAACGAGTTGTCCTTCCCGCTTGCTACGGCGCCTGACAAGGAACCGGAGCTCGTGCCGATTGCTGCGCACGATATCATCTACTGGGCAGTTTCATCCGAGGCGTTTCATCGATAGTTGGGCGATTTGAATTACCGCATCACTTCGGACGTTCCCGACTCGGTTGTCTTCGACTACGCAAAGAACGACTTCCAACGCCTCCTTTCGCGGGATCAACTGCTCGTGTCGCAGAATGCCGGATTTGCGTTCGTCGGCTTCACCGAACCGCCCATCACCTTCCCGCCAACATACAAGTACATCCGCGGAAGCTCGCAATACGACGACCGCAAGGAGAAGAAGATTCGTGCGCCGTCTTGGTGCGACCGGATTCTGTACTGCCTTCACGACGCGTCCAGCTCGACAGAAGTGTCGCGCATCACGGTGGTGGACTACAACCACGTGCCGTCCATGGTCACCTCGGACCACAAGCCGGTGTTCCAACGTGCGGTGGTGCTGGTGAAGAAGTACGATGAGGAGTGCATGCGACGCTTGCGCGAGGCGACGGAGGAGGTGCTGCAGAAGGGTAATGATGGAGGCGTGCCGCCTGTGTTGGTTTCGAGTACAGAGCTCGACTTTGGTGAGATCCAGTACAAGGTTGGTGCGCACCAGATTGTGCAGATCCGCAACGATAGCGACTCGAACGCATACTACCGCTTCCTGCCGAAGGACAAGGAGAATCACGTGATTTCCTCGCTGTTCTCGCTATCGACGCTGTTCGGCGTGATTCTGCCCCGTCAGACGCTGTCTCTGTCCATCGAACTCTTCATCGATCGCTCCAACATCAAGGTGGTATCAGCGCAGGCGTATGAGGCATAGTCGGTTCAGAACGGGGAGATCAATGAGATGATTGCCTTCCGCGTGGACAACGAACAAGATCACTACATCACACTCAAGGCACGGTTCTTAGCCACCTCCTTCACGCGGTCCGTACAAGAACTCGTGCGCACCAGTCATCCTGGTTGTCCCACCCAATGGAAATGACGCCTAGCACGAGCCAACGAGACAGTGGATTGGACTCAGTCGCCACTGCGTGTGGTGCCCCAAGAATTGTGGTGCATGGTGGACTGCCTGTACCGTCACGGCATGATGACGCCCAGCCTGTGGAGAGTTCCTTCCTCTCCGCCGGCTCTCGCGGCGATTCGAGAGTGTCTGGACACGGGCAAGACGCTGGAAGGAGCCAAGTGGGAGAGGAGGGGAGGAGTGAGGGGTAGTGTGAGTGACGTGGCGAACACACTGGTCGAGTGGTTGGAATCTTTGGGATCCCCCATCATCGACGAATCCTTCTTGATGGGCATGGAGACGGTGCAGGATCTGACGTGCTCCTTTGTGGATACGTTGTTGGCGATGGTGATGGGATGATGATGCTAATGACGAGTAGCACCATCGCGAGAACCGAAACGTGTTCATCTACGTGATGAAGTTCCTGCAAGAGATTCTGCAGTACTCTCAGTGGAACCAGCTCGATGTTGATTTCCTCGTCATTCTCTTTTCGCATGCTTTCCTTGGTCTTCCGATGAACGCTGAAGCCAAGAATGAGGAGACGGCGGCCGTCTGGAACACCGTGATGGCGATCATCCGCTTCTTGCTGACTCCCCCTATGGAGGGAGTTGCGAAGGAGGAGGACAAGGAATCCGAGTCAGATGATTAGTGTACGTGTTTTTCATTCCACGGTTGTTCTGTTTGTTCCTTCTAAACTCGTTTTGGAGTGTTGTAGATGAGGGGATTGTGAGGGATAGAGGAAAGGGTGAAAACGACAGTGATGATTCATGTTGAGAGGATCATCGTCTTATCCCTCCTGAAAGCATATGCACCAATGTAGAAAGGATAGTGATGACAACTCACTCTTTTTGTTCCTTACTTTGGTATTGAAGTAATCAACATGTCTTCCGGGACTGGTAGGATGGAGGTGAGACAACTAATCCAATAGACATTCATCGTCTTGGAAAGAGGCAGATGGACTATCTTGCCTCCATGCAGAATAACGTTGCTACGGAAGCCACCTCTGCTTATGGCAAGAAGCTTATGCAAAAAATGGGATGGAGTGAGTGAGGCGTTGGCGTTTTGCGTTATTGCGTAGTGGAGAAGGTTTGGGAAAGGATGGAACGGGTATCAAGAAGAGCATTGTGATAAAGAAGAAGGACAATGAGGAAGGCGTTGGTGTAGCGTGTTTTCGTGATGGGTAGGTTGGATTCAAGGAGCAACAAAGCAATCGATGGAACGACACATGGTGGTTCAATGCCTATGATAGCGCGGCGAAAAAGTCGGGTCGATCATCCACCTCGGATTCTGACTCCGATTCCGATTCGGATGACTCCAGTAACGGAAAGCAAAAGGTGTATACGGGTAAGAATCGACAGAAGAGTTGAACCTAGATGCGGAGTTGTTTGCCGCCTGCAAAGGCCGTCGTTTAGGTATGAGAGCGAGAAAGAGTCAGGTAGTGTGCGTGTCGTTGTGATTAGAAATAGAAGGGCAAGTGGGAGCGATGTGAGGATCCTTCGACCTTGCCTTCCATCGGGAAGACCATTTATGATGACGAGAAGAAGAAGCATAAGAAGCATCACAAGAAGCATCATGAGAAGGACAAGAAGGACAAGAAGGACAAGAGCAAGTAATCATTCATCCCTTTACGCCCCTCCTTGTTGCCACACAATTCTCACCAAGATGTTCCTGTTCTGCTCAAAGTGCTCAAAACTCGTGCGGAAATGCAATACGGAGAAGCACGCAAAGAAATGCAAGGAGGGACTGTTCAAATGCTGTGATTGTGGTCAAGAGATGAAACAAGAGGATATCGCGAACCACACGTCCTGCTCTAACGCGATTCGAAGCACTCGTCCCTCCCTTTTCAACCCCAACTCGGTTTTCTCCTTCCTCCTATTTTAATGCATAGAAGACAGTGAATTCGAACTTGGACATGCTTCTGGTTGTTGACAGAGTTGCGTATGACAACAAAGATGAAGCATTGAAGCCTGTCCTGGAAAAGCTGTGCACGGTGGACTGTTTGCCGCAGAAGAAGGAGGGATTCGTGAACTATGTCTCGAATTTTGCAAAAGTGGACAAGAAAACGGCAGAGAAGGTGTGGGAGCTGATTGTTGCGTGCAAGGAGAAGCAGCGAAAGTCCAAGCTGGACTACACTGAGACGATTGTGTGGTACACTTCATCGATCTAAGAACTAGAAGAATCTCGGAAAGGAAAAGAAACCCAAGAAGGAGAAGAAGGTCATGAAGAAGTCCAGAAAGAGCGAGGATTCAAAGCTGGAGAAGCAGGTGAAGCATCTCATCGCGCTGAAGAAGGAGGCAGGCGCTTTGCTACGCTGTCACAAATAGTCCATAAAGGATCTGGATGAGCTGAAGAAGGCGGTCGTGAAGGGGATCAGCGAGAGAAACCCGCTCGTCAGTTCCGCGGAAATCGAGACCCTTTTTGACGCGAATGTGCGTGTGTTTTTGTGTCGCTGATGCGTAGGTGGGGAAGAGCTCCCAGTGAATTCGTTCTTAACAGAAGCATATCTGTGAGTACGTGTAGTTTTAGCGAGTGTTTGTTTCATTCTTTTTTTCAGGATGTGGACACTGGCATCAATGGAGCCCGTGGATGCGGGGTTCCTTTCCGTCCTCCCGCCCCTCGTCGCGTTGGTTCTCGCGTTTATCACGAAGGAGGTCATCACCTCCATCCTCTCCGGCGTGTTCGTGGGAACGATCACCTACACGGTGATGAAGCGTCTCCCGATCTATAACGCGATCTCCATCGTCATTTCGCTGCTGGTGGAAAAGATGTCGGAGGAAATGGAAATGGTCATCTTCATCACGCTCCTGGGCGGTCTCATCATCATCATGAAAAATTCCGGAGGTGCCAGAGCGTACGGTATTTGGGCCATTCAGAGAGTAAAGACGCGCATCGGCACCGAGTTCAGTGCGATGTTCATGTCCTTCATCTTCTTCGTGGATGACTACTTCAATTGCCTCACGACCAGCACGGTCCTCAAGCCTCTCGCCCGCTCGAACGCCGTTTCCATGGAGAAGCTCGCGTTCATCATCCACGCCATCGCGAACAACGTCTGCCTGCTCGTGCCCTTCTCGAGCTGGGCGGCTGCGATCGCCTCGAACATCAAGGACGCTGGAATATCCGGCGGTCTGTCCGTGTTCATTCGCTGCATCCCCTACAACTTCTACCCCGTCCTCATCATCTTCTTCGTGTTCCTCCTGATCGTGTTCAACGTCGACTACGGATCCATGCGGTACTACGAGGAGCTGTGCAAGCTACGCAACGGCAATCGCATTCATCGCATCGATTCCATCATCACCCCGCGCAGCGAGGACGAGAAGGAGGGGTCCGTCTGGGACCTGATCGTGCCCATCCTCCTCCTCATCGGCTTCACCTTCCTCTTCATGCTCTGTACGGGCGGTTACTTCACCAACCCCAAACTCTCCATTCTCGAAGCCTTCATGGAAGGCGACGCAGTGCTGTCACTCAGCATGGCCACGCTCTCCACGCTGCTCTGCTGCGTCCTGCTTCTGGTTCCCCGTAAGCAAATGACCTTCAACGGCTTCGTGGAGAGCGTCAAGGAGGGCGCACAGTACATGGCCCCCACGATCATCATCCTCGCGGTTGCCTGGACGATGAGCGGCGTGACGAACGAGCTGCTGGGCACGGGCGAGTATCTCGGCATGCTGATCACCAAGTTCAAGATCCCGGTCGCCTTGCTGCCCACCGTGTTCTTCCTGCTCGTTGCAGTCACCGCCTTTGCGCTGGGCAACGCTTGGTGCTGTTTCGGTATCTTCATTCCCATCGCCTCCAAGATCTGCATGATCACTGCGCCCAACTCTCTCATTCCTACGCTTGCTGCCGTTATGGGCGGAGCCGTCTTCGGCGATCAGGCATCGCTGCTTTCGGAGACGACCATCCTTCTCGTGTCCACGATGGAGTGCACGACCCAAAGCCACTTCAAGACGCAGCTGCCGTACCTGCTTACTGTGTTTGTCGTGAGTCTGGTGTCCTATGTGGTGTGCGGGTTCACCCAGAACAATTTACTAGCGAGCTGGGTGGTTGGACTCGCGATGATGCTGATCGGGATGGTGGTGATGTACTTTGTGTATCCGCACCTGAAGACGAGTCAGAAGGACATGTACTACGACAACGAGGACGAGACGAAGAAGGGTCTCAGGGACGACCAGGCGATTGACGACGATTTCTTAAAGTCCCTCATGTACAATGATAGTCTGATTTAGAAGCATAGTTTGATTAACGCTTGGATTTTGAGCCGTTCTGTTTGTTGAAACCCTGTTTCTCGCCGGATTCGCATCCGAAATGAGCAAAAGCCATTCCACGGCGGAATTCCAAAGCAGGGAGAAATCACCTGCGCGTGTCAGCCTTCTCAAACGGCGAATTCGGCAGTGAATCCCTCATTGGGTGTATGCTTTTCATATTAACGTTATGAGCGAGCTGCAGATATACAGAAGAACCTATATTCCCCCACTGCCCACGATCCTGACGAAGGACGTGGAGGTGAAGAAGTGCGAAGCGCTGGGCGCGGCCGGCGACCATGGTAGTTTTGTAGATGATATAGGGATAACGGGTAGATAAAATCAAAGCGCTGTTTCCGTGCACCTACGGACTTCCGCGTGTGGAGTACAAGGAGTGCGAGGGCAAGGTGTGGAGACCGGTGAACATCG
>QWCN01006579.1_pt1 | contig 10627 bp, 11 predicted proteins | sample 1972711 | NCBI WGS metagenome assembly QWCN01 (sample SAMN09866707, study PRJNA288562) | Human gut metagenome isolate term1_stool, whole genome shotgun sequencing... | isolation source: gut | host: Homo sapiens | place: USA: California | reverse complement strand
GGACGCTGTTTTTGAAGTCATAGTGCGGCAGCTCCACCTCCTCGCCCGCCAGCAGCTTGCCGAGCTGCTCCTGGAAAAACGGCACGTCGACGCGCGACGGGCGCTCGAGGTCCAGCTCGTTGCGGCTGAAAAGCTCCAGCTCCCGCTCCGTGAGCGGGCAGAAATAGTCGTCCATGGAGAGCGTGTGCGTCTCCATGCCGCGGCGGTCCAGCTCCCGCTCGATGAGCAGGGCGGTCGTCGTCTTGCCGGAGCCGGACGGCCCCGCCAGCAGCACGGCCGGGCGCTCCTGCGCATGGGCGGCGATGAGATCGGCCGCGCGGACGATCTGCTGTTCATAAAGTCTGCGGTCATGCTCCAGCACCGCGGCGGGGTCCTGCGCAAGCAGGGCGCTGAGCTGATCGGTCGTCATAGGGCGTTCCTCCTCTGGGTCCCGGAAAAGCCGGGACGTGTTTCCTTCCAGTATAGCACAACGCGCGGGAAAATGTTGACGGATTTCTGATTTTTGTGCAAATTGCCGGTTCTTTCGACAGCCCGCCGCATGCCGCGGCAGGGCCTTGCATTCCATAACCATCTCCTCTATAATATAAACTGCATGACTGTGGTTAGGAGAAAGAAAGCAATGAGTAGTTTGAAGGAAAACAAAATGGGCACGATGCCCATTGGGCGGCTGCTGCTGACCATGGCGCTGCCGATGGCCCTGTCCATGCTGGTGCAGGCGCTTTACAACGTGGTCGACAGCGCCTTTGTCGCGAAAATTTCGGACGTTAATCAGGACGCACTCAACGCCGTTTCGCTGGCCTTCCCGGTGCAGAACATCATGATCGGCATCGCAACGGGCACGGCCGTCGGCGTCAATGCCCTGCTGTCGCGCGCGCTCGGCGAACGCGATGCGGACATGGTGAACCGCTCCGCCCTGAACGGCGTCTTTCTTGCCGGACTGGGTATGCTGCTCAGCGCCCTGTTCGGCATTTTCTGCGCAGAGCTCTTCATGCGCTCCCAGACGTCGAACGAAGCCGTCATTGCCTACGGCACGGCCTATATCCGCATCATCACGATCGCCTCGTTCGGCATTTTCGGCGAGATCATCTTCGAGCGCCTGCTCCAGTCCACGGGCCGCACGATCTACACCCTCTTCACACAGGGCACCGGCGCGGTCCTGAACATCATTTTTGACCCCATCCTCATCTTCGGCCTGTTCGGCCTGCCGCGCATGGAGGTCGCCGGTGCAGCCGTGGCCACGGTACTCGGCCAGATCGTGGCGTTTATTCTGGCCATGATCCTCAACCACCGCAAAAATCCGGACGTCCGCCTGCATCTGCGCGGCTTCCGCCCGGACTGGAAGCTCATCGGCCGCATTCTGGCCATCGGCGTGCCGTCCATGATCATGGTCGCCATCGGCTCCGTGATGTACTACGGCATGAATCTCGTGCTCATGCGCTTTGAGCACGTCCGCGTGGGCCTCGGTGAGGTCGGCACGGCCGTCTTCGGCGCATACTACAAGCTGCAGAGCTTCATCTTCATGCCGGTGTTCGGCATCAACAACGCCGCGCTGGCTATTGCGGCCTATAACTACGGCGCGCGGAAGCCGAAGCGCATCCTCGGCGTGCTGAAGTGCGGCATCCTCGGCGCAACGGCGCTGATGGTGATCGGCGTGGCGGCCTTCCAGCTCATCCCGCAGGTCCTGCTCGGCCTGTTCAACGCCAATGCGGACATGCTGGCCGTCGGCGACCCGGCGCTGCGCACCATGAGCCTCGCCTTCGTGTTCGCAGGCGCGTGCATCATCGTCGGCGGCGTGTTCCAGGCTCTCGGCAACAGCGTCTACAGCATGATCGTCTCCATCGCGCGCCAGCTGGTCGTGCTGCTTCCGGTGGCCTACCTGCTGTCGCTTTCCGGGAACATCGACGCCGTCTGGTTCGCCTTCCCGATCGCGGAGGTCGCCTCGCTGGCGATGACGGTCATCCTGTTCCTCCGCCTGTATCGGAAGAAGATCCGCCCGCTCAGCCGGATGCCGGCGGCAGAATAAGCGAGAAGGAGGAACGGCCCGATGGTCATTCTGCTGAAACAGCATGCCCCGCAGGCGGAGCAGGAGCGCCTGCTTGCCTGGCTGCGGGAGCTTGGCGCGGAGGTCCGCGTCACCGGCACGCCGGAGCGGCCGTTTTTCTGTCTGACGGGCGACATTTCCCGCATCGACCCGAGCCTTGCGGCGCGCTTCCCGGCTGTGGAGGACGTCCTCCGGCTGACGGAGCCGTACCCCCTGTGCAGCCGCCGCCTGCACCCCGAGCCGACGGTCGTCTCCGTGGGCGGCGCGCGCTTCGGCGGCGGGAACTTCGGCCTGATCGCAGGGCCGTGCGCCGTGGAATCGGAGGAGCAGATCTTTACAGCGGCCCGGCAGGCCAAGGCCGCGGGCGTCTGCCTGCTGCGCGGCGGGGCATTCAAGCCGCGCACCTCTCCCTATGATTTTTCCGGGCTGGGCGCCGAGGGGCTGCGCCTGCTCATCGCCGCCGGGCACGAGACGGGGCTTCCCGTCGTGTCCGAGCTGATGAGCACCGCCCAGCTCGACGCATTCGCCGATGTGGACGTCATCCAGATCGGCGCGCGCAATATGCAGAATTTTGACCTGCTGCGGGCGCTCGGCCGCAGCGAAAAGCCGGTGCTGCTCAAGCGCGGCGTCGGCGCAACGCTGCAGGAGCTTCTGCTGAGCGCGGAGTATCTTCTGGCGGCGGGCAACCCGCGCGTGATGCTCTGCGAGCGCGGTATCCGCACGTTCGACACGTTTACGCGCGGCACGCTCGACCTTGCGGCCGTGCCCGCCCTGCATGAAATGACCCATCTCCCCGTCCTCGTCGACCCAAGCCATGCGGCCGGGCGCGCGGCCCTTGTGACGCCGCTGGCGCTGGCTGCCGCGGCCTGCGGGGCCGACGGCGTGATGGTGGAGATGCACCCTGACCCGCTGCACGCCCGGTGCGACGGGGCGCAGGCTCTGCTGCCGGAGGAGCTGGCAGCGCTGTCACAGCGGCTGCACGCCGTGCGGGAGGCCTGCAGATGAAGATCGACATTCCCGTTTCGCAGCCCTACCGCGTGGACATCGCGCCGGGGCTGCTGGACGACCTCGGCCGCTATGTTTCCTCGGGAACGGCGGCCCTTGTCGTAACCGAGGAGCATGTGGCTCCGCTCCTGCTGGAGCGCGCCTGCCGCGCACTGCGTGCTGCCGGCGTGCGCGCCGTTCCGGCCATCCTTCCCGCCGGGGAGGAGACCAAGTCGCTGGCGCAGTATGCCGCCCTGCTCCGTAAGCTGGCCGAGGCGGGCCTGACCCGCGCCGACACGGTCGTTGCGCTCGGCGGCGGCGTCATCGGCGATCTGGCGGGCTTTGCGGCCGCGACATGGCTGCGCGGCATCCGTCTGGTGCAGGTGCCGACGACGCTGCTTGCCATGGTGGATTCGTCCGTCGGCGGTAAGACGGCCATCGACCTGCCGGAGGGCAAAAACCTCGTCGGCGCGTTCCATCAGCCCGCCGCCGTCGTGTGCGACCCGCAGCTGCTGGACACGCTGCCGCCCGCCATCCTGCGCGACGGCTGCGCTGAGGCGCTGAAGACGGCCGTGCTGTTCGACCCGGACCTGTTTTCCCATCTGGCCGCGCGCGGCACGGACTTCGACCGCATGACGGTCCTGCCCCGCTGCATCGCCTGCAAGCGGGACGCCGTGTGCGCCGACGAATTCGACCGCGGTGCGCGGCAGCTGCTGAACCTCGGCCACACGGCCGGGCACGCCATCGAGACACTCAGCGGCTACCGCATTGCGCACGGCCATGCCGTGGCCATCGGCCTTGCCATAATGGCGCGGGCCTTCTGCCGCGATGCCGCAGAGATCGAGGCTGCGCTCATAAAGCTCGGCCTGCCCACCCGAACGGAATTTTCGCCGGAGCAGCTGGCACAGGCCGCGCTGGCGGATAAAAAGCGCGCGGGAGAGCGCATCACGCTCGTCATTCCCCGCGCCATCGGCGACTGCGTGCTCCGGGAGGTCCCGGTGGACACGCTGCCGGATATTTTTGAAAGAGGAATGTGACATGGAGCTGTTCCTGCCGCACGGCCCGCTCGGCGGGCGAGTTGCCTCCATTGCGTCAAAATCGCAGCTGCAGCGGCTGCTGCTGTGCGCCGCGCTGGCCGACCGCGAGACGGTCGTGCACGGCGCTTCGGACGCCGCGGACGTGCAGGCAATGTGCCGCTGCCTGCGGGCGCTCGGCGCGCGCGTGACGGCGGACGGAAAGACACTGCGGGTGCAGCCGGTCACGGAGCAGGCGCACGGCGCGGCGGATTGCGGCGAAAGCGGCGCAACGCTGCGCTTTTTGCTGCCCGTGGCGGCGGCGCTCGGGAAGCATACAGCGTTTCATCTGCACGGCCGTCTGCCGCAGCGGCCGCTCGGCCCGCTGTGGGACGCGCTGGAGCTGCACGGCGTCCGGCTGAGCCGCCCCGCGCCGGGCGAGCTTCTCTGCGCGGGCAGGCTGGAAAGCGGCCGCTTTGCGCTGCCGGGGGATGTTTCGTCCCAGTTTTTCTCCGGCCTGCTGTTCGCCCTGCCGCTGCTGGATGGCCCCTCGGAGCTGATCGCCGTCACGCCGCCGGAATCGGCGGGCTATATCGCCATGACGCTTGCGGCACTCCGGCGCTTCGGCATCGCCACGGAGCCGCTCCCGGACGGCTGGGCCGTTCCCGGCGGGCAGCGCTACCGCTCCCCCGGTGCGGTCCGGGCGGAGGGCGACTGGTCGAACGCGGCCTTCTGGCTTGCGGCGGGCGCGCTCTCGCGGCCGGTGACGGTCACAGGCCTGCAGGCAGATTCTGCGCAGGGCGACCGCGTGATTCTGGAGTATCTGCGCCGCTTTGGCGCAGAAGTTGAGCAGAACGCAGACGGCGTGACGGTCCGTCCCGCGCCGCTGCGCGGCTGCAGCCTCGACGTGCGCAGCACGCCCGATCTGGCCCCGCCGCTGGCCCTGCTGGCGGCCTGTGCCGCCGGGACGACGCGGATCACGGGCGCGGCAAGACTGCGCTATAAGGAAAGCGACCGGCTTGCAAGCATCTCCGCCGCACTGCGCGCTCTCGGTGCAGACGTGTGGGACCTGCCAGACGGGCTGGAGATCGCAGGCGGCAGGCTGACAGGCGGCACGGTGGACGCCTGCGGCGACCATCGCATTGCCATGCTGGCCGCGATCGCCTCGGCACGCTGCGATGTGCGGCTGCGCGGGGCGGAATGTGTGGAAAAATCGGACCCGCATTTCTGGCAGACGCTTGCCGGACTGCGGGAGGGAACGGAGGAGAGCAGATGAGCAGCGGCTTCGGAACGGTGCTGAAATTACAGCTTTTTGGTGAATCGCACGGCCCGGCCGTGGGCATGTGCCTCGACGGCTTCCCCGCGGGCTTCCGGCCCGAACTTGAGGCCCTGCAGGCCTTTCTGGACCGGCGCGCGCCGGGGCGCAGCGCCCTGACGAGCGCCCGCCGCGAGGCGGACCGCCCGGAATTCCTGAGCGGCCTTGCGGACGGCCTGACCTGCGGCGCGCCGCTGACGGCCGTGCTGCCCAACGGCGACGCCCACCCGGCGGACTATGCCGGGCTGGAGGATACGCCCCGTCCGTCGCACGCGGACTACCCCGCCACCGTAAAATTTCACGGTGCACAGGCCGCCTCGGGCGGCGGGCATTTCTCCGGGCGGCTTACCGCGCCCCTGTGCGTGGCGGGCGGCCTGTGCCTGCAGCTGCTGGCGGCGCAGGGCGTGGAGATCTTCGCCCACATCGCGCAGATCGGGAGCATCCCGGACCGCGCGTTCGATCCCCTTGCGCCGAAGCGGCCGGGCAGCGGCTTTCCGGTGCTGGACGCCGCGGCAGGCGCGGCCATGCGCGCGGAGATCACGGCGGCGGCAGCGGCAGGGGACTCCGTCGGCGGCGTGGTGGAATGCGCGGTGACGGGCCTGCCCGCCGGAGTCGGCGCGCCGATGTTCGGTGGGCTGGAAAACCGGCTGGCGCAGGCGCTGTTCGCCATCCCCGCCGCGAAGGGCGTGGAGTTCGGCAGCGGCTTTGCGGGCGCAGCCCTGCGCGGCAGTGAAAACAACGACCCCTATTACATGGAAAACGGCGCGGTACGCACACGCACGAACCACGCGGGCGGCATCCTCGGCGGGCTTTCCACCGGCATGCCGGTTTTATTCCGCGCAGCCTTCAAGCCCACGCCGTCCATCGCCCTGCCGCAGCAGACGGTGCGCCTGTCGGACGGCGCGCCCGTCACGCTGGAGCTGCGCGGGCGGCACGACCCCTGCATCGTCCCGCGCGCCGTGCCCTGCGTAGAGGCTGCAGCTGCGCTTGCGGTGCTGGACGCCGCACTGGAGGCACGAATATGGAAGCTTTGAACGATCTGCGGCAGGATATCGACGCGCTGGATGCGCAGCTCGCGGCCCTGTACCGCCGCCGGATGGACGTGGCCGCGCGCATTGCAGCCGTGAAGCGGGAGCAGGGCCTGCCGGTCCTGCAGCCCGAGCGGGAGCGGGAAATCCGTGCCCGGCTTGCGGAGCTGGCCGCCCCGGCCCTGCAGCCCGGTATGCAGGCCTGGTTCGGGGCTCTGCGCGCCGCGAGCCGCGACTGGCAGGAGGGTCTCCCCGCCCCCGGCGCGAGCCTGCGCTGCGGCCTGCTGGGCGAACACCTGCGCCACAGCTATTCCCCGGAAATTCACGCCATGCTCGGCGCGTATTCCTATGACCTGTTCGAGATCCCGCCGGAGGGGCTGGCGGACTTCCTGCACGGCGCGGCGTGGGACGGGCTGAACGTGACCATTCCCTATAAACGCGCCGTCGTGCCGTTCTGCGCGGCGCTCTCGCCCATGGCAAAGCAGACCGGCAGCGTGAACACGCTCGTCCGCCGGGCGGACGGCACGCTGTACGGCGCGAACACGGACGCGGGCGGCTTCCGCCTGCTTCTGAAGCGGGGCGGCGGCATCGCGCCCGGCGAAAAGGCTCTTGTGCTCGGCTCGGGCGGGGCCTCGCAGACGGCGCAGGCCGTGCTGCGGGCAGAGGGGGCCGAGGTCGTCGTGATCTCGCGGCGCGGGCCCGTGACCTACGACATGATCGAGCAGCATGCGGACGCGCGGCTCGTCGTCAACGCGACGCCCGTCGGCATGTATCCCGAAAACGGCGTCTCGCCGCTCGACCTGCGGCGCGTGCCGCAGTGCCGGTGCGTGCTGGACCTTGTGTATAACCCCGCGCGCACGGCCCTGCTGCAGCAGGCGGAGCGGCTCGGCCTGCGGGCCGAAAACGGCCTTTCCATGCTGGCGGAGCAGGCCCGCTGCGCGGCGGAGCTGTTTTTGCAGCGGCCCATCGACCCGGCGCGCACGGCGGCCGTCACGGACGCGCTGCAGAAGCGCATGCGCAGTCTCATCCTCATCGGCATGCCCGGCGCGGGCAAGACGACCGTCGGCCGCCTGCTGGCACAGCGGCTGGGCCGCGACTTTTTCGATGCGGATGACGAGCTGGTGCGGCGCTTCGGCTGCGATATCCCGACATTTTTCGCGCGCGAGGGCGAGGCTGCCTTCCGCGCAGAGGAGACGGCCCTGCTGGCGGAGCTGGGCAGGCGTTCCGGCTGCGTCATCGCCACGGGCGGCGGCTGCGTCACCCGGCCTGAAAACGAGCCGCTGCTGCGGCAGAACGCGGCCGTCATCTGGCTGCAGCGCGCGCTTGACCGGCTGCCCATCTCGGGGCGGCCCGTGAGCTGTTGCACGCCGCCGGAGGTCCTCTATGCGCAGCGCGCCGCGGCCTACGCCCGCTTTTCCGACGGCACGGCCGACAACAACGGCACGCCGGACGAGACCGTCCGGCAAATTCTGGAGGCATGGACATGAACATTCTGGTGCTGAACGGCCCGAACCTCAACCTGCTGGGCCTGCGCGAGCCGGAGCTTTACGGCCGCGAGGACTATGCCGCCCTCGAGCGCTTCATCCGCGCGGCGGCACAGGAGGCCGGGGCCGCGGTCACGATCCGGCAGAGCAATTACGAGGGTGAGCTTGTGACGTGGGTGCAGCAGGCCCACGGCGTGTTTGACGGCCTCGTCATCAATGCCGCCGCCTATACGCACACGTCCGTCGCCCTGCTCGACGCGCTCAAGGCCGTCCGTCTGCCTGCGGCCGAGGTCCATCTGACGGACATCGACGCGCGGGAGCCGTTCCGCCGCATTTCCTACGTCGGCATGGCCTGCGGCGCGCACTTCAAGGGCCTCGGCTTCGAGGGCTACCGCCGCGCCATCCGCTGGCTCTGCGGTCTATAAAAAGCGCGCCGTCAGCGCAGCGACCAGAAACCCCGTCAAATCGGCGATGAGCGCCGCGGGCACGGCATAGCGCGTGCGGCGGATCCCGGCCGCGCCGAAATAGACGGAAATGGTGTAAAACGTCGTCTCCGTACTGCCAAGCACAACGGCGGCCGTCCGGCCGATGAGCGAATCCGCGCCATACTGCGCCATGAGGTCCGCACCGACGGCCAGCGCCGCGCTGCCGGAGACCGGCCGCAGCAGCAGGAGCGGCAGAACCTGCGGCGGCAGGCCGAGCACGCGCGCGGCGGGCGTAAGCCAGCGGGTAAGCAGGTCCACGGCCCCGGAGGCGCGCAGCAGATGCACGGCCGTCAGCAGCATGACAAGGGCCGGAACGATGGACACGAGCAGGCGCAGGCCGTCCAGCCCGCCCTCGAGCAGGGCGGCATAGAGGTCCTGCCGCCGTGCGAGCGCCGCAACGGCCACGGCGGCCAGCAGCATCGGAATGAGCAGGTCAAGCACGGCTCGCCCTCCCGAAGAGGAACGCCGCGAGCAGCCCGGCCGCCACGGAGCACACAGACGTGAGCCAGACAGCGGGCAGGATGTCGAACGGCGCGGCGGCCCCGTTTGCCGCCCGCACGGCCGCAACGGTCGTGGGCAGCAGCTGGATGGACGCCGTGTTCAGCACGATGAGGCGGCACATCTCGTCCGTGGCGCGGGCGCTGCCGGAGCGCTGCTGCATCCGGCGCACGGCGGCGATGCCCATGGGCGTGGCCGCATTTCCAAGCCCCAGCAGGTTGGCCGCAACATTGGCCGTCAGGTAGCCCATGGCCGTCTCGTCCTGCGCCGTCTGCGGGAACAGGCGGCGGAAGACCGGCCGGGCAAGCCGGGCCAGCGCCCGCATGCCCCCCGCGCGCTCAAGCGCCTTTGCCGCCCCGCTCCACAGGCACAGCGCCCCGGCAAGGCCGAGCGCCAGCCGGATCGCGGAGGCCGCTCCCTCCAGTGCGGCGGCCGTCAGCGCGCCGGTCTGCCCCGTGAGCACCGCCGCGCCGAGCGCAAGCAGCACCATTCCCGTCCAGATCCATCCCATGACCATCGTGTACCCCTCCCGGACATCTTCTGTAGCACTATATGGAAAGCTTTTCCGAATTTTGCATAAAGAGCTTGACAGAGTTAGACAAAATGCTATAATGAAGATGTAATCTGACCGGATTCTGCGCAAAAACAGAAATGGGGGGACTGCGCAATGAGAGCAATGGGTATCATCCGAAGACTGGACGAACTGGGCCGCGTTGTGATCCCGGTGGAAATGCGGCGCATGCTGGACCTGGCGGACCGCGACATGGTGGAGATCGCCGTGGACGGCGACCGGATCGTGCTGCAGAAGCACACGCCCCGCTGCGTGTTCTGCTGCCGCACTGAAGCGCTGGTCGAATATCACAACCGGCGCGTATGTGCGTCGTGCATGCGCGAGCTGAGCGCCATGGGCGGCGGAACAAAGGTCGCGCGGCGGCGCACGGAGGACTGAACCGCTCCGTCTCCCCTCTCGCCGCGCCGAAACGGAGAAAAAGCAATGAAGGATATCCCGGTCTTTTCCTGCCCGGACGGCATCGCCACGCTGATCCTGCGTGAGGTCCCGTTCCGCGGCGAGGGCTATATACTGGTACGCGGCGTGTTCGGCACCCTGGAGGGTCTGCTTGCCGAATGCGCAGGCTTCTGCCGCGCCGCAGGTGCGGAGCGGCTGTTTGCCGCGGGCGAAGCGGATTTTTCCGGCTATCCGGCCGCCATCCGCATTCTCGGGCGCAGCGCGCCGCGGGAGTCGCTGCTGCCCGCACCGGAGGCGGTGCGCCTTGTTCCCGTCACGGGGGAAACGGCAGCGGACTGGGCGCGGGAATACAATGCGCGCTTCCGGGCCGTGCCCGCAGCGGAGAGCTGCAGCCCGGCGGAGGAGCGCGCGCTGGCCGCGGGCGGCGAGGCCCTGTGGATCTGGGACGGTGCGGAGCGCATCGGCCTTGGCCGCGTGCGCGGCAGTGAGCTGCTGGCAGTGGCGGCGCTGCTGCCCGGCGCGGGCGAACGCTGCGTGCGGGCGCTGGCGGCCCGGTGCGCAGGGCCGGAAGTGCGCCTGACGTGCGCAGAGGAGAATACGCGCGCCATGCGGCTGTATGACCGGCTCGGCTTTTCCCGCGGCGCGGAGGAGCGCGTGTGGTTTTCCATTTGATACTGATTCCTGATTAAAACATTTCATCAGGAATCCCGTGCGCTACGCACACTCGCATCGTGCTGACGCACGCTGCGCCGTCTCATGCAGAATCTGACGCGCCCTCGGCGCTATAAAAAGCTTTTAAAGCTTTTTATCAG
>QWCN01006578.1_pt1 | contig 10632 bp, 13 predicted proteins | sample 1972711 | NCBI WGS metagenome assembly QWCN01 (sample SAMN09866707, study PRJNA288562) | Human gut metagenome isolate term1_stool, whole genome shotgun sequencing... | isolation source: gut | host: Homo sapiens | place: USA: California | reverse complement strand
AAACATCTGCTCTAATGCCAGCGCCAACCCCATGCCAAAAGGACTTTTTATCTCTTGCCAGAACAAGATCCCCAACATGACGGTCGTAACGACCGCTAGCAACATTTCCCCATAAGTATCCATAATCTCTTTCATCCCACTTCTCCTCTCTTTACATACAAAATGCCTGTATTGCCAAAAGAAAGACGCCACAAATACTGCCGCCGATGACACTGTAAAAAAGCGCCATCCCATAATCCCGCATAATTTCCTGCATATAGTTCCCCCTTTACCATAAATCCACCGCAATCTTTCTGGTATTTTCCAGATCAAAAAAGGAAATCCCATAGTCATAGGTCAGCGTCATACTTCCATAGGCTGCCTGCTTACTTCCCCCCGGTCGATAAACTTCCACACTAAGGTCATAGTCCATTTCTCTTGCATCTGCCTGACAGGCTTCGATCACATCCTCTGCAAAATGTGCTGCCTCGATCCTTTCGGCACTGGCAGTCAGAAAGGCATTTGCATTTCGCGCTGATACCGATGTCGCCGTAATGCCGATTCCCGTAACCGTCAAAAGCATGAGACAGAAAACCCCGATAAATGATTTTATAATGACTTCCATAAACTTTCCCCTTTCCTACATCTGCAAGATACTGCTTGCCATCATGACATAAAAGAGCATGACCATATCCACTAACATCTTGGCTCCCCCGGTCAACTGCGGTGCTAAAAATAGGGCGTAGAGCCCACCTAAGGCATCCTCGTTTTTCATCTTCTGTGCCTGATCGAAAAGCAGTTGATTTCTACGGATAATATCACTGATCTGGCTGGACGCATTGCCCCCGGTGCCCTCCGACAAAGAATAAAGCATCTTCATGGAGGACTGTACTTCCGGCAGGGCATAGGTCTGCAAAAATGCCAGATAGGGCTCCATGTCTGTCGGTTTCTGCTGCAGATCCTGTATCAGTTGGCGCAGTTCCGGCTTTAAGAGCAGGGGTGCTTCCTCATAGGATTCCATGATCGCCACCTGCACATTTTCACTCTGCAGGAGCAAAGACACTTCTAAGAGCCACTGCGGAAAGACCTTTTGCAGGGCACGGGTCACCTTTCTTTTTGCAATGCCATAGCCCAATTCTCTTTTGCCTGCCGCATCACACCGCTTTACTTTTTCATACTGGCGGAGTAAGTCTTTCTCATCGCAGGTCTTTTTCATACTGCCACTTGCCAGTTTCTTATCCGCCACATAAAAGATCCACAGATCGATCAAAAGCGTGGCAAGGGTTGTGACCTTAACCAGGGCATAATCGGAGATTGTCATAGAAATGCCGTTTGCCACATAGACAAAGGCAGAACACAAAAGCAAAGATACGACGACCGAGACCAAGATCTGCGTTCGCTTTCTCTTTTTCTCCTTTAAAAGTTCATATTCCCGGTCTGCCCACATGCGCCTGGCATCCAGCATCAGTAAGATAGCATCCCCATATTCTCCCCCATTTTGTTCTACCTGCAAGGCAAAACGGTGCATGGTTGCCATCTGCTGCAGGGGATATTCCTGCTCGATACGCGACAGCGCTTTCGCCTCCACCTGATTTTCCCCATAGGTCTTTTCAATATAGGTGATCGCATCCCTGATACATGTATGCATCCTGCCCTTTGCCAAAAGTTTTTCTACATCCTTTAAGGTCACCAGCACCTTGCCCGATTTTTGAAAAGAGTACAAAAACTGCTCCATATAGGTGTTTGCTTCCACAAACTGCAACTGCCCATAGCGGTTGCGATAGAGATTGCGCAGAAAAAAGGGAAACAGAAAGGCACACCAGCCACACAAAAGGACAAGATAGATCCCATCCAGATGAAAATACCGCCCCAGCAAAAGGGCAAATGCCACCACAACACCATACATCCCCAGACTTTTCTTCCAGGAAAAAACATAGCCATATTGATACAATTCATCCCATAGCAACTTTCGCTTCATAATACGTTCCCTTCCTCTCTCCCCATGCATCGGAAATCACTTTTCCATCTTCTACCACGATCTGCACCTGATTTTTTCCATCTTCTCTGGAAAAAAAGCAGACCTGATCGATATATCTGCTGATCTGATAACGCTCCATGCTATCTTCCCAGCCGCGCCTGCGCACCAGAATTCCAACATCAATAAAGGAATAAATATCATTTTCCATGCGTCCGGCATCCCGCTCATTTCCCGCCATATTTAACATACGATCCGGTATCTTTCTCACATCCGACGTGTGCAGAGTCGTCATGCCGTGTACCCCCGTACTCAGACACTCCATCAGATAGACCACTTCCTTAGACCTAGTCTCCGAGAGCATGATCCACTTAGGATTCAGGCGCAGACAGGTCTTGATCGCCTGCGTGTAGTCCATCTGCCGGTTGATCCGCAGTTCCAGACAATCATGGTCTGGATGCATACTGGGATAATGCCATTCCGTCGTATCCTCGATCGTGATCACACGCTCATCCTCCGGGATATAACCGGATAAAAATTTACAGAGTTCCGTTTTGCCCGCTCCCGGTTCGCCTACCACTACAATATTTTTATGGTCTGCCACACAGGACAAAAGCAGGTCTAAAACCTCCTCTTTGCAATAGCCTTCTGCGATCATCTGTCTGGCATGCAGCCGCACATAGGGCAGGGACTTGCGGATGCAGATGCTGCGCCCGGTCAGACACACAGACTCATGCACAATGGTAATGCGCAGACTTGCCGTCTCTGCCTCCAAGACCGGATTTTGCCGGTTGAATGCCTTGCTCACACCATTTGCCACGCGCCCGGTAAACTGGTCCACGAAATCCTGACTTAAGATCAGATCTTTGCATACATGACGACAATTATCGCTGTCCGTGATCCAGACCTCTCTGCCGTTGTAATCCACATCCGTCACATCATCATCGATAATATAGGGATAAAGCGGTCCGAAAAAATCACCACTTTTACCCAATGCGATCATCCGTTCACTCATGTCGTCCCCCTTACAGCGCATTCTTCGTGAAGAAATACGTCAGTAACTGGGAAAAAGCCCCACCGACAATACTGTTTTGATCCTTACCGATCAGTGTCGAAACCAAGATCAACATTGCTCCGATCACAACCACGGTGATCATAGCTGGTCCATATTCTTTAATAATATCCTGCATATTCTCTCATCCTTTCATTTTTGCATAAAAGGACATAAAGCATACCCAAATCGGAATAAGCCGGCGATACGCCGTCGAAAAAAGATGCCATCTCATAAGATGGTGAGATTGATATTAACAAGTCTTTTTCCTTTTGGCAAGACCTTTTTGAATTATTTCAAAAGTCTGACAAAAGCCAATATTATTTTTTCTTTACTCCATCCCTCATATGACCTATAATATATTGCATATTTCGTTGTTGTTATCGGCAGCGACAATTTTTTAGAAAGAAGAGGTATTTCATATGGCACAGAATCCTATCGTAACCATAGAAATGGAAAATGGCGACATCATGAAAGCAGAATTATATCCTGATGTTGCACCAAACACAGTCAACAACTTTATCTCCTTGGTAAACAAGGGCTACTATGATGGTATTATCTTCCATCGTGTGATCCGCGGCTTTATGCTGCAGGGCGGCGATCCGACCGGCACAGGTACCGGCGGTCCTGGCTATTCCATTGCCGGAGAATTTTCTCACAATGGTTTCCAGAATGACCTCAAGCATACACCGGGTGTCCTTTCCATGGCACGCACCATGGTCCCGGATTCCGCTGGCAGCCAGTTCTTTATCATGCACCAGACCAGCCCACACTTGGACGGCGAGTACGCGGCCTTTGGTCAGATCATCGAGGGCATGGATGTAGTCAACAAGATTGCTGAGACCGCAACCGATTACTCTGATCGTCCTTTAGAGGAACAGAAAATGAAAAAAGTGACCGTCGAGACTTTCGGCGTAGATTATCCGGAACCGGAAAAATGCTAATAGGCTAATAAAAAGACAGATGCCTGGGCGCTTATCTTGCACCAGAGCATCTGTCTTTTTTATTGTCATTTTTTATTTATCATCATCCATAAATACCGAGAAAGATGTTTTGCCTAATACATCATTGACAAAGCCTTCGGTATCGTCTCGTACCTCTTTCCAGTCAAGGGCTTCCAGATTATGAATGTAGTCCGCCTGATCGCCGAAAAGATCCGGCAGTCCTTCGGTCACCTTCCTCATCTGCCCTTTAAAATATCCTTTTGCCATCGTATCTCCGTCACAGGTCATGACCATATCCGTAGCCTTCAGGCTAAATCCATCCTCTGCCTCCTGCCATGTGATATGGGATGTCATCTTGTACTGTTTGCCGGTATTGGCATAGTAGGTCATTTCCGCATCGATCCAATGAGAATAGTCGGGATTGCGCACCATCTTCATTTCTACGCGCTCATCGTCCGGCAGTTCATAATACATATAGGCAGTGCCGACATCCTCGCCATCAACGACCATGGATGCACCATCTAAGACATCCGACATATCCACAGAAAGCCTGCGCAAATGGTTGTGCTTGGTCAGATACATGGAGCAGACCACATCATAATCCGGGGCATCAATTCCTAAAAGGTCCCAGATAAACTGTCCACATCCCTGCGGAATGGTGATCACAAACTCCTCACTGACCGTGCCATCTTCATCTTCGATGGTCTTACCCGTCTGATCGATGGAGATCTGCTTGGTCAGGTCTGCAATATCCTGCATATGATCCTTGAACCATGTTTTATCGATATCAGAAGTCAGATCCGGCATTTTCAAAAAGAGATCCTGCCCCGTCGGGAAGGCATAGCCAATATCATCCCCCAAAAGCGGGGCTTCCATGTAGACCGTCTGATCCTCTGCATAAAAATCCAACTCGCCCATATCGACCCACAAAAGATCCATATCCACCTTGGAAGAAATGCGCTTTTGTGCAAAAGACCGCTTGGCATCCACATCAAAATAGATGGAAGATTTTACCTGCTGCATACCGGAAAGTCCTACTTTACCGGTCAGTTCGGTATCTCCATTGCCATAGTCACGGCACATCTCCATAATATCAATATCATGCAAAAGATAGCCCGGATTTTTCAGTGTGACCTCCATAAAATAAATGGAGGATAAAAGTAAGCGGGAACTTGGTTGCTGCGCCCAAGTATAAAATGCCCCACCGGCGACCACGATAAGTGCTGCCAAAATCCCTAATATGATCTTGCCTCTTTTTTTCATAGGCCTTCCCTACCTTGTCTTAAATAAATGGATTATAAAATCTGCTTCCATCATGATATGTAACCACAAGTGCTATGACCATAACGACTAGAGTTACGATCATGACCGCATAGTCTGCTTTTGCAAGTTTGCGCCCCATATACCAGGTACGCTTTTTATTTTTTCCATAACCACGCAACTCCATGGCATTGCTGACCGTGTCGATCCGATCCATACTGGTAAAGATCAATGGGAAAATGATGGCTGACACATTTTTGATTCGATCCATCAGTTTTGCCTTGCCGGACATCTCGATTCCGCGCGCTTCCTGTGCATTTTTGATTTTGTGGAAATCATCCTGCACATCCGGGATATAGCGGAGCGCGATCGCCATCGCATAACCGATATTATAACTTACGCCAAGTTTATTCAATGATGCCGCAAGTTCGGATGGATTGGTCGTGATGATGAACATAAATACCGCCGGCACGATCGTAAAATACTTGAGCACAACATTGAGTTCATAGAACAACTGCTCCTGGGTCACCACCCAGCGGCCGCCCAGACTGTAAAGGATGTGCTCTGTGCCATAGATCTTTGTTCCCTGTCCCGGTGCAAAGATAAAAATAGCCAGAATGTTGATGATCATAAATACCAATATCACCTTAAAAACGGAACCAACCTGTTCCCAACTGGTCTTGGATAGTTTAAACAAGATTAAACTGGTCGCAAGCATAATGGCAAGCACCCTGGTATCATAGGTCAACATACAGGTGATGGTCCATGCCAGAAAGAAGATCAGTTTGGTAACGCCACACAGATCTTCCATCCATGTTCCTTTTTCTTCATATGAAAATAATTTTGCCATTATCTCACCGTCCTTTCGTAGTTGATAAAGCATTCAACAAACGCAGACGGTGACGGGATACCGCATTTTTCTGCCATCTCATAAAGTGAAGTCTGCTTTAAGTATGCCCGATCTGCGATCTGCCCATTCGTCAGGATATTTGCCGGTGTGTCGTCCGCGATCATCTGTCCGTCCGCGATCACAATGGCACGATCCGTATATTCCAGCATCAAATGCATATCATGCGTGATCATAATGATGGTGGTACCAAATTCTTCGTTTACCCGTTTTAAGAATTCCATGATCTCCGTATAGTGACGGTAATCCTGTCCGGCTGTCGGCTCATCTAAGATCATGATCTGTGGGTTCATGACTAAAATAGAAGCAATAGTCACACGCTTCTTTTGTCCGAAACTCAGGGCTGAGATCGGCCAGTTACGGAAAGGATAAAGACCGCAGATCTTGAGTGTTTCATAGACTCTTTCCTTGATCTCATCTTCCGAGACACCGCGCACGGCAAGACCCAAAGCCACCTCATCATAGATCATTGCCTTGGAGATCATCTGATTTGGATTTTGCATGACAATACCGATCTTTTCGCCACGCTCCTTGATGGAAAGCGGTGCGATATCCTGACCATCCAAGAGGATCCTGCCCTTATCCGGCTGCAAAAAGCCACAGATCAGGCTGGAAAGAGTCGTCTTTCCGGCACCATTTTTTCCAACAATGCTGATCATTTCGCCTTTATTTACCGAAAAATCAATATCCTGTAAGATCGGGTGCTTGGCATCATAGGAAAAATCCAAATGCTCTACGGCAAGAGCCACCTGGCTATTTTTTCCCTTTGCCGGTGTCTGGGCACTGGCAAACCATTCCTGTACCTGTCCTTTGTAGGCAGAAAAATCCATGGTCTCCACATGTGCCGGACGATCTTTTTCGGAAATCGTGCAGCCTGCATGCTTCAATGCCGTCACATAAAGCGGTTCACGGATGCCCTCTTTCATCAGTATATCACAAGATAAAAGTTGATCCGGTGTCATATCCGCAACAATCCTGCCATCACCCACGACCACAATACGGTCTACATCCTTATATAAAGCATCTTCCAAACGGTGCTCAATGATAAGGATGGTCTTATTCTGTTCTTTTTGGATGGAATCGATCAATGCGATCGCGCGTTTTCCTGTTGCCGGATCCAAATTGGCAAGTGGCTCATCAAAAAGCAGAATATCCACGTCATCGATCATGACGCCTGCCATAGACACACGTTGCTTCTGTCCACCTGACAATGCTCCCGGTGCATGGTGCAAAAGATTTTTCACATCCACCATATCGGCAATCGCATCCACACGTCTGTGCATCTTTTCTTCTTCCATACAGTCGTTTTCCAATACAAAGGCGATATCTTCCGCTACCGTCAGTCCGATAAACTGTCCATCGGTATCCTGTAATACCGTACCGACCATTTTGGAAAGTCCAAAAATGCCCAGGTCTTTCGGTTCCTTTCCTCCAATATATAACTCACCGGTACTTTCTCCTGCATAAGAAAAAGGAACCAATCCGTTGATGCAGTTGGCAAGTGTTGATTTGCCTGACCCGGATGGCCCTATAATAAGAATTTTTTCTCCGGGATAGACGCTAAGGTCAATATCCCGGAGAGTTGGTTCTACCTGTGAATTGTACTTAAACGAATAATTTTTAAACTCGATAATAGGTTCCACAATCACATTTCCTTTTAATAATTAGTCTTCTTTTGTAAGGCTTGATGACTTTGCACCAATCTTAGTATAACCCATGCCAAGCAGAGTTCCAAGAATTGCTGTAATAATAATATTTGCTACAAATGCACATGCACCCTGTGCAAATACCTTATTGGTAGGCTCTGAATAGATGACAATGTCTAGTACCGGAGCAACGAGAATCCATGCAACCGCATTTGTTACAATCTGTACTATATTAAAAAGTACAATTGCTTTACGATCAAATCCGCCTTCTTTGATCTGATACTTCTTAGCGAAAAGGCCTACGCCGATACCAATCACAGCTTCTGGAATAACCCAGCTCCACCAGATACTACCATAAAACATAGCATCGCCAAGTGCATGACCAAGAATACCTACAATGCCACCAACAACTGGTCCAAATACTGCTGCTAAAAATGCAAGGACTGCTGCTCTTGGCTGTAATGAAGTGTTAGGAATGATTCCCAATGGGATCTGCACCTCTGTAAGCACGATAAAGAGCGCTGTTCCGATACCGGTCGCAACGACTTCTTTAATACCAAACTTTTTCATTGAATTTTCCTCCTTGTTTGTATAATACTGCCTTATTATATGTTATCTTGACATTTTTCTCAATGTCCTTTTACACAAAAAATGCCGCAAATCCGTAGGATTTTTGGCATTTTGCAAGATTTTGCTGTGTTTCCATAGTATTTTGATAGGATTTTGGCAGTTTGGATTTTCTGCGAAAGAATCGAGCGGAGGTGTTACGCGTGTGCTTATTTGAATACAATCAGGAAAAACATATCAAAATGGAAAAAGCAGAGTCCTATCAGGACGGAATCGCCTTAGGGGAAGAACGCGGTAAGCGACTTGGACAGGAAATGGAGCAGGATATCATCAATCGTATGAACCAGTCTTTGATAGCCGATAATCGTCTGGAAGATTTGACGCGCAGTGTTCAAGATCCAATATATCAGGAAGAATTGTTAAAAAATATGGTATCTTGATGTAAGGTATTTCAAAAAGAGCGTAGGGAGATTTCAATCCCTACGCTCTCTTCTTTTGCTCAATTAATACGACAAGATGTAGATTGCGTTATGTGACTAACGCGCTCCCTTAACTCTTAGATTACTGAAGTAATGAACGAACACCCTTCAGCAACAGATGTAAAATCTACAAAACAATCTGATGGAACAACTACCGCAACTAAGTATTTTGCAGACGCAGCAAAGTCAGTTAAAATAACAACTGCAACTGCAAGTGGTATGGTTAGAAGCGAAAATGTAAATGGCACTCTTAACTTCAATTTACATGTAGGTGCAGATTCGTCATCTGACAACAAGATTGGTGTCCAGATTGATGCAATGAGCGCGGCAGGAATTGGTGTTAAGGGTCTTAAAGTTGATACAGAGGATGATGCTACTGCAGCTATTGATACTATTTCACAGGCTATCCAGTCTACACAGGGTGTTCTTTCCTTACTTCAGTAGTCCAAGCGTTAAAACAAGTGTATAATTACATGGAACAATGTATAGCACAAAGTAGTAATTAAGCAAGTGAAAAGAGGTCACTGGGAAATGCTTTTGCAAAACCCTGCGACCTCTTTTAAACTATTTCCAATAGTTAGCCAGCCGATGACAAGCCATTCATCTTTTCTAATCTGATAATACGCTCCGAATGATCGGATACAACCGACTTCAAAACATCTGTATCTGTTTTCATCTGCTCATGGCTCTCGATGGATATTTCATACTTTCTGTACTCCGTATTGACAACCTTGCACAGATCTTTCAGACTCGGCACAACATAATTTTCAAGAAGTAGCTCGACATTTGTCATACGCTCCTTTAAGCCTTGTGTTTCCGTCTTGAGTCCTTGCATCTCTGATTTCAAACTTTGTGTCTCTGTCTTGAGTCCTTGCATCTCTGCCTTCAAACTTTGTGTCTCTGCCTTTTGCTCTGCCATATCTGCCTTTAAGTTAGATACATCCCGCTTTAGCCCTGATACATCCTGCTTTAGCCCTGATACATCCTGCTTTAGCCCTGATACATCCTGCTTTAGCCCTGATACATCCCGCTTTAGCCCTGATACATCCTGCTTTAATCCTGAGATATCAGCCTTGATCGGATTCAACTTTTCATCTAGTTTCTGATCCAGTTTTTCATCCAACTTTTTGTCTAACTTCTCATCCAGCATATCTGACATGACCCTAGTCATGGCGACCAGCAATTCTTCATTTGTCATAACTCTGCCCCCTTTCCTACAAATTCCCCTTGGTAAATAATATCCGTTGATATGCTACTGATTGTACTATCCCCTATCAGAAATTGCAAGAAACTTTTTCATAAATGACACAATGAGTGTATCTTCTTATAAATCCCATTCCGCCTGTCTGGTGTGCAAAAGTTCATGCGACTTATGCGACAGTGGCCGATCTAAGAATTTATCATAAGCCTGGACGATCGCCGGATTTTCATGTGAAAAGCGCAACTGGCTTCCCTTATCCAGCGCATACAACTTCTGTCCACGCTGACATGCCAATTCCAAGCCATCATGGATCGGTTGTCCACCGCCTCCGGCACATCCGCCCGGACAGGCCATCACTTCTACGAAATCATAAGAGACCTCGCCTCTGCTGACGCGCTCCATCAGATTTCTGGCATTTCCCAGTCCACTGACTACGGCTGCATGCACCGGCGTACCAGCAATATCCACGGTCACTTCCCGAATGCCATCTTCTCCACGTACAATAGAAAAATCATCTGCCCCCGGATTCTTTCCGGTCACAAAATAGTATGCACTACGAAGTGCTGCCTCCATGACTCCACCGGTCGCACCAAAGATCACACCCGCTCCGGTACCAATACCAA
>QWCN01006574.1_pt1 | contig 10633 bp, 9 predicted proteins | sample 1972711 | NCBI WGS metagenome assembly QWCN01 (sample SAMN09866707, study PRJNA288562) | Human gut metagenome isolate term1_stool, whole genome shotgun sequencing... | isolation source: gut | host: Homo sapiens | place: USA: California | reverse complement strand
ATTCTGTAACGATCGAAAAAATTCCTGCTGGATCTCATGTCAAGGTAACGGAGGTTTACAGCGGTGCAAGCTATGAACTCGCTTCTGCTAAAAGTCAGGAAACAGACATCATTGCTAATCCTGAAAAAGAAACCGAAGTAGAATTCAGACCGGCAGAGGTTTCATTTATCAACAAACACGATGGACGTACCAATGGCGGCTACGGCGTAAGAAATAATTTCAAGCTGAACGAATATGGTCAGTATGATTACACCAAACCGGCAGAAAAGAACTAGGAAGGGGGAGTCGGAATGAGAAAGCTACATAAAAAACCACTTATCATGGCAGCAGCAACACTTGCTCTTACCGGAACCCTGGCAGTTGGAAGCGCGATGGCGTATTTTACAACCTATTCGACAGCCGGTGGCGGTGTGAAAATGAATATGGGATTTACTGAGACAGTCCCGAAAGAAGACGTTGATGAAAACGGAAAGCACATTACAATTGAAAATACCGGTAATTATGACTGTTTCGTAAGAGTCACAGCATTCGCACCGGTAAAGCTTACTTATAACGCACCAGACGGCGGATGGACAGACCGCGGTGACGGCTACTGGTATTACGATGAAGTACTTCCGGCAAAAGCAAAAACCACAAAGGAACTCAACATCAAATACACATTCCCGACAGGAGATGACAAACCGGAAGAATTTAACATCGTAGTCATCCAGGAATGCACCCCGGTTCTCTACGACGAGGACGGCAATCCATACGCCGACTGGAATCACGTAATCAAAGACGACAGCACACAGACGACAGAGTAGGAGGTAATGAGAATGAAAAAGAAAAAGAAATCATTTCCAAAGAAACCTGCCCTGATCCTGACAGCCGCAGCACTCCTGCTGGTTGGAAGCACTGTCGGCAGTACACGCGCCGCACTCACTTACTACAGTGAGAATTATTCCGCACAGATGAATATGCAGAGTATCGGCGTATCTCTTCTGGAAAATGACAAAGTAGTCAGCAGCCGGGATTATGTATCGAACAATGAATGGAAGGGAACCTCACAGGGTACACTTCTCACAAACCTTCTTGGAAAGGATGAGACATTTACACCCGGCAAGAAATATAACGAAGCAATCAGCGTCAAGAACAGCGGTACGATCGACACCTTTGTACGTGTGATCATCACAAAGAGCTGGCAGGACGAAAAAGGCAATAAAAACACGAACCTTTCACCGGATCTGATCGAGCTGAACTTCCTCACAGACAACGGATGGCAGGTTGCAGCTGCACAGTCCACGACAGAGCGTACCGTTCTTTATTATACCAAAGCTCTCAAAGCGGGTAAACCGACACCGGCATTATCCGATACACTCCGTATCAATCCTTCGATTGCATCGGATGTAGAGTAAAATGTCTCTGAGGATGGCAAAACCATCACTTATACTTACAAGTACAATGGCTACACCTTCCACATTGACGCAGAGGTGGATGCAGTTCAGACACACAACGCAAAGGACGCGATCAAGAGTGCCTGGGGCGTAGATGTCAATGTATCAGACGACGAAACAACAATGAGCTTACAGTAGGGAGGTACAGAGTATGAAAAAGAAAATTTTGTGCCTCGCCATGACAGTGATAATGGCAGCAGGGGTACACACAACTGCATTTGCAAAGGATTATCCGGGAGCCGACGGATGGCAGGTTAATTTCACCGGCGGCAAGATGGATAGTAATTTTAAAAGCTCTAATGTGACTGACGAACTGGCAAATATCCAGCCGGGCGACAGCATCGAGCTCAAGGTTCAGCTTAAGAACTCCGACAGTACGGATACCGACTGGTATATGACCAACGAAGTGATCCAGACGCTGGAGGATGCACAGTCTTCCGCAGAGGGTGGTGCTTACGAATACAAGCTGACCTATGTTGGAAGTGACAATGCCGAAAAGGTACTCTATGACAGTACAACTGTCGGAGGGGAAGGTGCTTCCAAAGCAGGAGAAGGTCTGAAACAGATCGATAACTCAACCCAGGAATATTTCTACCTCGGAAGACTTGCTTCCAATAATACCGGAACGGTACACCTTACCGTCGGTGTTGAAGGTGAGACACAGGGCAACGGTTATCAGCTCACACTCGCAAAGCTCCGTATGAATTTTGCAGTAGAAAAGGTTTCAGCCGGCAAAACCATCACCAAGAATAAGATTGTTAAGACAACCAACACCGTTAAAACCGGTGATACCGCAAGAGTTCTTCTCTTCTGTGTACTTGCACTGATCAGTGGACTGATCCTTCTTGCATACGGTATCTACACACTCAATAAGAACACAAAAAGACGCAGACAGAAAGGAGAGTAAGCAGATGAAAAAATGGAAAAGATTACTGGTTTCTCTTCTGACTGTATCCATGACACTCGGTGCATCCACAATGAGCGTTATGGCAGATGATACTACACCGTATACCTACAAGGTAACATTATCCGCAGGTAACAAAGGAACAATTAACGGACAGAACAAGATCGAGCAGACTAACATTGCTTCCGGTTCTACCGTTACTTTCAATCTGAATGACATCCAGGTAACAGACGACAAGTATTATGTCAAAGGAATCCGTCTCAGCGGACGTGACAATGACGAAGCACTTGCGGCTCCTTCCTTTACCGTTGATAAAGATGCCGACTACGTAGTCGCTTACGGAATCAAAGGCAACATGGTTGCCTATACCGTAAATTATCAGGATGCATCCGGCAATTCACTGGCAGAGAGCCAGACCTTCTACGGAAACGTCGGCGACAAGCCGGTAGTTGCTTACCGTTACGTTGAAAATTATATCCCGGATGCTCTTGCACTTACGAAGACTTTGAGTGATAATGAATCTGAGAATGTATTTACGTTTACCTACACACCGGGAGCTACAGACCGTATCGTTGAGACAACAACTACCGTCACAACAACAGTTCCTGGAACCGCAACTCCTGCCGGTGCAGCAGGTACAACCGGAGCTGCCGGCACAACAGGTGCAGCCGCTGGTACCGGAACCGGAACAGGTACTGCTGGTACAGCAGGTGGTACTACAGCAGGTGGCACTGCAGCGGGTGATACTACAACAGGCGGTACTGCCGGTGGTACAACGAATGCAGACAATTCTCAGGATACGACAGACGATACAACCACCGAACCGGATGAACAGACACCAAAGTCTCTGGTAGATCTGGATGATGAAGACACTCCAAAAGGAAATATCGATGCGAAAGACAAGACGAGCAAGACTCCGATCGCAGCAGGGATCGGCATTATCGTTGTTGCGGTAGCAGCTCTCGCAGGACTGATCGTATTCTTGAAAAAACGTGCAAAATAAAAAAAGCGCGGCACTAAAGGAGAAGTCTTTTTTGAAGAGAACGAAGAAAAAGAAAAGCCCGGTGGCTGCATTTTGCAGTGCACTGGGCACTGTTTTACTGACAGTACTGATTCTTGCCTGTATTCCGCTGACGCTTCCGAAAGCTTTTGGTTTTCAGATATACACCGTAATCAGTGGGAGCATGGAACCGGCGATCCCGACGGGAAGCCTGGTCTATGTCCGGCATGAAGAACCAGACACGATCGTCAAAGATGATGTCATTGCTTTTTACAGCAACAATGCAGACGGCTCGATCATCACCCACCGCGTAGTATCCAACAGCCCGGCGATGGGACAGTTTATCACCAAAGGGGATGCCAATGAGGAAAAAGATATGAATCCGATCCCTTACAACAACTACATCGGAAAAGTAAAGCTTTCTGTTCCGGTTGTCGGCGGTATCGCACAGGCTGCAACCGGCACTGCCGGAAAGATTGCCGCTGCATCTATGATCGGTCTTGCTGTGATTCTTGAAATCGTTGCTGCCATGCTTGACAGACGCGATGACGAAGACGAATAAGAGAGAACGTTTTTCATTTTAACTTGCTAAAGTGTAAAACATTTGCTAAAATAATATCAGATTGTATTGTCAGAAGAAGATGGGGGAATTTCACAATTCTCCCATTTGTCATATATTGAAAAGAATGGAGAGGTGAATGGATTGTTATCCAACCAGATTTTACAGAGAACAATCAATGAAATAGGGGATATCATCGAGTGTAACTGTTCCATCTGGAACACAGACGGAGTGATGCTTGCAGCTGTAGGTAAGGAAAAGCCTGCAGTAAAAAAAGCTGTCTGCTCATTTTTAAAAGAGCTGGAGGTTACCGGCGTATCGGAGGAGCACTTGGATGAATGCTATGGTCTGTTCCCGGTTTATGATGATGATGAACTGACTTATATTTTCGTGATCGAGCACAATAATGAGATTGATGTGCATACCAGCGGACGCTTAAGTGTCTGCCAGCTGGAGAGCCTTTTAAGATCCGGAAGCGAACGTCTTGACCGTAACCGTTTTATCCAGAACCTGCTCCTGGATAACCTGCTTCTCGTAGATATCTACAATCAGGCGAAAAAGCTTGGTATTACAGTGGAGCAGCGCAGAGTCGTCTATCTGATCGAACCGAAGAATCCGGATGACACGATCGTCCTGGATATGATCCGTGGGATTTATTCCTCGGGAACCGGTGATTTTGTTACTGCCGTAGATGAGGGACATATTATTCTGATCAAGTCCCTTGACAGTACGGATGATTATGATACGATCCGTTCGACTGCCGATATGCTGGTGAATGCGATCAACACCGAAGCTATGGTCAATGTCCGGCTTTCCTTCGGAACCATCATTCCCGAACTCAAAGAGGTCTCACAGTCTTACAAAGAAGCAGGCATGGCTCTGGATGTGGGACGTATCTTCTATCCGGAACGCAATATTTTATCCTACCGCGAACTCGGTATCGGACGGCTGATCCATCAGCTTCCCGTTTCCTTATGCGAGATGTTCCTGGAAGAAGTATTTGCCGGAAATACCGTTGATCAGTTTGACGAAGAAACCTTATCCACAGTTGATAAATTTTTTGAAAACAGCCTGAATATTTCGGAGACAGCGAGACAGCTTTTCGTCCACCGGAATACGCTCGTCTACCGGCTGGAGAAGATCCAGAAACAGACCGGGCTGGATGTCAGAGTGTTTGAGGACGCCCTGACATTTAAGATTGCTCTGATGGTCGCAGACCACATGAAATTTATAGAAAACAGAAAATAGGAGGACATGATATGGTGAAATTATACGAAGGCGGTGCCTATCTTTTACACGGTACTGAGGTAATTGCAGATGCACCCGATGCACTTGCTGCCGTAAAAAGCAAGACAGGGATTGAGACAACAAAAGAAGCTGCTGCAAAAGAGACAATGGCTTATGGGATCTTAAGTGCACATAATACTTCCGGTAATATGCAGCAGCTTCAGATCAAATTTGACAAGCTGACTTCGCACGACATTACCTTTGTCGGAATCATCCAGACTGCGAGAGCATCCGGACTGGAGAAATTCCCGATTCCTTATGTTCTGACCAACTGCCATAACTCTCTGTGTGCAGTCGGCGGTACGATCAATGAAGATGACCACATATATGGACTGAACTGTGCGAAGAAGTACGGCGGTGTCTATGTTCCGCCTCATCAGGCCGTTATCCACCAGTTTGCCCGTGAAATGCTCGCAGGCGGCGGCAAGATGATCCTTGGTTCTGACAGCCACACCCGTTATGGTGCACTCGGTACCATGGCAATGGGAGAGGGCGGACCGGAACTTGTAAAACAGCTTCTGAACAAGACTTATGATATCAAGATGCCGGGTGTTGTCGGAATCTATCTGGACGGCGAACCGGTGAAAGGTGTCGGACCGCAGGACGTTGCCCTTGCGATCATCGGCGCAACCTTCGGCAATGGCTATGTCAATAACAAGGTCATGGAATTTGTCGGACCTGGCGTTGGCAAATTAAGTGCAGACTTCCGTATCGGAATCGATGTTATGACGACAGAGACAACCTGCCTTTCTTCTATCTGGAGAACCGATGACAAGATCAAAGAGTTCTACGATATCCACGGAAGAAGTGATGACTTCAAGGAACTGAATCCTGGCGCAGTCGCTTACTATGACGGTCTTGTATACGTGAACTTGAGTGAGATCAAGCCTATGATCGCCATGCCGTTCCATCCGTCCAATGTCTACACCATCGAGGATGTCAATGCCAACCTTGCAGATGTTCTCCACGACGTAGAGCAGCGCGCGCTGGTAAGCCTGGACGGTGCTGTGGATTACTCTCTTCAGGACAAGATCGTAAATGGTAAGCTTTATGTCGATCAGGGTATCATCGCAGGCTGTGCCGGCGGCGGTTTTGAAAATATCTGTGCTGCCGCAGACATCATCCGTGGCAAATACATCGGATCAGATGAATTTACCTTCAGTGTTTACCCGGCAAGTACACCGATCTACATGGAGCTTGTGAAAAATGGTGCGGTTGCTGACCTGATGGAAGCCGGTACGATCGTGAAGACAGCCTTCTGCGGACCGTGCTTCGGTGCAGGGGATACCCCGGCAAACAATGCATTTTCCATCCGTCACTCTACCCGTAACTTCCCGAACCGTGAAGGAAGCAAGCTGCAGAGTGGACAGATCGCATCTGTTGCCCTTATGGATGCACGTTCCATTGCCGCAACTGCTGCAAACAAAGGTTTCCTTACTCCGGCAACAGATTTTGATATTGAATACAAAAACCCGACCTACCACTTTGATTCCAGAATTTACGCCAACCGTGTATTTGACAGCCACGGCGTTGCTGATCCTTCGGTTGAGATCAAATTCGGACCGAACATCAAAGACTGGCCGGCAATGAGCGCTCTTCCTGAGAATCTGATCCTGAAGGTTGTATCTGAGATCCACGATCCGGTCACAACGACAGACGAACTGATCCCGTCCGGCGAGACTTCTTCTTATCGTTCCAACCCGCTTGGACTTGCTGAATTTGCACTTTCCAGAAAGGATCCTGCCTATGTAGGACGCGCGAAAGAGGTCCAGAAAGCCCAGAAAGCGATTGAAGCAGGTACTTGTCCACTGGATGTACTGGATGAATTAAAACCGGTGATGGCAGCAATCCAGAAGTCTTATCCGGAAGTCGGCAAAGGAAATATCGGTGTCGGAAGTACCATTTTCGCGGTCAAACCTGGTGATGGTTCTGCCCGTGAGCAGGCTGCTTCCTGCCAGAAGGTTCTCGGCGGCTGGGCGAATATCGCGAATGAGTACGCAACCAAACGTTACCGCTCGAACCTGATCAACTGGGGCATGCTTCCGTTTATTACCGAAGAGGAACACACAAAGCTTTCTTTCAGGAACGGTGACTATCTCTTCGTGCCGGATATCCGCAAAGCAGTAGAAGATAAAGCTTCCACGATCAAGGCTTATGTCGTAGGCGATGATCTGAAGGAGATCGATCTGAAGCTCGGTGATCTGACGGATGCAGAACGTGAGATCATCCTCAAAGGATGTCTGATCAATTATTACAGAGGTTAATTTTTCTCAGACAATGATATGATTTAAAAGGGACGGAAATTTTTCTGTCCCTTTTTGCAACACTTCCGACTTTTTTATACTCTTATATACAAAGAACCTGTTATGAGAGGAGGGACTTTATGATCGATGCAATTGCATTTAAAGAATTATATACGACGGTTTATCAGGATCTGTATCGTTTTGCGCTCTGCATGATGCATCATCCGCAGGATGCAGAAGACGCCGTCAGTGAAGCCGTTCTTTCCGCCTATGAGAACATACATAAATTACGCAAAGAAGAAGCATTCCGTTCCTGGATCTTTCAGATTCTGGCAAATGTGTGCCGCCGGAAGTTAAAGAGCCATGAACGGACCGAGACCGAGCTGAAAGAAGATCATGCTTCTGCCACATACTGTGACGGACTCCGCACAGATGTCGAGCGTGCTTTTCTTATTCTCGACGAAGACGATCAGCTGATCATCGGCTTATCCGTCTATGGCGGTTACAACAGTAAAGAGATCGGAAAAATGCTAAGGCTGAACCCGAATACAGTCCGCTCCCGCAGAAAGCGTGCCCTCGAAAAGATGAGCTGGCTTCTGAAAGAGTAGGATAAAAGAGTAATAGGAGGTGTTTCATATGACAGATCACGAAAAAGAAATACTGGATAAAATAAAACAATCTACGGAAAAAACTCCTGTTCCGGAAAGCCTTGCACCGGATCAGATTATGAAAATGCTGGAAGAGCATAACAGCACTCAGGCTTCCGAACATATCCCGAAAAAGCATGGATTTTCCCGCGGCCACCGGATGCGCGGAGGACTTATCGCTGCTGCACTGGTACTGGTTGTCGGCATTGGCGCCCACATCCGCCAGCAGAATCTTTCTTCAGACTCAGCCACTTCTTCCACAAAAGGCAGTTTTTCAATCGGTACATCCTCCGGTAAGCTTGCCTCTTCCGATACTTTAGAAACGGCAACCGATTATGATGAAGTCTACACATACCTGCAATCTTATCAGGATGAGTTGGATTCTTCATCTGTTACCGGTTCAACCGACGGCGGAATTGTCATGTATTCAACTGAAACAGCCGACAATGGTGCACGTACCGATAGTTCCAGCTCCTCTTCGGATTCTTCAACAGCCTCTGCACGTGCTGTGGATACTTCATTTTCCGATACCAACGTCCGCACAGAGAGCGTCGGTGAAGCAGACATTGTAAAAACGGATGGAAGTTATCTTTATACACTGAAAGCAAACTCACAGGAAATTTCCATTGTAGATATCCGGTCTGATCAGATGAAGGTTGTTTCCGGTATTTCGCTGAATGAGAATTTTCAGGCATCCGAATTTTACCTGAGTGACCAGAAGCTTTTTGTCCTTGGCAACATGCAGAACACGCAGGTTGATTCTGACAGTAAAACCTTGTACCGCGGCAGCTGTACCCGTATCCAGACTTATGATCTGACAGATATCAATAATCCAAAATCCATCGGAACCGTGGATCAGAGTGGTTACTACCGCACTTCACGTTTTAAAGACGGATATCTGTATGTATTCAGCGACTATTATATTTACGATACGATCACCAAAAAAGATTATCCTTCCTATGTTCCGCTTGTTGGTGACAATCTTCTGAAGCAGTCGGATATCTATCTCCCGACGAACCATGCAGCAGACCAGTACCTTGTTGTCAGCTCCGTTTCCGCTTCCAGTCCGGATAAGGCAGCAGACCAGAAAGCAGTCATGTCTGAGAATGGCGAAGTCTATGTGAGTGAGAACAACATTTATATTTACGAGTATGCGAACAGCAGTATCCTCGCAGATAATCTTGCGGCAAAGAATCAGACGATCCTCCGCAAGCTGTCTTACAATAAAGGAAAACTTTCCGGCTCTGCCCAGGGCAAAGTAAAAGGATATCTGAACGATTCCTTCAGCATTGATGAGTATGACAATACGTTGCGGCTGGTGACAACGGTTACGCATAATGTCGGAAGCTCTTCACAGTCCAATGCAGTCTATGTGCTGGATGCAAATTTGAAAACAATCGGTAAGATCGAGGATCTTGCCAAAAATGAACAGATCTATTCCGCAAGATTTTTGGGCGATACCGGTTACTTTGTAACTTATGAACAGACAGATCCTTTATTCTCCGTAGACTTTTCCGATCCGGAGAATCCGAAGATCCTTGGCAAGCTGAAAATTCCCGGCTTTTCGGAATACCTGCATTTTTACAGTGATAACCTGCTTCTTGGCATCGGTATGGATACCGATGAAAATGGCATTACAAACGGGGTAAAGATCTCCATGTTTGATATCAGTGATCCTTCGGATGTGAAGGAAGTCAGCAAGTACACACTGGATCAGTACTATTACTCGGATGTTTTTTCTGACTACCGTGCAGCACTGGTTGATCCGGAAAAGAATCTGATCGGCTTTCCGCTTTCCGGATCTGCCAACCAGTATGTGATCCTTTCTTACGATAAAGATCAGGGCTTCCAGGTACAGATGCAGGAGGAAGTCAACGGTAATTCTTATCTTGGAACCCGCGGTGTGTATGCAAACGAAAAGTTCTATGTGATCAATGGAAATGCAATTGAAGCATACCGGATGGGAGACTATGTGAAGATAGATGATCTGCTGCTATAGTGCAGCTTTGCAGAAGGAGCTTCCGCTCCGCATACTTTGTACACCATTCCACATCACCTTATACACCAAAATCGTATATACAAAAACAGGTGCCCACTGGGATATATCACTAAGATATACTTACGTGGACACCTGTTTTATATTTTCATTTACCTGTTATTCCACACCGTTAAAGCAGTAGGTACATACCTGGCATGCATCAATCCCGATTGATTTGATCAGATCATCCAGTCTGTGATAACGAAGTGAAGTGAAATTCTGTCTCTTGCGGATTTCCTCCAGCATTGCTGCATACCGGTCACTGTTCGGATCCGCATATTCACCCAGTACATTGACATCATTGTCGCCTTCCCACTCACGGATGATCCTTCTTGTGATCAGATCCAGATCTGATTTGGAACGGGAGAAGTTCAAATATTTGCGTCCGTACAAAAGCGGTGGACATGCCGGGCGGACATGCACTTCTTTTGCGCCACTCTGATACAGGAACTCTGTCGTCTCACGGAGCTGTGTGCCACGCACGATAGAATCATCGATCAGCAGCAGGCTCCTGTCTTCGAT